>Ga0302303_10000597_pt1 | contig 27958 bp, 15 predicted proteins | sample III_Palsa_E2_1_FD_194542 | JGI IMG/M metagenome (GOLD analysis project Ga0302303, IMG submission 194542) | Peat permafrost microbial communities from Stordalen Mire near Abisko, Sweden - III_Palsa_E2_1 | ecosystem: Environmental > Terrestrial > Soil > Palsa > Peat permafrost | place: Sweden...
CGCCGGCCTTCTTGGCCAAGAGCGAGCCGCGAACTTTTTCTTCCCGGGTCAAGACTGCCGTCTCCAGAATTACCTTACACAGAGCACCCGCGCGATGGCTCGCGTCCGCAACTCCGCGAATGTCAGCCTCCGCCAGAGCTTCCTGGCCGGATTTCAGCGCGCCGACGTTGATGACCATGTCGATTTCCTGCGCGCCGGCTTTGAGCGCTTCTCCCGCTTCAAATTCCTTTACGATGGGAAGCGTTGCGCCGAGAGGAAATCCAACCACGGCGCAGACGCGAACCTCCGTCCCCCGCACCAATTCGGCAGCCTGCGAAACATTCCAGGGATTCACGCATACGGATGCAAAACCGTAATCGATGGCTTCCTCGCACAGTCGCTGGATGTCTTCGCGCGAGGCTTCGGGCTTCAGCAGCGTGTGGTCGATCAACCGCGCGATTTCGGATTCTTTTTGCGGCATGCTATTCCGTTGGAAGGCTGAGAATACAGACGTCTTTCAAGTTGCGATAGCGCTCTGCATAGTCCAGGCCGTAGCCAACCACAAACTCGTTCGGGATTTTAAAACCGATGTAGTCCGCCTTCACATCTTTAATCCGGCGCGAAGGTTTATCCAGAAGAGCAGCTACGCGCAGAGTCTTCGGCTTTCTTTGCTGCAAAATGCGCAGGAGGTAGCTGAGTGTCAAGCCGGTATCCAGGATGTCTTCGACCACCACGACGTTAAGACCCTGGATGCTGCTATCGAGGTCTTTCAGAACGCGTACCTGGCCGGAAGATTGTTTGCCCTTGCCATAGCTGGACACGGCGATGAAATCGATCGAAGTATCGAGGCTCAGCTCGCGGACAAGATCGGAGAGAAAAATGCACGCGCCTTTCAACACTCCGACGAGATGGACGCGCTCTCCCTTGAAATCCCTGGTGATCTGATGCGCGACCTGGCGAACACGCTTCTGAATCGCAGAGCGGCGGATTAAGACCTTCAGTTTTTCCCGTCCCGCTACGACTGGCATTTTGGTTTCGCCCCGCTGAGAAGGCGGCTACTCTATCGCACAGGAATAGGATTGACAAGACGGCACCCTTGGTTAATAGATGTTACCCGGCTTGCCAAACTAAACGCGACACGCCAGCTGGGGCGCTGTTCGTGGCACTGGACTCGTCGAACGGCAGGGAGAAATTAACGTGAAACGGTTTTTGATCTTGCTGGGTCCGTGGACCGGGTGCCCGGCCATGACGCCCTCCAATTTCAGAAGTTTCCCACCGAAGGACGTGTGGCCAAGATTAAATAATGACCGAGTTTTACTATAGCGCGGACAAGCGAGGCCGCATTAGAGTCGGTCTCGTGTTTCAAGCCAATAAGGAGATTCCCGTTGATCTCACGCCGCCGTTTTCTTGAGCAGACAAGCATGTTTGCAGGTACCGCGGTGCTCGCTAACTCCGTGCTCGCTGGCGTCGCTGCTGACGATCCGTTGGCCCCTGATCCAAAGTTGCTCGCCCGAGCCAAGTCTCTTCTGGACCAGGCTCCCTTCATCGACACGCACAACGATCTGCCGACGATGTTTCTCGAAACCAAAGCCGGTGATCTAACCTCGTTCGATATGAGCAAGGTTCAGCCCACTCTGTGTGCCGATATTCCGCGATTGCGCGAAGGAGGCGTCGGGGCGCAGTACTGGTCGATTTGGGTGGATTCTGCCACGCAGAAAACCCATACATCCTTGCATGAAGCGCTCCGCGAGTTCGATGTCGCGCTGCGCTTCATCCAAAGCCGTCCCGAACTCGAACAAGCGCGAACGGCTGACGACATCGACCGCATCCATCAATCGGGACGCATTGCGTGCCTTCTTGGCGTCGAGGGCGGCCACATGATTGAGAATTCTCCCGCTGCGCTTCGAGTTTTTCACGCTTTGGGCGCGCGTTACATGACTCTCACTCACTGGGACAATATTGATTGGGCCGATGCCGCAACCGACCGCCCGGAACATTACGGGCTCACCGAGTTCGGCGAACGCGTAGTAAAGGAAATGAATCGCCTGGGCATGTTCGCAGATATCTCTCACGTCAGCGCTGACACAATGCGGGATACGCTGCACGTGACGCGCGCTCCCGTGATTTTCTCGCACTCGAACGCCTTCGCTATTGACCCGCACCCGCGCTGCGTTCCTGATGATGTGCTGCGGCTGATGCCAGCCAACGGCGGCGTGGTGCACGTAAACTTCATCTGGGAGTTCGTATCACCGCGTTACCCTGAGTGGCAACAGAAACGCACGGCTGCGCTCCAAGACCTGCACGCCCGCCTCGATACCGACCAAGCCATTGCGAAAGGCCTTGCCGACTGGGATAAGGAAAACGTCCCTCCGCGCGGCGGCGTATCCGATGTAGCCGACCACATCGACCACATTCGCAAAGTGGCGGGCGTCGATCACATCGGTGTTGGCGCCGACTTCTACGATGTGGTTCCAGGCTCGATGGTGGTCGGCCTGGAAAACGTTACCCGCTATCCGTACCTCTTCGCCGAACTTCTGCGCCGAGGATATTCCGATGACGACGTGCTCAAGATTGCGGGACGAAATCACCTGCGCGCCATGCGCCAGATGGAGAAGGTGGCGGCGGAGCTTCAAAAATCGCAAGCTCCTCTCATCACCGAAGGATTGAAGTCGAAATAGATGAAGGCCGCTTTTTAGTTCTGCCTGGTCGGCGGACTCGTCAATTCACGTCGGTCGCATCCTCGAATGCTAAATTCAAGCCTTCATCGAATTCTTCGCCTCGGTTGGGAGGACAGGTTCAATGCAATTGAATGAATTACCAGAACCGTGGTTGCGCGGTACGTTGGCTGAGGTGCCGGCGGTGCCGCGGGCTGTATTGCATGCGCTGGAGCTTGCCGAGGAAGATTTGATGCGATGGTGCGGGCCGCTTAGCGATTCGGAATTGAACGCGCGGCCTGCGGGAGTTGCGCCATTGGCGTTTCATTTGCGGCATATTGCGCGGAGCATTGACCGGCTGCTGACCTACGCGGAAGGAAAGCAACTGAACGACGCACAAATGGCGGCGATGAAGAGCGAGTTGGATCCTGGTGCAAAACGCGAGGAATTGTTTGCGGAATTGGACTTGGCGCTGCGGAATAGCGCGGCGCGAATTCGCGCGTTCGATGTAGCCCGGCTTAATGAGCCGCGCGCTGTCGGGAAAAAGGAATTGCCAAGTACACTGGGCGGCCTGCTGGTTCACGTGGCGGATCATACGCAGAGGCACGTGGGACAAGCCGTGACGACCTCGAAGATCGTGTTTGCGCAACGCAGCTAGTCAGCGGCGGTAGCAGCCGACTTTGCGGCGACCGCGGGCGCGCGGTGCTCCGTAGGTTTCGGCGCGTGCGCGGCCGGCTTCGAATGATCGAATTGAGCTGACTCAGTGGACCCTTCGAGTGCAGTGGTGGAAGCGGTGCCGCTGGTAATCACCTGCTGGACGGCGTCGAAGTATCCCGTGCCGACGAAGCGCTGATGCTTCACGGCTTCGTAATCGTGGTTTCGTTCTGAATCAAATTCCTTCTCTTGCAGCTCGCAGTAGGCCGTCATACCGCTCTGTTTGTAGGTGCGGGCGAGATCGAACATGGTCAGGTTGAGCGCATGGAAACCGGCCAGGGTGATGAACTGGAATTTGTAGCCCATGGATGCGAGCTCGCGCTGGAATTTGGCGATGGTGGCGTCGTCCAGATTCTTTTTCCAATTGAACGAAGGCGAGCAATTGTAGGCCAGCATTTTGTCCGGGTACTTTGCATGAATCCCTTCGGCAAACTTCCGTGCCTCCGCTAGATCCGGCTTGGAAGTTTCGCACCAGAGCAGATCCACGTACGGGGCATAGGCCAGGCCGCGTGCAATGGCGGAATCGGTGCCCCCGCGGATGCGGAAGAATCCTTCGGCAGTACGTTCGCCGGTAATGAACTCACGGTCGCGCGGATCGATGTCGCTGGTGAGAAGTGTGGCGCTATCGGCGTCAGTGCGCGCCATGAGCAGTGTGGGGACGCCCATCACGTCCGCCGCCAGCCGAGCAGCCACTAACTTGTGAATAGCTTCGATCGTCGGCACCAGAACTTTTCCCGCGAGATGGCCACATTTCTTGGCAGAAGACAATTGGTCTTCAAAATGGACGCATGCTGCGCCCGCTTCGATCATAGCCTTCATCAGCTCAAACGCGTTCAGGTTGCCGCCGAAGCCAGCTTCGGCGTCTGCAATCATGGGGGCAAACCAGTACGTATCGTCCTTCGCTTCGGCGTGGTGAACCTGGTCCGCGCGTGTCAGCGCTTGATTAATTCGGCGTACGAGACTTGGGACGCTGTTGGCGGGGTAGAGACTTTGATCCGGATACATCTGTCCGGAATCATTGGCATCGGCGGCAACCTGCCAGCCGCTCACATAAATCGCCTTCAGGCCCGCCTTCACCTGTTGAACGGCTTGATTGCCCGTCATGGCGCCTAATGCCGGAACGTACTCTTCTTCGTGCAGCAATTTCCACAGCCGCTCAGCGCCCAGCTTTGCTAGGGTGTGTTCGACATGAACCGACCCGCGCAATTTTTCGACGTCTGCGACAGGATAAGGGCGAGTAACGCCCTTCCAGCGGGGATTCGTTTCCCAGTCCATACCGTGGTTTGAGGAATTGCCGTTCGAAGACGTTCCATTGATGCCCATTTGTGTCGCCTCTCTTTAAATACTTTCGTGGTTGAAAAGCTCTGCTGAAAACCCAGGTCTGAAACTTCGCGAGGCAAATCGTCGTGCCGCGTAGCGCCATGCAGCAACGTAGGCGAGTATGAGGCGACCGGGCCTATCAGTCAAACTGATTGTCCTTATCATATTGATAGAATTATGTTATCAGTTCCAGTACAATCGTTCTACTGGAAAACCCGTAGCCGGAGGTGGCTTGTGGAAATCGACCAGGTAGAAACATTTCTGGCGGTGGTGACTTACGGCGGATTTCATCGCGCGGCGGGAGCATTGCGCGTGAGCCAGCCCGCGGTCAGCGCGCGTATCCGCGCGTTAGAAGTTTCGCTCGGCGTTAAGCTCTTTACCCGAGTGCATTCCAACGTCTTACTGTCCCCCGCCGGGAAGGCGCTGCGGCCAGTTGCCGAGCAATTGCTGCGGACCGTCGCGCTGGCGCGGCAAGCCGTGCATGTATCACAGCCTTCTGAGAGCGGTGTGTTGAACATCGCCGCGGCTCTCTCCATCTGCACATATTTTTTGCCCGACGTGATGAAGGAGTACCAGTCGAAGCATCCAAAAGTACTGGTGAACCTTCGGTCGGGCACCTCGCTGCAGGTTTTAAAGATGGTCCTGGACGGCGAAGCCGATATCGGGGTGGCGCGTTCCCTGCATCATCCGGAAGTAGAAACCACTACGTTGCGCGACGATCCCTTGATTCTCGTTGGCCACCCGGCACACGCGGCGGCGCAACAAAACCGAGTCCGCCTGGAGGAAACGGAATCCTGGCCGCTCATATTCTTCGACCGCGGATCGAGCGACTGGACACTAAGCCAAGGCCTCTTCCGGCGCGCGGGGCTGCTGCCGAACGTGGTTTTGGAAGTGGAAACAATTGAAGCGGCAAAGAAAATGGTGGAACGCAAGCTGGGACTCAGTTTCCTTCCGCAGATTGCGGTGACCACAGAGCTTAGACGAGGCAAGCTCGTCGCGATCGAAATCATCAACGCCGAGCCGCTACGCCGGAACCTGGATGTGATTCATCCCCGGCACCGTGCTCTTTCGCGGGACGCGCAAGCGTTCCTGCTTCTATTGCAGAGTGCCGCTGCCACGCCCGTACCGCTGGCCAAGAAAGGATCGAAACTCAAGAGCGCACGAGCGAAGACAAACGCAAAGCCGCGCGGGCGATAGCAGCCGCGTGGCTTAGGTTCCGGTCAGATACCACGGCAAATTAATGATGGCGATATTCTGATTTCCCCGCAGAAGCATGAGACCTTTCAACAGCTCGCCGCGATTGCTCTGCAGAAAATAGTGATACCAATGGAGCTCGATTAATTCAGGAACGATCAGGACTATTTGGCGGTCCGGGTTTTCCACCTGCAGCATCAAGACGTAGTCCACGACGGGCGTAATCACAAGCCGATACGGTGATTGCAGCTCGACATATTTCGGCACCGGCAACCCCGCTCGGCGGGCGGGCTCTTCGACCAGGGTAGCCCACTCGTCCTTCAGCTGTTCTTTCTGATCTTCTCTGCAAACGTGTACAACATGAATGTCAGCGGAAATCGTGAAGGCGAATCGAAGCGCCTTCTGGATCAGCTTGCTCCACCTGTAAATCGGCAAGACTACCAGCGGCGGCTTGACTGGCGCGATTTCCAAAGGTTCCCGAGTGAGTATTTCATCTTCAACGCGCACAAAATAACGCTTCACGGCCATCATAAGCAAAAGCAGCGCAGGAATAAGCACCGCCGTGACCCACGCTCCCTCGATAAACTTTGCAACCAGAACGACAATCACAGTCGCGCCGGTAGCGATGGCTCCCAGCCCGTTGACGAACATGCTTCGGCCCGCGCCGGGGCCTCTGTTCTTTTTCCAGTGCGCCACCATTCCGGCTTGCGAAAGCGTGAAGGCGAGGAAAGCGCCGACCGCGTAAAGAGGAATGAGCCTATTGGTCACACCGCGGAAAACGACCAAGAGAGAGCCAGCGAGAATTGCGAGGACGTAAACTCCTTGCGAATAAACCAAGCGGCGTCCGCGAAGACTGAAAGAATCCGGAAGGTAGCCATTCAATGAAATCGCCCGGCACAACCGCGGGAAGTCAGCAAAGGCAGTATTCGCCGACAACGCAAGAACGGCCAGAACAGAGCCGATGGTGACGTAATAAAAAATTCCGCGGCCCGCGACTGCAGCAACGATCATGGACAAGACGCTTTGATATCCCGGCTGGCCCGGGTCCGTGGCCGCGATGTGATAAGCGCGGACGAGATAAGCGATCCCCGCGAGCATTACCATTAAGAGGGCAATAATAATCGTCAAAACTCGGCGGGAAGTGTCGACAACCGGCTCGCGAAATGCCCGAACGCCGTTGCTGACAGCTTCCACGCCGGTCATGGCCGTGCAGCCATTCGAAAAAGATTGCAGCAACAACCAAACGCTCGCGGCGGCGACCGCAGAAGAAGGCGCCGGAGGCGGCATTGCTACTGGAACGGGATGTCCGCCAGCCATGAAGGACTTAAAGACTCCGAATGCCAGCGCCGCAAGCAAACTCCCGATGAACAAGTAGGTGGGAAACATAAAAATAATGCCGGCCTGCCGCATTCCTCGCAGGTTGATAAATGTGATGAGCACCAAGATGCTCAGGCACAGCAGCAGCGTGTGCGGAAGAAGGTTCGGAAGCGCGGAAACGAGTGCGCCAACTCCGGCAGAAATCCCGACAGCGACGGTCAAGATGTAGTCGATCATTAGTGCAGAGGCTGCAAGCAATCCTGCGAACACGCCAAGATTTTCCGAAGCGACCGTGTAGGAGCCGCCGCCGCCCGGATACGCCGCGATTGTTTGCCGGTAGGAAAAATAGACGATGGCGAGCAACACGATGATGCTCGTACTGATCGGGACGATGTAAGCAATCCCCGCTGCGCCCAACGGAATCAAAAGCGTGAGCGCGGCTTCCGGTCCATATGCAGCAGAGCTGAGCGCATCCAATCCGAAGATAGGGATGCCGGATGCGATGCCGAGCTGTTCGGCCCGCTCGTCCGATGCAGCAAGCGGCTTTCCAAAACAAACATCCAAGAGTTTCATCGGCCCTCGACACCAGACTCTTCGGAAGCCCGAAATTTGAATGCCAGATTAATTGGTTTGGCCTGCGAAAGGAATCTTAAATGTGTGCGGCTGTCCCGCAACCCCATCGCTGCTGACTTTGTCCGGCAGCAGGTGAGTTGCAGTCACGGAATATTTCCGTGAATACCTCGCAGGCGGTTAGGAATCGCGTTAGACTCCTAGGAATAAGGTTCTCTGAACAGTAATTCGTGCTCCTAGCGATGCCTTTGAGGACAATACAAGGTTTACCGGATGCAGAGATCGAGGAGAGGTTGCATCAAACACGCGTGGGTTAAATCTTCTCGGAGGGTCTTTAACGTGGGCAAGAAGATTTCGGTGCTATCAGCGTTACCTTTGCTACTGGTTTTCTTCGGCGGCTGCGGCGGAAACGGTCAGAGCTCATCGGAAGTCCCGGTCGCCGTCTCGATCTCCGACCAACCATCCAACGTCGGCGTGTTGTCGTTCGATATTCAGATCACGAGCGCGTGTTTGCTTACGAGCGCCAATGCATTTGCAACGGATTGCAGCGGAGCTCAAAGCCTGCTTCCCGAAGCGCCTATGACCGTGCAGCTCGAGAACATGCAGACGTCGCAGCAGTCTGATGTGCTCGCGACCACGAGTGTAGCGCCTGGCACTTACACCGCTCTCCTGATTACGTTCGGGACTGCGGCGGTAGCGGTCAACGTCGATCCGAACGCGACAGACAAGGATACAGCAACGCCTCCCAACTCGTGCACAGCGGCAGCGACGCCCGCCGTATGTGAACTGTCGCCTACGCTGACGCCTAGTTCCGTAAACGTGCCGTTTCCTAACGCGGTAAAACTTTCGGGAGGTCAGCCCACAAATGTGTCCATAGAATTTAGTGTGGGCGATTCCTTGGTAGGCGTGACGGCGGGAACGACCACCACTTTCACGATTGATCCCATCGTGGGGGCGGGTGTAACAACGGTGCCGGGCGGGGACGGCAACCTGATTGACGTCAGCAACGTAACTGGCCCGGTGACGAGCGTCTTAACCAGCAGCTTCACTCTAATCGACAGTGCGACCGGTCAGGCTGTCACGGTTACTCCGGCTAATGCCACCTTTAGCGGATTCTCGGGCTGTAGTGCAAACAACTTGACCTGTGTCTTGACCAACCAGATCGTGAGCATTAACTACAGTGTTAGCGACACGTCCCCTCTGGTGCTGTCGGTGACCTCCGTTACAGACGACAGCGGCTTCACCTTCGGGCAGGCATTCGAAGGCACGATCGTCGCGACGACGCCGACACCAATGGTCCTTGTGACCCAGGTACCCGCGGGCGATACTCAAGACGTAACAGTCGGCGAAGTGCTTACGCTCGTGCTCCCCGCTACGAGTGCAGGGTTTTCCGTGGGAGTGCCCGCCGGGCAGACTCTACCCGCAGGCCTCACATTCGCTGGTTCAGGCGATTTGGTGGTTGGCCAAAATGTGCTGATCGATTCCACTGGAATTACTACCGCCGGTGACATTTCCACGACCACGGCGGATCAAATCGAATTGGAACCGACTCAATTTAGTGGCACCGTTTCCACTATCACTTCGCCGAATCTGACGGTCAACGGACTAAATAATTTCTTCAATGACAATGCGATTTCGACTATTCAGGTCCAAACCGGCACGCAAACAACCTTCGGAGGAAGCGTAGCCACCAAATTCGATGGCATAACCGTGGGAGACCAGGCCAACTTTGACGGCTTCTTGTTCAACGGCGGAGCAGGCCAGAGTCCAATCATGTTCGGTGAGAACATCGTGGATAACGGAGCGCCCGTCGAAGCGGTGAAGCCCATTAATTAAGCACCAGTCTGAAAATCAAGTCGCGCTCCTTGCTAGATGCAAGATGCGTCCCGCCCTGGTATTTTTCCGAACGCCGCTTGACGAAACCCCCGCCCTGAATGGAGTCCTCTTTGGGAACATTCGAAGACAGTTCAATCGTGTTTTCGGCGCGTCTATGTTCAGATATGGTCTGCTTTCCCCTCTCGCGGTAAATCGCAAACAAGGCTTGTAGTTCGTTGGGCTGGCCATGACTGGAGGCGCAACGCGAACGACATACACCCCTTTCGCCGTCAGGTGCGGCGGATTTGTGTAACCAAATGCCGGTCTGAATCGTCGGAAAGAAGTGGGTGATATAGAGCTATACGTGTGTGTACCCGGGTTAGCTGAGATTGTGCTCTGGCGGTTGATGTGGGTGAAAAGCAAAACGAACAAAACCCGGCATAAGTTATCATTGCAGGCGGCTTTCCCGAAGTATGGGCGGCCCGGACCACTCGCAGCCAAGTTACCTGTAACGAGCTGGCGCTAAATCATAAGGACGCGGAAGACTGGAGATAGTTCGATAGCAAGGCCCGAACGGCTCACGATCCTATCCTGAAAAAGAGGAACTACAAATTGCCCGATAATCCGCCGAGCACTCCGAACTCTCCCAATGTCCCAAGTTCCGCCAGCGGGTCGGGCACTCCCGGCACACCCAACGCCCCGGGCGGGCCGAACGCACCAGTAACGATCAGCACCAAAGACTCTCCCAGCACCACGGCGACCGCACCGCCGGCGGTGGCGCCGCCTCAGCCCAAATCCCCCGCTCATGCCGACGACCGCCCTCGCAAGCATCATCCTTGGGTTTGGATCATCCTCATCTTGCTGGTGCTTCTCGGAGTCTTCTATTTTTATCGCCAGCATGTGAAGGCCGCCGAAGCTGCCAAGGCTCTGGCCAAACAGCCACGCCCCGGCGTTCCAATTCAAACATCTGCTGCGCGGACCGGCGACATTGGCGTTTACATCAATGCTCTGGGAACGGTTACTCCGGTCTATACCGCGACAATTACCAGCCGTGTGGACGGCCAAATCACAAACGTGGCCTATAGCGAAGGCCAAATGGTTCGCAAAGGAGATCTCCTAATTGAGATAGACCCGCGACCTTATCAGGCCGCGCTGACCCAGGCGCAAGGCACGCTGGCAAAAGACCAAGCAGTATTGAGTGAAGCGAAGATCGATTTGGACCGCTATCAGCAGGCCTACAGCCGCAACGCTATTGCAAAGCAGCAGCTTGACGACCAGACCCAGACGGTCAAACAGGATGAAGGAACCGTCAAGCAGGACGAAGGGACGGTTGCAAGCGCGGCGACAAACGTCGATTACACCCGGATTGTCGCGCCGATAGAGGGTCGCGTGGGACTTCGCCTGGTCGACCCCGGCAACATCGTTACTTCCGGCGCCACCACTGCGCTGGTTGTGATCACTCAGCTCCAACCCATTACCGTCATTTTCAGCGTGGCGGAAGATTATCTGCCTCAGATTCAGAAACAGATGCGCAACGGCCAAAAGCTTCCAGTGGATACATTCGCGCGCGATCAAACCACAAAGCTGGCGTCGGGCTCACTGCTGACGCTGGACAACCAGATTGACCAGACCACCGGTACGGTGAAACTGAAGGCAATTTTTCAAAACCAGGATCTCGCGCTGTTTCCAAATCAGTTTGTGAATGCGAGATTGCTCGTGGATACACAGCGCGGAGTCGTACTGCTTCCAACCGCGGCGATTCAGCGCAACGCGCAGGGCGCCTTCGTTTACGTCATCGGCTCAGACAATACAGCAACATTGCACACGATCACCGTAGGCACTACGGATGGCAATACCGCGGCGGTGCAAGGTGTGAATGCCGGCGACGAAATTGCAGTGAACGGGTTCGACAAATTGCAAAACGGCGCAAAAGTTACGATCACCAAAGCCAGCAGCAGCGGTGGAAGCAACGGAAGCAGCGGCGGCAGCGGCGCAACTAACGGCACTCAGGCGCCGGCAAGCCCGAACGCCAGCCCCAGCACTAGCGGGGGAGCCCATCCGTGAGTCCGTCTCGTCCATTTATTCTTCGGCCGGTCGCCACCTCGCTGCTAATGGCAGCGATTATGCTCGCAGGATTCGTGGCGTACTTGCAGCTTCCGGTTTCTGCGCTCCCGGAAGTTGACTACCCCATCATCCAAGTCGTGACGTTTTATCCCGGAGCGAGCCCGGACGTGATGGCCTCAGCGGTAACCGCACCTCTGGAAAGGCAATTTGGCGAGGTGCCCGGTCTGAATCAGATGACTTCGACGAGCTCGGACGGAAGCTCAGTCATCGTTTTACAATTCTCGCTCGATTTAAACATCGACGTCGCAGAACAGGAAGTGCAAGCGTCCATCAACGCGGCCCAAAGCTATTTGCCGGCCGATCTTCCAGTTCCACCCGTCTACAGCAAGACAAACCCCGCGGATGCGCCGATTTTGACGCTAGCGTTGACCTCTTCCAGCATCCCGCTTTCGCAGGTGGAGGATCTGGCAGACACGCGCCTTGCGGAAAAGATCGCGCAAGTAACCGGCGTTGGCCTGGTGAGCATCAGCGGAGGGCAGAAACCCGCGGTGCGAATCCAAATAAATCCGACGGCGCTATCCTCCTACGGTATCAACCTGGAAGACGTAAGGACGGCCGTTCAGAACACCAGTCTCGATCTGGCCAAGGGCAATTTTGATGGCCCGCATCAGGATTATCAGATCGACGCCAACGATCAGTTACTAACCAGCAAGGATTTCCAACACGTGGTCGTGGCCTATCACAACCAAAGCCCGGTTTTTCTATCGGACGTGGCGCGCGTGATCGACGACGTTGAGAATACAAAGCAAGCGGCCTGGATGAACACCACGCCCGCCGTGATTATGAACATCCAGCGGCAACCGGGCGCCAACATCATTCAAGTTGTGGACCGAGTGAAAAAGCTCTTACCCCTGTTGCAAAGTAACTTGCCTGCGTCGGTTAACGTGATCGTTCTCACGGACCGTACAACGACCATCCGCGCATCGGTGGAGGATGTCGAATTCGAATTGATGCTGACCATCGCGCTGGTGGTGATGGTCATTTTCCTCTTTCTGCGAAATCTCGCGGCCACGATCATTCCGAGCGTGGCCGTGCCTCTATCCATCGTGGGCACTTTCGGCGTGATGTACCTGGCGGGCTATAGCCTGAACAATTTAACTTTGATGGCGATGACGATTTCAACAGGATTCGTGGTGGACGACGCCATCGTCATGATCGAGAACATCGTTCGCTTCATCGAACAAGGCGATCCACCGCTGCAGGCCGCGTTGAAAGGGTCGGAACAGATCGGATTCACCATCGTTTCGCTGACAATTTCCCTGATTGCTGTTTTGATTCCCCTGCTCTTCATGGGAGACATCGTCGGAAGGCTTTTCCGTGAGTTCGCGGTTACCCTCAGCGTAACCATTCTCGTGTCCGCGGTCGTTTCTTTGACGCTCACGCCCATGATGTGCGCCAAGTTGCTCAAACATAAGCCGGAATCGCAACGCGGGCGCTTCTACCAGGTGTCGGAGCATGCATTTGAGAGCATCATCGCTTTTTACGGACGCACTCTTAAGTGGGTGCTGAAACATCAGACCGCGACGCTGTTTGTTGCGCTCGCCACCCTGGTCCTCACCGTTATCCTTTACATTATCGTGCCCAAAGGATTTTTCCCGGTGCAGGATACCGGAATCATCCAGGGCATTTCGGAGGCCTCGCAGTCCATTTCGTTTCCGGCCATGGCGCAGAAACAACAGCAACTGACCGAAGTGATCTTGAAGGATCCCGCGGTCGATAGTCTTTCCTCATTCATCGGAATCGACGGCACCAATCAAACACTGAACAGCGGCCGCATGCTGATTAATCTGAAACCGCTTAATCAACGCAAGATGAATGCGTCTGACGTAATTCGCCGTTTGCAGCCCAATTTGGAAAAGATCGAAGGAATCACGCTCTACATGCAGCCCGTCCAGGACATCACCGTGGACGATCGCGTAAGCCGCACCCAATATCAATACACTCTGGAAGATCCGGATGCCAATGAGCTGAACTTGTGGACCGCAAAGCTGGTGGACAAACTAAAGCAAATTCCGGAACTGGAGGATCTTGCCACGGATCAGCAGACGCAAGGATTGGCGGCCTCCTTGGTAATCGATCGAGTGACGGCTTCGCGCATGGGAATCACGCCGAACATGATCGACCAAACGCTTTATGACGGGTTTGGGCAACGGCAAGTGGACACGATGTACACGCAACTAAACCAGTACCACGTCATCATCGAAACCATGCCGGAGTTTCAGAAAAACCCCGCGAAACTGCAAGACATTTATGTGCGGTCGGCCATCGCTCCCTCGGCAACCACGACCGGCTCCTCGCCGGCGAGCAGCACCGCAAACGGTATCGTAACCGCCGCAACAGCTACAGGAGGATCAACTGGCTCGCCAAGTCCGTCCGCCTCTTCGTCGGCGCTGCCGAGCTCGGGCTCGGCGAGTCCCACGGCCGTGGCCACCGCGAATGGAGCTGCCGTTCCACTTAGCGCTTTCACCCACTTTGAATCCAAGACCGCACCGCTGTCGGTCAACCATCAGGGACAATTCCCTGTGGTGACGCTGTCATTCAATCTGGCGCCCAACGCTTCCTTGGGTGAAGCGACCAAGGCGATTGAAAAGGCCCAGCAGGAAATCGGAATGCCGCTCAGTATTCAGGCCGCGTTTCAGGGCACTGCGGCATCCTTCCAGGCATCGCTGAGCAACGAGCCGATATTGATTCTGGCGGCGCTCGTAACCGTCTATATCGTGCTGGGTATTCTTTACGAGAGCTACATTCATCCGCTCACGATTTTATCTACACTGCCTTCAGCAGGTGTTGGCGCGATTCTGGCTTTGTTGATTTGCGGCTCCGAACTGAGCGTCGTGGCGCTGATAGGCATCATTCTGTTAATCGGCATCGTTAAGAAGAACGGCATTATGATGATCGATTTCGCGTTAGAAGCGGAGCGCAAGGAGGGCAAAAGCTCTGAGGAAGCGATCTACGAGGCTTGCCTGCTGCGTTTCCGCCCCATCATGATGACCACCATGGCCGCTCTGCTCGGAGGTCTCCCGCTCGCGCTGGGTTCAGGAATCGGATCTGAGCTGCGGCGTCCTCTCGGCATCTCGATGGTAGGAGGACTGCTGCTCAGTCAGGTACTCACGCTTTACACGACGCCCGTGATCTACATCTACTTCGACCGCCTGGCAAAGAAAGTTTCGGCCTGGCGGACCGGAGGTTCCGGACAAGGAGCCCCGGAGTCCGTGCCGGCGGATTAGCTATGAGCCTATCTTCTCCATTCATCGAGCGGCCTGTAGCCACCACACTTCTAACCGTGGCCTTGGCCCTTGCAGGTGCGGTGGCATTCAAAGAATTGCCGGTGGCAGCCCTGCCGCAGGTTGACTTCCCCACAATTTCCGTCGGTGCCGCATTGCCAGGAGCGAGCCCGGAGATCATGGCTTCCTCCGTGGCTACTCCGCTCGAGCGCCAATTTGGCCGAATTGCAGGCGTCACCGAGATGACGTCTACTAGTAGCATTGGAACCACAAGCATCACGCTTCAATTCGATTTGAATCGCGACATAAACGGCGCGGCCAGGGACGTTCAGTCCGCTATCAACGCCGCGCGCAGCTACCTGCCGGCAAACCTGCCGAGCAATCCAACCTACAGGAAAGTAAATCCCGCGGATGCCCCGATCATGATTCTCGCGCTCACCTCGGACGTTTACGATCGCGGCCCCATGTACGACGCAGCCTCCACCATCATTCAGCAGAGGCTTTCGCAAATTGAAGGCGTCGGCCAGGTCAGCGTGGGCGGGAGCTCTTTACCCGGCGTGCGCGTGGAAATCAATCCCACGCAGTTGAACAACTACGGCCTGGGGTTGCAAGACGTCGCATCCTTGTTAAGCAAACAGAATGCGAACTCGCCCAAAGGCCAAATATCGGACGACCAGGGAACCGCCGACATCACGACCAACGATCAACTGCTCAAAGCAGAATCGTACAAACCGCTGGTAGTCGGTTATCACAACGGTGCTGCCGTCAAGCTCTCCGATTTTGCCGACATAGTGGATTCCGTGGAGAACATACGAGCGGCCGGTTTCGTAAACGGGAAGCCCGGCATCTTGTTAATTATTTTCCGGCAGCCGGGCGCCAATATCATCGATACCGTCGATCGCATTCGAGCTTCCATTCCCGCTTTGAAAGCTTCCATTCCCGCGGCGATGGATTTCACCATTATGCTCGATCGCACGACCACCATACGTGCGTCCGTAAGCGATGTGGAGCGCACGCTCGCCATATCGATTACCCTGGTGATCCTAGTGGTTTTTCTTTTCCTGCGCAACGTGCGCGCCACTCTTATCCCCAGCGTGGCCGTTCCGGTCTCTTTGATCGGCACGTTCGCCATCATGTATTTATGCAGCTACAGCATCGACAATCTGTCCATGATGGCCCTGACGATTGCCACCGGCTTCGTGGTGGACGACGCCATTGTTGTGATTGAAAACATCTCGCGTTACCTGGAAGAAGGGCTTTCCCCGATGGACGCTGCCCTAAAAGGAGCAAGCGAGATTGGCTTCACCGTGCTTTCCATCAGTATTTCTCTGGTAGCCGTGTTCATTCCCATCCTGCTGATGAGCGGTATCGTCGGCAGGCTATTCCGCGAGTTTGCGGTCACTTTGTCCATTGCGATTATCATCTCGCTCGCCATTTCACTCACTACAACTCCCATGATGTGCGCCAGGCTCCTCAAGCATCAACGGGACGAGGATCACAATAAAATATTTCGCGCGAGCGAGCGGGCCTTTAACTCCGTGCTTGCGGCCTACGAGAGAACTCTGGCCTGGGTGCTGAAACACCCGGCCCTGACGCTCACTGTCTTGCTGCTCACCATCATACTGAACGGCTATCTTTTCTGGATCGTTCCCAAAGGCTTTTTCCCGCAGCAGGATAACGGCACGGTTTTCGGAGGCATTCAGGGCGAGCAGGACATTTCTTTTCAGGCCATGCAAGCTGACACTCTACGCTTCGTCAACATGATCAAAACTGATCCGGCTGTTCAAAATGTAATGGCCTTCACAGGCGGCCAGGGTGCGGCAAATAGCGGCTTCATTTACCTGGCGCTAAAACCTCTCAATGAGCGCAAGATTTCCGCCAGCCAGGTCATCAACCGTTTGCGCCCGAAGCTTGTATCCGTCCCCGGAGCGACGGTTTTTCTGCAAGCAGGCCAGGACTTGCGCATAGGCGGCAGGCAAAGCAGTGCGCAATATCAGTACACAATTCAAAGCGACAATCTCGACGATTTGGTGAAATGGGGTCCCACCCTGCTCACCGAAATGCGAAAGCAGAGCATTCTTACGGACGTCAACACGGATCAACAGAACAGCGGACTGCAAGCCGAGCTCGTGTACGATCGGGAAACAGCATCAAGGCTGGGCATCACACCACAAATGATGGATAACACGCTTTACGAAGCCTTTGGCCAGTCGCAGGTCTCTACCATGTATACAGCTCTGAACCAGTATCACGTGGTTATGGAGGTAGCTCCGCAGTTTTGGCAAAGTCCCGAGGCCCTGAAAAACGTCTACGTCGAAGCATCCGCGGGAAAAGAAGTCCCACTGAACGCAATTACACATTTTGAGACCACGACGGCGCCCCTTTCTGTGAACCATCAGGGCCAGTTCCCTTCCGTGACCGTGTCTTTTAATCTGGCTCCGGGCGTGGCCCTCAGTGATGCCGCGAAATCTATCATCGCGATGGAACAGAGAATTGGGATGCCCAGCACGATTCATGGAATGTTTTCCGGGACCCTACAGGCTTTCCAAGCTTCGCTTTCGACACAACCGCTCCTGATCATAACGGCGCTGGCGGCCGTTTACATCGTGCTGGGAATTCTTTATGAGAGCTTTGTTCACCCCATCACGATTCTTTCCACGCTACCTTCCGCGGGGGTAGGCGCGGTGCTCGCGCTGCTTCTTTTTCACATAGACTTAAGCGTTATCGCAATAATTGGTGTCATCCTGCTCATTGGTATCGTGAAGAAGAACGGCATATTGATGATCGATTTTGCTCTCGCCGCTGAACGCATCGACAAGAAGAGCCCGGAAGAAGCTATCTATCAGGCTTGCTTGCTGCGTTTTCGTCCCATTTTAATGACGACTATGGCAGCGATATTCGGCGCGCTCCCCCTTGCCCTGGGCACCGGAACAGGTTGGGAATTGAGACGGCCGCTGGGAATTACGATTATCGGCGGTTTGATTGTGAGCCAGATGCTGACGCTCTACACCACGCCTGTTGTTTATCTCTCTCTCGACCGCTTGAGAATTTGGTTCGCACGTTGGCTACTTTCACGCCACAAAGCCCCCGACCAGGTTTCTCAGGAGACGTTGGGATGACTTTGCATTGGCGATCAATCGAAACCATGGAGTTGGATAGTTGAGACACGACATAACCACAACCTCTATCAAGAGTGCGCGCCAGCTTCTAGCTTGCGCGCTTAGCGGCGCATTATTGCTGTCCGGCTGCACAGTAGGGCCCAAATATCACAGGCCTTCGGTGACCGCTCCCGAAGCCTACAAAGAGCTTACCCCAGCCGATTATCAAACCACCGATGGCTGGAGAGTGGCGCAGCCGAAAGATGCCGCGCTAAAAGGCAAATGGTGGGAAATATTCAATGACCCACAGTTGAATGCACTCGAAGAACAGGTGAATGTATCGAACCAGAATATCGCGTCCGCGGCCGCGGCATTCCTGGTGGCGCGTTCCATGGTAAGGCAAGCGCGCTCACAGTACTTTCCAACCGTAACAGTAGGGCCCTCCATCACAAATAGCCGCGAGTCGGCGACAGTCTCCGGCGGCCAAGCAACTGGAACCGGTACAGGCACCGGCGCGACTCCGCTTACCCCACAAGTGCTCACTGACTATCTGTTGCCCTTTGATGCCACCTGGGTGCCGGATTTATTCGGCCGCGTCCGAAATACTGTCAGAGCCAGTGCGAACGCAGCACAGGCCAGCGCGGCGGACCTCGAAAATACGCGCTTGACGGTGCAAGCGGAAGTCGCTGTGGATTATTTCAGTATTCGCGGACAAGACGCGCTGAAGAAATTGTTGGATGACACGGTCGTCTCCTTCCAGGAATCTTTGAGACTGACCCAGGCACTCTATGAAACAGGTATCGATTCTGACGAAGCGGTGGCCCAAGCCGAAACTCAGCTCGAATCTGCCCAGGCTCAAGACACCAACCTCGGCATCCTGCGCAGCCAGTTCGAACATGCAGTCGCAACTCTGGTAGGCCAGCCTGCCTCATCCTTCTCGATTTCGACCGAGCCGTTGAAGACCGAGCCTCCGGCAATCCCCTACGGAGTTCCGTCACAATTGCTCGAACGACGCCCTGATATTGCCGCGTCAGAACGATTGATGGCTCAAGCCAACGCTCAGATCGGGATAGCGGACGCTGCATATTACCCCACGGTCACATTGAGCGCGTCCGCCGGACTGGAGACCACTTCATTTACGAAGTGGTTTACCTGGCCGAGCCGGTTTTGGTCTGTGGGCCCCAGCGCTACGGAAACACTTTTTGATGGAGGGTTGCGCAGGGCGACCGTGCAACAGTTTCAGGCCAACTTCCTGGAGACCATTGCGAACTACCGCCAGACCGTTTTAGCTGCATTTCAGAACGTGGAAGATAACCTGGCCGCGCTGAGGATTTTATCCATCGAAATCAAGCAGCAAGATACGGCCGTGGGATCGGCACAACGAAACCTCAAAATCGCGGTCGATCGCTATAGGTTAGGCATCGACCCATACCTGAACGTGATCACCGCGGAAACCGCATTGTTCACCAACCAGCAAACTGCCGTTAGCCTGCGCATTCAACAAATGACGGCAAGCGTCCAGCTAGTCGAAGCTGTGGGAGGCGGATGGGACGCATCGCAGCTTCCCTCGGCAGGTCTGATGAGCGGCCCCCTCGCGGTCCCGAAGCCAGACTCCACCGCTCCGGAGAAGCAATAAAGTTTGAGCCGAGAAGTCCGATAAAAAGGGCGACCAAGCGCGAATCGAAATTCTCTTAATTCGCCGTAACTGTTCCCGGGTCTGCCAGCGTCTAAACATCGTGAAGTGTCCGGCCCTTAACGAGGTGTCTTGAATGCTCTGGTTTAAAAAGACGAGATTGGAATTTGCCATCTGCGCAATCTCAACGCTAACGGCCTGCGGTAGTTTTTTGGCGCCCTCCGTTGGCGCGCGGTCGAACCAGCAGGCTGCCTCGCCGAGCGCGGTGGAAAAGCAAGTAGGGGCCATTAAGTCAATTGAAGGTACCACCGTCACGATTACGACCGATTCCGGAAGCAGCGCCGCGGTAAGCGTCCAACCAACAACCAAGATCGTTCGCGTGGCTCCCGGGCAAACGGACTTAAAGACCGCGGTGCCGGTGGAATTGAAAGATTTGCAAGTAGGCGACCGGGTGCTGGTTCGCTGGAAAGCTTCGGACACGGCCCAGCCCGTCCCCGCGCTCGGCATCATCGTGATGAAACGCGCTGACGTCGACGCAAAGCAGGAACATGACCGCGAGGACTGGCAAAAGCGCAGTGTAGGCGGCCTGGTCAGCAGCGCAGATCCCGGCTCGGCAACGGTTTCCATTTCGTTTACCGCGCTCGGCGGCACGAAAACTATGGCGATACACACCACGCCTAAGACCGTCTTTCGCCGATATGCGCCTGGTTCCGTGAAATTCGACGATGCCGGTCCTAGCTCGCTGGACCAAATCAAGCCGGGAGATCAGCTTCGCGCGCTAGGCACGCGCAATGCGGAAGGAAGCGCGATGGAAGCGGAAGAAATCGTCACCGGATCGTTCCGCAATATCGCCGGCACAATCACTTCGATGGATGCCGCCTCAAATTCGGTTACGGTGATGGACTTGCTAACAAAAAAAACAGTTGTGGTGAAGCTTTCATCGCAATCACAACTCCGCAAATTGTCGCCTGAAGTTGCGCAGCGGATTGCATTTCGTCTGAAAGCGGCTGCGGGCGGAACGTCACAAACAGGCAACACTCCCGCCGCGCCAGGCGCTGTGCCTTCAAGCGGAAACCGGCCTGCTGGTGGCGCTGGGGCGGGATCTACTCCGCCAGATGCGCAACAGGCCGGCGGCGCGCCGAGTCCCGGTGCCGGAACCGGCCGGCCCGGCGGCGGCCAAGTGGACCTCCAACAAATATTGAGTCGAATGCCTGCTGCACCGCTTACCGATTTCCAGAAAGGCGATGCGGTCATGGTCGTTTCCACGGATAGCGGAAGTTCCGGCGGACTTACCGCAATCACGCTGCTGGGTGGCGTCGAACCTATTTTGGCGGCCGCCCCCAGCGCAAGCCAAGCGATGACTCTTTCGCCTTGGAGCCTGGGTTCGTCTGCCGCGGACGCCGCAGGCGCGAATCCATAGAGATGCTAACAGACGCTGGTAACCACTTTCCGTTTCAGGGGAACGAATGAATTCTCGGCGCTTCACGATTTTCTTGCAGATTGCAGCGATCGCTTTCTGCGGTTTCACTAGCACACGCGCGCTGGGCCAGACGCCGGCCGCCAATACCGGGCTGCATGGACAGGTGCTGGATCCTTCTGGTGCGGCGGTGTCGGGCGCGACCATCCTGCTCAATGGGGCCGAGGGGAACTCCACCGGAGCTACCTCAAATCAACAAGGTGCCTTCGACCTTAAGAACCTGGCTCCCGGCAAGTACACGCTCGAAATCGTGGCGAAAGGGTTTGCACTTTACAAGAACGAGGACGTTGAGATTGCTGCGGGGCAAGTTAAGAATCTAAACATTTCGCTCACTATCGAAGAACAGGAGCAGCAAGTAGTCGTATCGGGAGAAACGCCGATGGTGGACGTGAACCCGCAGAACAACGCAGGTGCAATTACGATCTCAGGAAAAGAGCTCGATGCCCTGCCTGATGATCCGGACGAATTACAAACTGATTTGGAAGCCCTGGCCGGCCCTTCTGCCGGGCCCAACGGAGGCCAGTTTTACATCGATGGTTTCACCGGGGGCCAGCTTCCTCCCAAGGCCTCCATCCGGGAAATTCGTATCAATCAGAATCCGTTTTCTGCGGAGTACGACAAGGTCGGGTACGGGCGCATTGAAATCTTCACCAAGCCTGGTACCGATAAATGGCATGGCCAAGTATCAATCAATGCGAGCGATTCCGCGCTGAATTCTAAGAATCCCTTTTTCAATTCCAGTACTGCCGGAGGCTCGGAATTCCCGGGATATTACACCACGCAGTACAGCGGCAACCTTGGCGGATCTTTGAGCAAGAAATTGTCGCTGTTCGCTACTGTGGACATTCGAGATATCAACGACGTCGAAGTCGTGAATGCGCAGACCGTCGATCCGACAACTTTCGCGATTGTTCCCTTCAGTGCAGCGGTTGCCAATCCCCGGAAACGCTACAATGTTTCACCTAGGGTGGATTATCAGCTGAGCAAAACAAACACCTTGTCTGTGCGTTACCAATATTTTCGCAACAATGAGACGAACGATGGAATCACAGCCTTCTCTCTGCCATCTCAGGCCTACAATTCCTTGTCCACCGAGCAGACTTTGCAGGTCAGCGATACCCAGGCGTTCGGCACAAACATCATCAATGAAACGCGATTTCAATATCTTCGAGACGAAAGCAGCCAGATCGCGCAAAGCACCGCGCCTACCGTAAGCGTCGGCGGCGCGTTCACCGGCGGCGGCAACAATCAGGGAAACATCATCGACAGCACGAATCACTACGAACTTCAGAATTACACTTCCATTCAATTAAAGAAAAACCTTTTGAAATTTGGGGCTCGTTTGCGAGGACTCACGGACGTAAATAGCGCCACTTCCGGTTTCAATGGGGCATTCGTCTTCCCTTCCATTCAGGCTTACCAGGCCACGCTGGAAGGTACGGAACAAGCCGCGGTGCAGTACTCGATTACCGGCAATGCAAATCCTAATTTGAATTTAACCCGCTTCAGCGAAGACCAAGTTGACGTTGGGCTTTTTGTTCAAGACGATTGGCGAGTGAAGTCCAACATCACTGTAAGCCTTGGACTGCGATTCGAAGCGCAGAATGAAATCCACGATCATGACGACTGGGCTCCGCGGCTCGGTTTTGCATGGGGCATCGGTCGGGGCAAAACTCCTCCGAAAACCGTGTTGCGCGCAGGCTTCGGTATTTTTTACGATCGCTTCACTGAAGCTTCCGCCTTACAAGCCGAAAGATTGGGGGGCGGAGCGGATGCGCTGACGGAATTCGTCGTCACGAATCCGGGGTTCTTTAACGGCACGACTCCAATTCCAATCGCAGGACTGCCTGCGAACTTGACGCTGCCGACGATTTACCAGTTACAGCACAATCTGCGCGCTCCGTCGACAACGCAGACGGCTGTTACTATTGAGCGTCAACTCACCAAGATCGCAAACGTCTCCGTTTCTTATCTAAATTCGCGCGGAGCCGATCAGTTGTTCACCAACAATATCAACACTCCTTTTCTCGGCCAGTACGACCCCGCTGCTCCGCTCCTCAACCGGCCGCTTGGACCGATAGGAAATGTTTACGAATACGAATCGGAAGGGATCTTCCGCCAGAACCAACTGTTCGTCCAAGGCACCGTGCGCGCGGGTGCGAAGCTCCTGGTCACGACCTACTACACTTTGAACTACGCCAAGAGCGACACCTCCGGTGTGAACTCGTTTCCATCAAATCCGTTCAACGTACTCGAGGATTACGGCCGAGCTTCTTTCGATATCCGCAACCGTTTTTTCTTGCTGGCTTCCGTCGCTCTGCCCCACGGGTTCCGGTTTAGCCCCTTCCTGATCGCCACCTCGGGGATTCCATACAACGTGACGCTGAGCCAGGACCTTCTGGGCAGCTCGCAGTTTAACCAGCGCCCGACATTCGCAACCAGCTCAACGCCTGCGGGGAACGTTGTGACCGTTCCCGGATTCCCTGCGTTCAACACCGTGCCGACACCGGGGGAAGAGATCCCGGTGAACTTCTTGACCAGCGCCGGGCGTTTTACTCTGAACGTAAGGCTCAGCAAGTCATTCGGTTTCGGCAAAGTTGCGGATCGTCCCGCAGGAGCAGGAGCAGGCGGAGGTGGAGGCGGCCGCGGCGGGCCGGGTGGAGGTGGTGGTCGCGGGCCCGGGGGGCCGTTCGGAGGAGGGGGCGGGTTTGGCGGTTTGGAAGGAACTGGTAAGCGCTATACCGTTACATTCAGCATCAACGCGCGCAATCTCTTTAACAATGTGAACGCGGCAGTCCCGAGCGCGGTTTTGAATCCGCCGACGGCTACTGCGCCAGCATCTGCTTCTGCGTTCTTTGCCGTCCCCAACGCGCTCGCTGGGCAGCCGTATTCCACCAGTTCAGCGAACCGGCAGATTTATCTGCAAGCCTCTTTTAGTTTTTAAGCTTTCGTTTCCTGGCCGTCAAACAACAACGCCGCAAAAACCCTTACTTGCCGGCGTGAGCCTTGATCAGATCGTCGAGATAGTCGGGCTTGGTTTCGTCGCGGACCAGATGCGGATAGCGCTGGCCGCCGTGGTAATCAATCGCGGCGGCTTTGTAATAGTCGTCGACGATCACAAGCAGCACGATAGGATTCGCGGCGTCCTTGCTGTCCTTGATTGCATCCTCCAGGAGCTCCTGGGTGTAAACGCGGCCATTCACGGCAGCGACTTTCATTCCCGACGTGATGCCTGCTTTATAGGCGGGGCTGCCGACGATGGAGTCGCTTACTTGGCCATCGTCGCCGACTTGCAGGCCGATGGAATACGCATCACCGGCTCCGCCACGACGTCCCGGCAGTTTGGAGGGCTGGTCGGTGTAAACAACTTTCCATCCGCCATTTTCGATCCCGCCCACGGGAGCGTCCGGAGAAGTCGATGTCAGCTTCTCGTGGAAATAACCCGCCCAGTCGTATGGCGCGATGCTGTTCAGCGCGGATAGCAATTCTTCGAACGTGTAGGTCTTCAATTGCGGGCCATCGTTTGTTCCACCGTGAAATAAATGGCAGAAGTCGTCGATGCTTTTTTGGCCGTGGCTTTCGCGATTGATAATGGTGGCCACTTCGAGCCAGATTAGATCACCTTCGTCATAATAGTCGGTGCCGCGGCGCCAATTAAACCAACCTCTTGCGAATCCGAGCCCGGGCTCTGCGACGGCGGTATCCAGCAGCGGGCGCCAAGTCCTCCCCGGCCTGCCGGGGCCCAGAGACGCAGAGATGCCGGCTATGACTTCGTGATATTGCGCGGGAGTCCACAGACCGCTCCGTGCCGCGAGCATGGGGCCCAAATAATCCGTCAACCCTTCGTACACCCAGAGCAAGTCTGTTTTCATCGGCACTTCGTAATAGGGAGTGCTCAGATCGGCAGGCCGGCGAAATTTTCCATTCCAGGAATGCACGAATTCGTGAGCGAGCAAACCGCCCACGGAATACCCGGCGTCTGGACCCAGCAGGACGCGCTCGGGCAAGCGGCTGTCGTTTGATTCATGATGCTCAAGACCGAAATGAGCCACGTGATCGCTGAGCGTAAGCAGGAAATGATAATCGCGGTAATGCCGCGTGCCGAAAAGTTTGCCGGATTCGGCCACGAGATTGACCATCCCCTGTTGAACTTCGGGACTCATGTTGAGTGCGGCTTCGCTGTCGGCAACGATGTCGATTTCGTGATGAATTGGTTCGCCGGGAGGAGTGATGTCAAGGACGCGGTAGTATTCGCCGGCGACAACGGGCGAATCCACGAGGCGATTGAGCGGGACCGGCTTGAACGAAACCTGATTCCCTGATTGATTCGCAATCTCCAGCGGAGTCCCGAATTTCCATCCTTGCGGAAGAATCAGCTTCGTTTCGTAGGAGAGCCGTTCCACGAAAGTTCCTGCCGGGTACAGAACAAACTGGTTCCAGCTTAGGACGACGAGCTTGTCTGTGGCCGATGCGCCGGCAGTGTATGCGCCGGAGCCGGCGGGCTCGAGGTAATCAAACGAAATATCGAGGTGCTCAGCGCCGGTAGGAACGTCAACATGGAAGGTGAAGACATCGAGGAGATCGCGATCCCAGGGGATCGTTTTGCCGTCGGCTGAGAATTTCAAACCGGTGAGGTTGGCAATCGGACCATCAGGGGCATGTTCGCCGGGAATCCATTTTGGATAGTACAAAGTCAAAGGGCCTGCCTTTACCGGCATCACGATATGAGCACGGATGATTTTTAGGGGCGCCTGTGACGCGTCCACGGTAAGCGAGATCGCTTGGTCCGATTGAGCGAGAACTCCCGGCGCCATCATCGCTGCGAACATCGCAAACCCAAGCAGTAAACGAGATACTCTTCGAATCATTGCGCACTCCTCAATTTGTTATGTGACATTATGGGAATTGTCTTCCAGAAATCGCGCGCGAGAATTGCGCAGCGTTTTTCAGGGAGTCCAATCGCAAAGGATACTACTAGAGGCCTGGTATTTTGCGTCCTTTCTGCGATCTTAGTATTTCAACGCGTGCCCTTTGCGCAACAACGGATGCTCGAAGAACCTCCAAGAGAGGGCCGCCAGACCGTAACTCAGCGCCGCTGCAAGCACGGATACCAGAGCTGTCTTTAAACTGTCGGATCGAGGCAGACTCTGGAAAAAGAGTTCATGACACGCGAGATCCACAACTGCATGGATCACATACAGACAATATGAGACTCGTCCGATTTCAGCAAGAAAGGACAAACGGCAAAAGGCGGCCCATCGGCTGCCAGGCACCATGACAGCAATTGCCAACAGGCAGGCGAAAAAGGCATCCACGACTGAGAAACCCCACGAATACATGGTCAGCGAGTACTGCGAAGGCTTCCAGACAGCTAGATATAGGAACGCGCAGAAGAGCACAAGACATGTCCCGCAGATGAGCGTCTGAAAGCGGTAGAACGCCGCCCTCAGTCGCTCGTTTCGCCAGCCAAGCGCCAACAGCACACCCATTGCAAGTGAGTCAGCCCGGCAGGGAGTCAGCATATACGGAGCAGCTGGATGACTCGCCAAATGCTCGTGGAGTAGGGCACGAAGTACGGGGGCACAAATGATTGCGCTCCAAAGTATCAAGAGGAGTCCGCGCCTCGAAAGGAATCGAATCACGGATGGGATTATCAAATAGAACTGCTCCTCAACCGCAAGGGACCACAAGCCTCCGAGGAATGCCGTCCCTAATACCGCATGATTGATCTTTGCGGAGTTTTGCAGAAAGAATACGTAGATCGGAATAGCACGCCATGTTTCCGGATTCGACCAGAATGACGCGGCGATAAAATAGATGCCAATCCAGAGGTAGTACAAGGGCACGATTCGATAAAACCGGCGCCCGTAGAAAACTTTGAAGTAGTTGGGTGATTGGCGGACATCCAACAAAATCCCGCCAATGAGGAAGCCAGAGAGAACAAAAAACAGGTCCACACCCGACCAACCTATCGCGAAGAGTCCCTGGAGCAGAGGCGACGGCGGCTGACCGGGGGGAATACTAATGTAGTGGTAAAGAAGAACCAGCAGAATGGCTATGCCGCGTAATCCGTCAAGTTCGGGGATACGCGATTTCGGCAGATTAGGGAGTAGCGTTCGTAGTTTTTGTGGAGCATTCATCGATCAGATTGGGCCGGTGACCCGGCCCTTCGTTTCGATGATTTCGCTAGTTGGCATGACGGCAGGACGGATGGTACCACACCGATAGTTCACTACTAAGTTCTCCCTCCGCGCGCGCGGACACTCCTTGAAATCGAAAAGAGAGGGTACCCGCTAGCGGCAAGGCTCGGTGGAAAATCCACACAAAGGAAGACCTGTCGTTTAGGGGCCTTGTGTCGCGGCCTCCCTTCGGCGGTCTTCTCAGGACAGGCACGTTAAAAGGCTGCGACGCACAAAGCCACCGGGCAGACGATCTGACCTAGGCGGTGAGACAAGAAATAGTCGAATTAACCCAAGTAAAGAGCCGTAGTGTGCCATTTTGAACAGATATGGCCGGGTCTGTTCCATTATGGTGTGGTTGGGTAAGTACGAACCAGGTCCGGGCCGGCGCGCCAGCTCCCGCGAATCTGGCGGATTTTAAATGGCTTTAACCTCACGAGATTACGTCAAGCAAGCTGAACTACCCTGGGCCTTGATCGGGCCAGCAAGCCGAAGACGCACTTTGCGCGTTCTGTTTGTTCATGGGGATGCCGCAGTGGTAGAGCATTGCGTGCGGGAGCTCCGGAGCGCGCATTTCAAGGTCAGCGCAGATGTCGTTCTAACTCCGGAGCAGTTTCTAGGGCGGCTGAAGACAAAATGCTACGACGTGGTGCTAGCTGA
>Ga0302303_10000599_pt1 | contig 27869 bp, 23 predicted proteins | sample III_Palsa_E2_1_FD_194542 | JGI IMG/M metagenome (GOLD analysis project Ga0302303, IMG submission 194542) | Peat permafrost microbial communities from Stordalen Mire near Abisko, Sweden - III_Palsa_E2_1 | ecosystem: Environmental > Terrestrial > Soil > Palsa > Peat permafrost | place: Sweden...
CCAATAAACTATTAAAACAAGCTTTTGCTATCGCTAAACAACAAACAAAATACAACGAAAATTATTCAAATATTATTTGCTTTTAAACACAGTTCATGCTGAGGCACTCGAAGCATGAGCGTGAAGGCCTTTGCCCGCATGCTTCGAGTGCCTCAGCATGACACCCTTTTTAATATTCAAAACACTTATTTGTTTTCTTATTGCATTAAGCCATCTAAACTAAAACATCTTATAAAAATGCGGTTTGTTAGCGATGATAGTCGGTGCTAAACCCCACAAGCGCATTACGTTGTAGCTGTAGCCTTTTATCTTTTTAAAATCAGCAAATGGGTTTTTCAGTGTAAATAGGTGCTGAAAAAAGCTACAAATAAAGTATACAGGTATCTCAATAGTGTTGGCAAACAAATGGAAAACAAACCAACCCACACCAAACTGTTTGCGTATCCGCATATTGCGCGAGATTATCAGTTGTAAGCCTTTTTTATCATACAAATCAAAGTACGAGCTATCGGCAGCCGCAGTTTCTTTATTAATGGATGTGCCCTGTAAATGCACAACAAACAAATCGCCATACACTACTATCGGCCCGGCTTTTTTTAAACGGCTGCACCACTCTACTTCTTCCGAATACAGGAAAAAATCCTCGTCAAACAAGCCTGCCTTATCAATGGCCTGCTTTTTTACCATCATAAAAGCGCCGTTTATACGGTCGACCTGTTGCTCAACCGTGGCCTTAATTACCGCGGTACGTTTTTTTCTAAACGGGGATGTTATCCACTGCAGCACAACACCCAAATATGGCAGCGGCAATAAATGGTTTAAACCACCTGTCATAAAATAACTGCCTGTTATTTGCGGTGACTGATCTTCATTCAACAACTGCACCGAGCAAGCGGCATCATCCCGGCCAACAAATTTTTGATAGCATTTATTAATGGCATCATCAAGCACCAGGGTATCAGGGTTTAAGAGCAGTACAACATCACAGTCCGCAGCCTTAATACCTGCATTGTTAGCGCGCGCGAAGCCCGAGTTGTAGCCCATGTTTATCCATTTTACAAAAGGGTATTTTTGGGTGATAAAGCTTTCATCGTCAGCATCCGGACTGTTGTTAACTATTATCCATTCAAATTCATTTGCCGAGGGAAACAAAAACGCGCTGTCCAAACAACCGGCAATAAGCTTTGCCGATTTATAGTTTACAATGATGACGGATAATTTTAAAGCCATTAAACAATGGTAAAAATTTAATTGCTACGTATTTAGCGATTGAATAAAGAAATTAAAAAGTGATGTCATTTCGACGAGCAGCCGGGGTTGTGCGGGTGGGGCGAGGAGAAAACTTTTACGCTATGCATAGTATGTAGGAATATTCGAAAAGTTTTCTCCTCGCTCAGCGCTCAATCCTTACGCCTGCTCGTCGAAATGACATGTTTTTTACCTTTAAAGCTATAATAATATTTCAATCGCTAAACACGCTAACTACTATTTTTTTGACTTTAAGCGAAAGGCTACCAGCTTGTTCAAAAACTTTGGATATTGTATAAAATACCTGCTTATTAGTTTTGGTTCGTCCATCATCCTGTATATCCACCTTAGCTGCATTTTATCATAAAAGGGCGGGTAATAATATTCCTTGTTTTTTTTGGCTATTTGGTGCAGGTAGCCGCCGCAGGTATAGCCATAGCCCTCCCACCCGGCATTTTTTAGCTTTATCAAAAATTCTTCCTGTCTTGGGGTACCCATTCCGCAAATCACTACTTCAATTTTTTTATCAATAAGCATATTTATGGTTTGCTGCAGGTCTTCCTCATCCTCCATAAAACCATTGCGGTAAAACTGGATAGTAATATTATATTTTTTCTCAATAAAGTTTACGCTTTTCTCCACCACTTCCGCCTCATCGCCAATTATGGCTATGTTTTGTTTTTTTTCGGCTACGCCCGAAAAAATCATATTGGCGATGGAGGTATCATCAAAACTGGTACGCGATATCTTTTTATTGAACAGCCAGCCTAACAGTTTCACCAGGGAAATACCGTCAACATACCAATAGTCGACACCCGATGCTACCGGGTCATTTTCCTTGAGCACGAGCATAGAATGAGGATTAACAAAGGATGTAATACCTTTTTTAACCTCAAAATCAGCTACCTTATTAATAATTATTCCCCAACTCTTATTATTCGCCATAAAATAACTGCGGCTTTATTTGTTTTTGTTACTTGTTGCTTTTTCCCTGAACGCCTGCAAATCAACATCGCTATAAAAATGCCCCGACATAGGGGAGTTGTATAACATGTCGAGATAATTTTCAGCAGGCTTATAATACCTTACAAAATCAGCATACATACCGCCATACCATTTGGAAGTTGATAAATTACTATTTTTTAGTTCCATTTTCAGCCCGGCAAATTCTTCAATTGCAGCCCAGGCTTTATCCAATTTTTCAAGTGTGAGTACCAATACCTCATATTTACCTTCTTTAATAATGCTGTACCCCTGCTCTTTATCAAAATCATGCTTATATATGTTAATACCGGTAAGCTTTTTAAATTCATCATCAAACCAGTTTATTCCGTAAGTATGGCTAAATAAGTTATCGTAAACAGTGTATATTATACCTTCGGTATTATGCGTACGCTGCAACTCAGTTGTTTGGCAGGCATATTCATACATCCAATAGGCAAAATCCTGGAAAAACGCTGATACGTTACGACTGTAAGGATCCCTCACCAGTGTTATAATTTTAATTTTTTTCCGGCTTTTTATGGCAGCTCGCCGCAAGCCATCATATAATTTACCCTGCATTTTTTTTATAAGGGTGTTACGCCGCTGTTTGCCCACAACGTAGCAAGGCCGGTTGTTATAAAGCGTATGAAAATGTATGCTGCCTGATATGGTTTTTTCTAATGAGGTAGAGCCGACTTTACCCATCTGATACAGAAGAATATGCCTTTCATCAGCATAATTTTTCCAATCTGTAAGTAAACGTTTTATCATTAATGTGGGGATGTATTGATAGGAAAGGTACTCAAAAAATCTATTATTCGGCCTTTTTAGGCTATTAATCGGGTTTTAACTATGTAAAAATAGTAATACCGATTTAGCGTGGTAATCAAGAAGATGTGTAATTAAAATTGTCGCTTATCTATAATTTGGCTAAAGCCTTTGATATTTTTAAAACTTATCCGCCCCATAAATGGGACGGCAATGATTTAGCTTCATTGCCGTTGGCTTTAGCCAACGGAATAAAATAACAATAAACAAGCTTTAGCCAAAATGGGCTGCCTGTAATTAAATCCGGTGTATATTAATAACTATGCCACAATTTGAATCACGGCAGTTAAGAAATATCCAGGGCTTTCTTTTTAAAAATGGCCAATTCTTCAGGCGTATAAAAGTGCTGCGAAATAGCGGAGTTGTACAGCCTATCCAGGTAGGTTTCCTTCGGAATATAATTGTTCTTAAAATCCTTAAAAACTGGCCCGTACCATTTATAATCGGAAACATTGGCGTTTTTTAAATCAAGTTTTACTCCGGCAAATTCTTCAATGGCTTCTTTGGCATTATCTATACTTTCAAGCTTAATTACTAAAATATCGTACTTGCCTTTTTGTATCCTCGCCCAGCCTTTTCGCTTATCAAAGGGAAAATCGAGGATATTGATGCCGGTAAATTTGGTAAGTTCCTTATCAAACCATGTTAAGGGGTAATTATGGTCAAAAGCATTTTCAAAAACTTCGTAAACAAAAGAGGTGTTGTCTTTTCGCAGTTCTTCGGTTACCTTACCCGAGTACTCCATCACCCAAAAAGCAAAATTTTGAAAAAAAGCCGAGGTGTTGCGCGCGTATAAATCCCTAACCAGCGTTATTATTTTTATTTTTTTACGCCGCTTAATCGCCATGCGGCGCATACCATCAAACATAGCCCCGACTAAGCGGTGTATAATTGATTTGCCGCGGGGCGAATAAAATACATGGTTATGGTTGATGTTATATAGCCGGTGCATGTGTATGCTTGAAGGGATACTTTCCTCGAGCGAGGTTGAGCCCACTTTGCCCATCTGGTAAATGAGGATGCTATCCTCATCGCGGTATTTTTTCCAGTCGGCTAACAGTCGCTTTATCATACCCGCCAATTTAAAAATTTGCCAGTGTATTGCTTATCGCGATAGCGGTTTTATCCCAATTAAATTTATCGCACACATCATTATAAAAAAGGTGAAACTTGTTTACAATGTTAGCATCGGCAAGCAGTTTGTTGTAAACAACATCCAGTTCGTTAAGGCTTTTAATGGTTTGGATAAACAACGGTGCATGTATTATACCTTCAAACTCGGCAGTAATATCCGAAAAAGATACCAGGCAGCAGCCAGAATGTATTAGTTCCAGTGCTTTTAATTTAAAACCGCTTAAAAAATCATCGGTAATTACGCCAAGCTTTATACCGGCGGGGTTTTTTATTTCATCCCAATAAACAACGTTTGCACCTGTTGCTGTAACTGTTTTGCGAAAGGTATCATCAACGTTTATTGCCGCCAATTGCAACGCGCCGGTGTAGGGTTTAGCAAATGCCTTTTGTAATGCTTTTGCTTTGAGCGACCACTTGTAATTGCCGGTAAAAACCGCAACAGGTTGCAGGGATGTAAAATTCGATACATTTCCGCCGGGCCTTACACCTACCCTTATATGGCCACACTTATTGGCTGCTATGCCGCTTGCGTTTTTTTCGGTTACCGAAATAAAAAAGATAAAGGATGCTAAACGCCAATAGTAATGAATATACAACCATGCATACAAAGCCTTGGCAAGCCCGGACAGGCTTTTTTGCGAAAGATAGGCGTAGTAAGGCAAATCGTGGTTTATAAAAACAACTTTGCTATTTTTAAACCACCCTGCTATTTTAAAGATATTACCGTGCGATAAAACAATTATAGTATTATCGTTGTCAATTGCCTGTTTATTTACATCACCAATAAAGCTGTTGGTTTGCCTGTTATATGCTACGGCGCACAAATTATCGCCATATAATTTTTTTAACGCCGCAGTTACCCTTTTATCAAAAATACTATGCCCATTATCTATCCCGTTGTGCTGATATATATAGGCCAGGTTTTTCATGCAGACACCCGGTTATTAAAAAGCTCGTAGTATAAACTTTCGTATTGCATGTACTGTTTATAGATATCTTTATCAGATGCAATCGATTTCATAAAAGCATTAAAAAATACACGTGTAAATTTATTATCAAATAAAGCGGGGTTTAGTTGTCGTACTCTTTTAAAAATTATTCTTATTTCACGCATTACGGGGTTAGTGGCATAAGTAAGCGTGTTAGCCGTTTCTTGAAAATCGAACAAGAAATTATCCAGGTTTAAATTAGCTAATACCTGGTTCATGAAGGATTGCGAAAAAACATTATCTGTATCAATGTTCACCGTAATTAAGCGCGATTCGCCCCACAGCTCTTTTATTTTATCCTCACATTCGCTGCTGTCCGATCCGGCCAGGTAACCTTTTAACAGCCAATTTTGATGCAGGCCATTTTTCTCATCATTTAAGGCCTCGTCAAATTTCCTGAACTCCTCGCCCCGCGAAACCGAATAAAGATAATGGGATACAGCCCTTTTAAACGGGTCGCGCTTTAGTATTATAAAATAAGGGTCTATATCCTTTTGCTTATGTATTTCGTTTATCGAGTCATGATGCGACGCATATAAAGTACTGCCGTCAATATAAATACAATCGTCTTTAAAGCCGTTATAATTGGCATTAAACTCTTTTTTGGTATTTATAAAACCTGATTTATCAAAGGGAACCTTTTCACCTTTCCGGTTAAACATGTAGTACTTATTTTTGTGGGGCAAAAAATAAAGCGACTCCTTAATTTTAGGCAGGAAAATTTCGGGGTGCTGCCCCAATATTTGAGTGAAAGAAGTGGTGGCGCAGCGCGGCAGGCCCGGTATTATTAAAAATTTCTTCATTAGACTGTTTCTACACTTATTCCTTTTGATAATAGTAACATATAACCAAAAAACAAGCTGTCATGCCATTGGTCTGTAATAAAAATAAACAGTGCAAAACAAGCAATGGCGATAGTGTATTTTTTAGACCATCCCATTGCCTTAAAAGCATTGTATGCAAGTACGATAATTATCATTGTAAACACAAGCCCATATTCGGTAAAAATTGAACTGATTGATGTATATGGCTTATTTGCTGATGATTCAAGTGTCCATTTATTGGTTACCAATACCCTTAATACCGGCCCCAATATATCCTGGTGATAGGCACTCATAAAGAAAAAGGGCAGCTTTGGTATATTATGTGTTGATAATGTTGAAATATAAGTACTTGCCCATAAAGCCGGTGTGCTTGAAAAGGCGCCTAAACCTGTGCCCCACAATATGGTGGTGGGAAATTGAATATACAATTGCAAAACGCTGTAATAAGCAAATACCTTAGGATTCATGCCCGTATTTACCGCAAAGCCGTTATTTAAATTTTGATACCTATCCGCAGCGTAAGGGGCCACAATAAGTACAATAATTAACAACAGCGGTATTATCGCGGGCTTTTTGCGTAAGGCTACAACTCCCAGGGCCCCAACGCCCATAATTATACCGATAAGGTAGTTAGGCACCAAAAAATTAAGCAGTGTTATAAATAAAAAGAACTTGTTTTTTCGTTTTTTGGGCAGAAAAAGCTCCATTGCCAGCCCAAAAACGGCTATTACCGTTATTATCCTGGCCCCGCCCTGGAAATAAAATGCCGAATAAAAATCGGGCAGGAAATTGAGATATGGCAGCCTGAACGGGAAGCCATAAAACATGGCCATATAAATTAAACTAAAAATACAGAGTAATACGCTTATAACACGCATTATAAGTACGCCGTTAATGCCGTCTTTTAAATCAAAGCCCAGCAGGAAAAATATAAACGGCAGCTGCAAGCCAAAGGCAAGCAAAAAAGAGGTAATAGAAATATTGGCTACAAGGCAACTAAACAGCCATGCCATAAAAAGCACAAAAGCTGTAATAAAAAGATAAATGAATTTTCTATAGGTAAATTTTACTGAAATTAATGAGGGTACAAGATAAAAAGCGTAGGATACAAAGAAGCGCGGAACAACTGTGCATATAATTGAAACCCACGTAATAAATCTTCTTTTCTTCTTCATACTTATTTCCTGGCGCAATAAAAGTCCAATGGGGTTTTTGCACTTTGATAATATTATAACAGTTCTATTTACTTGCTACGTTAGCTGTTAATTAATATAAAGTATTATCTTTTTTTCTTAAACATCTTATTCCATAGCTTCATTACCTGATTACTTGTATCATCTTCAGTATAATAACCGTAGCCGTAACCATAGCCGTAGCCATAACCATAGCCGTAGCCATAACCCCTGGTTACTTCAATATCATTTACTATAATAGCCAGCTTTTTCATTCGCTTATTTTGGTGTAAATCTTCAACTATTTTAAGCTGATCTTTTAAAGTGTATTTCTGACGTACAATATATAACGCCATATCCGAAAAGCGGCCCATTAGTTGCGCGTCGGTTACAATACCTATAGGCGGGGCATCAATTATAATATAGTCAAACTGATTTTTTAATTCTTCAATCATATCGTCAGTACGGCTGTCTAAAATAAGTTCGGCCGGGTTGGGCGGTACCGGGCCTGATGATATGATAAATAAATTTTCATGATAGCCGGTAGGTGTAATTACTGAAGATAAAGGCATACCATTAGAAATGATATAATTGGAAAACCCGCTAGTGTTTTTAATGCCGAAATAGTTTGAAAGCTTAGGTTTACGTAAGTCGAACTCTATTAACACTACTTTTTTGCCCGCCAGCGCCAATATAGCCGCCAGGTTAATAGTTGTAAATGACTTACCCTCGCCCGAAACACTGGAGGTAGCCAAAATAACCTTCTCATCAGTTTTATTAACAAAGAACTGAAGGTTCGTTCGAAGCGCCCTGAATTGTTCGGCAATGGCCGATCGGGAACCTTCTAATACCACTAAATTATTCCCGGATTTGTTGTGGCTTATCTCGCCTATAATCGGCACGGATGTATGTTTAGTTATATCTTCCCTCACCAAAATTTTCCGGTTCAGTAAGTCTTTCATAAATATCCGTGCTACCGGGTAAAGTAAGCCCACAAAAACTGCTACCACACCAACCAGTATAGGGTTAGGGCTATAAGGCTTAAAATCGGCCTTAGGGTCGTCAATAACTGTAGCGATAGACAGGTTTGATTGTTTTGAAATAGCAGTCTCTTCCTTTTTTTGAAGCAGGTAGCTGTATATAGATTGTTCAACCGTTTGGTCCCTTTCCAAATCAAAATATTCCTTTTGTACCGGCGGAATATTTTCTATCTGGTTATTAAAACCACCTGTTGTATTTTTTAATTGTACATCCGTTATTTCCAGCGCTTTTTTCGTAGTAGCCAAATTTTTAATCATCTGGTTCCTTAACGATTCGATATTAGCATCGAGGTTTTGCATGAACGGGTTATCCTTTGTAACGGATATAGCCTCCCTGTCGCGTTCCACTAAAAGGCTATTATAATTATCAACCAACGAGGCAAATTCAGGGTCGCTTTGCAGTACCGAAACAGGTACTACCGTTTTATTTGTTTTCTCATCTTTTAAGTAAGCATCCAGCGATTTTACAATATTTAACTGGGTTTCATTTTTTTCAATGTTATCCATGTAAGTGCTGGTATTGTTAAGCAATAACTGCCCTTGTATAACTAAATCGGCCAGTTTATTTTTTTGCTTAAAATCCTGCAGGTGTATTTCAATGGCTTGCAGCTCTTGGGTGGTAAGTATCAGCTCGTTACTTAAAAAGCTAATGGTACTATCGGCAACAAGATTTTTTAATTCAACATCTTGCTTTTTATATTTAGCAATAAGGTTAGCAAGTACCCGCTCTCCTTCATCGGCAATGGGATAATTAAAAACCAAATCGATAGTGGTAACCGTGGTGCTGGTAGTACTAATTGACATCAATTGCTGCAGCTCATAAATCCTTTGATCCATGTTTTCAACCGTACAACGGAATGACTCATGACCGAAACCAAACTTATAGTTCCTTGAAACCACTATTAACCCCACGCCGCCAACATAAAAAGGCTGGTCGTACGCACGTATTACATCTTTTCTATCGTAGCCGCCAGTAGGAAAAACTTCTTTGTATGATATGCGGAACTTGTTATCATCAATATTATGAACATAAAAGGATGTGGTTAAAACAGTATCAACCGTTTTTAAAACCTGTAAAACAAACGGGTTGCGGTCAGTTTGCGCATCGGTTATATACCTTCTCTGGTAATAAATAACATTCAATTTCATATCAACTGAAGTTTGAGCCAGCAAACGCCGTGTTTGCAGCACAACTACTTCATTATCAACATTACTTTTAATGTCTAATAACGAACTCAAATCTACCAGCGAACTGCTGCTGGTTATATCAGAGCCTGTATTGCTTTCGTCATCAATTAATACCTTGGCTGTTATATTATAAGTGGGTGCTTTATAATGATAAAACAGCAAACCCAATAGCCCGCACGCAAGCAGGCTTACAATAAATACCCACCAGTTACTGCGTAATTTTGCAACAAACGCTATTACATCAAACCCTTCTTCTTCCTGCTTAATATTATTAATTGGTGCCTGGTTATTGGGTTCGTTATTAATCATAAATTTTTACTGATTTGTTTGTGGAATAAATAAATGCTTAGTAATGCAGGCGTAACAGTAACAGGAAAATAGCAGTTGAAAGCGTAAGCGCTACAGTAAATATCTTGTTCTCATGCGAATCGGCCTGGACAATTGCCGATTTGTTAGGCTCAACATACACCACATCATTTTGCTTAAGGTAAAAAGCAGGCGATTGGAACACATCTGTACTGTTAAGGTCTAACCTGGTTACTTGCCTTTTGCCGTCAACCTCCCTTATCACCAAAACATTTTCGCGGCGGCCATAAATGGTAAGGTCGCCGGCCAGGCCTATGGCATCCAATACTGTTACCTTCTCATTAGGTATAATGTATACTGATGGGTGTAAAACTTCGCCCAAAACAGTTATTTTAAAATTGGTGAAGCGTATTTGTACATCGGGGCTTTTAAAGTACTTTGCGGCCATTTGTGTTATCAGCACTTTTGCCTCATAGGTAGTTAAACCCCCAACTTTTATTTCGCCAATAATTGGTAATGCTATATAGCCGTTCTTATCAACCAATAAACCCTGTACAATGCTATTTGCAGCCGTACCTGAGGATAGGCTGCTGCTACTTCCTGTACTACCCAGTAAAGGGCTAATCGCAACATTGGCAGCCTGGTTAATAGTTGAAGAAGTTGTTGGATCGATGGTAATTAAATTAACGGATAGGATATCATCCGGCATAATTATCGGATCTTTGTACAAAGCCTCAGCTTCCAGCTTTTGCTTTGTTGTATCGGGTACATTTTCAAAATAAGCAACATTTTTAGTTACCGCACAAGAGGAAAATATTACAGCTATTGTTAATACTGTTAAAATACTTGCCAAATACTGCCTACATCGTTTCATATTTATAATTTGGGGTTTTAAAAATTATCAGGAATGTATTGTGCCTGCAGCCACAGTCTCATTAGTAGCTTCATCAATTAGTATTAACGATCCGGTTATCCTGTTTTTGCCATATTCATCATAAATCAATGGCTGTGTGGTGCGCATGCGTACCCTGGCCATATCGTTCATTTTAATATCATTATCCTGTTCCAGGCGCTGCATGGTGTTGATGTCAATTTTATATACAACCTCTTTTATAATTGCCATTACTTCGCGACTGGTGCTTCTTAAATAATATTTAGCGCCGGGGCGAGGGCCTTTTGCCGCCATCCAGCACATCAATACATCTATATTTTGTGATACTTCGGGCTGGTTATTGTTTTTCACAATCATGTCTCCACGACTTACATCGATGTTATCTTCGAGTGTTATAGATACTGACATAGGCGGAAAAGCTTCTTCCACCGGACCCGAAAAGGTATCGATTGATTTAATTTTTGATGTTAATCCTGATGGCAAAACGGTAACATTATCGCCTGTACGGAAAATACCGCCTGCTACACGCCCGGCATAGCCGCGGTAGTCATGATATTCCGAGGCATGCGGGCGTATCACGGTTTGCACTGGGAAACGCGCATCCAAATGGTTCTGATCGCTGCCTATGTGTATGGTTTCTAAGGTATCCAGTAAACTTGCGCCTTTATACCAGGGCATGTTTTCCGAGTGGTTTACTACATTATCGCCATCTAAGGCGCTTATGGGTATGTACCTTATATCTTTTATATCCAGTTTGCTTGCAAACTGGTGGTAGCTTTCTACCACATTATTGTAAACCTCTTCCGAGTAGTTTACCAGGTCCATTTTGTTAATGCAAACAATTATGTGCGGTATCCTTAAAAGTGATGCTATAAATGAGTGGCGGCTGGTTTGCTCAATTACGCCTTTCCTGGCATCAATAAGCACCAGGGCTAAATTTGCGGTTGACGCACCGGTAACCATATTACGGGTGTATTGTATGTGGCCCGGGGTATCGGCAATTATGAACTTGCGTTTGGGGGTAGCAAAGTAGCGGTAAGCTACATCAATGGTGATGCCTTGTTCGCGCTCAGAGCGCAGGCCATCGGTAAGCAAAGATAAATCTACATGCTGAAGGCCTTTCCGCTCGCTCGACTGTTTAACAGCCTCCATCTGGTCTTCAAAAATCGACTTGGAATCATATAACAAACGCCCGATTAGTGTGCTTTTCCCATCATCAACACTGCCTGCAGTTGTAAAGCGTAGTAATTCCATTGTTTAAATTGAGGTGAATATATAATTATTATTTTATTTTTTTATCAATCAGCGCCTGCCCGGCGCCATATGGGGTAGGCTTCATCGTATCTTCATTAAAAAGCCCGTTTTCATTAAAAATAGCCCTGTTTTTTACGGTCTTCCATGGAGTTGTCCGATCTTTTATCATCACTCCTGTTGCCCCGTTCGGTGCTGCGTGTTACAGAAATTTCCTCTACAATTTTTTCAAGGGTATCTGCTTCAGACTCTATACCACCGGTAATGGTAATATCGCCCAGCGTTCTGAAACGCATGCGTTTATTTTCTACCTTTTCGCCTTCCCTCAATACCAGGTGTTCTGAATTTGGCAGCCAGGTACCGTCACGGTAAACGGCATCGCGCTGGTGTGCGAAGTATAATGATGGTATGGGTATATTTTCGGCCAAAATGTAATTCCAAACATCCATTTCGGTCCAGTTGCTTATCGGGAATACCCTAAAGTGTTCGCCCATGCGTTTGCGGCCGTTAAATATGTTCCAAAGTTCGGGGCGCTGGTTTTTGGGGTCCCACTGGCCAAACTCATCCCTGTGCGAAAAGAAACGCTCTTTTGCCCTTGCTTTCTCTTCGTCGCGCCTGGCGCCGCCAATAGCAGCGTCAATCTTATGCTCTTCAATGGCATCTAACAACGAAACTATTTGCAGTTCGTTGCGGCTGGCATTAATCCCGCTTTCTTCAACAGCGCGGCCTTTGTTTATCGCTTCCTGTACCGAGCCAACTATTAATTGTATGCCAAGGTCACTTACTAACTTATCCCTAAACTCCATTGTTTCGGGGAAATTATGGCCTGTATCAACATGTATAAGCGGCATGGGTATACGTGCCGGCCAAAAAGCTTTACGTGCAAGATGTGTTACAACAATTGAATCTTTCCCACCCGAAAATAATATGGCAGGCCTGTCAAACTGAGCCGCCACTTCACGTATCACATATATGGCTTCAGATTCAAGTTCCTGTAGGTGTGTTAGATAATATTTATTATACATTCAATTTTATTTTAGGTAATACTTTGTCCATAACCAATCTTACGGACTGATCTATCGTTAGTGTTGAGGTAGTTATATGAATATCAGGCGATTCAGGTGCCTCAAACGGCGAGCTGATGCCTGTAAAGTTTTTTATTTCGCCTTTGCGGGCTTTTTTATATAATCCCTTTGTATCGCGCTTTTCGCATACTTCAAGTGGGGTATCAACATAAATCTCGTAAAACGAATCTCCTAAAAGCGTTCGTAATGCGGCCCTTTCCTTTGCAAATGGGGTTATAAATGAGGCAATTACCACTAACCCTGCATTGCACAACAACTTTGCCACTTCACCTATCCTTCTCAAATTCTCATCCCTGTCGGCGGCTGTAAAAGTAAGGTCTTTATTTAAACCTTTTCTAATATTATCGCCATCAAGCGAAAAAGTTTTTATGCCCATATTAAACAGTGCCTCCTCAACATGGTTGGCTAAAGTGCTTTTGCCCGAGCCCGACAACCCAATAAACCAAATACAAACTGCCTTATGCCCGTTAAGCTGTTCGCGTGTTGCGCGGCCTATACAGTATAAATGTTCTGTTATGTGTTGTCCCTTATCCATAATTTACCTGTTAAAGATAATGTGAAAACCGGCTTTTTTTGAGGTTTAAAGCAACAACACAACATTTTTACATAACCTGTTACCGCTTATTAATATTTTGTGTTACGATAAACCACGGGTTTAGCATATTTTCTTTATTATAAGTTAATTCCGTGCCCGTATTATAGTCATCAACGCTACAATTTGCGTATAAAGCAACCGCGTGGCCCGCAGCGGTATCCCATTCCATAGTTGGGGCAAGGCGCGGGTAAACATGCGCTTTGCGCTCGGCTACCAGGCATAATTTAATTGAACTACCGGCGCTTATCAAATCAATTTGTCCCATTTCCGCTTCTTTACGGCTTATAAATTCTTCGGTTTCTTTTGTTGAGTGCGAGCGGCTGGCTACAATGGTGAAAATATCGGGGTATTGGGCATCGGTTAACAATTCAGCATGTTCGGTAATGCTATTGATATCTCCGGGAATAAAATCTTTATCAATACTGGTTTTGTAGCTGCCAATTTTTGCCGAGGCATAATACAACGCCCTTGTAACCGGTACGTACACTACGCCAATAACCGGTTTACCCAGTTCTATAAGCGCTATGTTTACTGTAAATTCGCCGTTTCTTTTTATAAACTCCTTGGTACCATCCAACGGGTCAATCAGCCAAAATAATTCCCACCTGCTGCGATCTTGATATGGGATTGTTTTGCCTTCTTCACTTAATACAGGTAACCCTGTTTCTCTTAAACCATTAACAATTGCTATATGTGCTTTTTTATCGGCCAAAGTTAATGGCGAATCATCCTGTTTGTATTCGATACCCAGGTCATGATTGCCGTAAACGCTAAGTATCTCGTCGCCGGCTGATATTGCAGAAAATATAGCTAATTGTAAAAGTTTATCCATTCGTAACAGTTAGTGAATAAGTGCTATGAAAATTATCAAAGCCTTGCTAAAGTACAAATAAAATTGAAAAAATTGTAAATGCCATCGATTTCATCTTCTAAAATCGATATTTTCTGCACCTTTTTTTATCAATTATTAAATTGATTTTATTCTCCTTGATTATGCATGGCCCATTTTTGCCTGTGGTCGGTGTTTTCACCGCACCACTCGCAATGCTGGTGCGGTGAAAACACCGAACAGAAGCTTAATAGTAGTTTTAAAGGCTATGCCTGCCCCATGGTTCCGCCAAAATTCATGGGGAAGCCGGATGGCGTTTGCTGTATTTTAATACGGCCGTTTACAGCTTCAAATTTTTCGATATTATCCTGCATCGCATTTAGCAAACGCTTGGCATGCTCGGGGGTAAGTATGATGCGCGATTTTACCTTGGCTTTGGGTACGCCCGGCATCACACGTATAAAATCGAGCACAAACTCTGAGCTTGAATGGGTAATAATTGCAAGGTTGCTATAAATACCTTCCGCGGTTTCTTCTGAAAGCTCGATATTCAGCTGGTTTTCGTTTTGTTCTTCCATAATACGAAAGTAACAAAGCCATTTATTTACTGAAAGGCTTTTATAAATAAATTACAGTTTAGCGCAAAAAAAAAAGCCCCGATAAATCGGGGCTTTGTATAGTTTGCTTAATTTAATTACGCTTCAACTTCTTCAGATTTTGATGCCATCAGGCGGTCAAATTCTTCCTGTGAGCCTACACGTATGTTTTCGTAAATACGCAAGCCTGTTCCCGATGGGATTAAGTGGCCTACAATTACGTTTTCTTTTAAGCCAAGCATGTTGTCTTTTTTACCTGCTATAGCTGCTTCGTTCAGTACCTTGGTAGTTTCCTGGAACGATGCTGCAGATATAAATGATTTGGTGCCTAATGATGCCCTGGTTATACCTTGCAATATAGGGCTTGAGGTTGCTGCAATAGCGTCCCTTACTTCAACCAATTTTAAATCTTTACGTTTTAAAATCGAGTTTTCGTCCCTAAGCTTACGTACAGATACAATCTGGCCTGCTTTTAAGCTGCCTGAATCACCCGGCTCAACAACAACTTTCTTATCGAAAATATCGTCATTTTCCAGCATGAAATCCCAGCTGTCAACCGCTTCTTTTTCAAGGAACGTAGTATCGCCGGCATCTTCAATAGATACTTTTTGCATCATCTGGTGAACAATAACTTCAAAGTGCTTGTCATTTATCTTCACACCCTGTAAGCGGTAAACTTCCTGTATACCATTTACCAGGTATTCCTGTACTGCAGCCGGGCCTTTAATTGCCAGGATATCAGCAGGAGAGATAGAACCATCAGACAATGGCATACCTGCTTTAACAAAGTCGTTATCCTGTACCAGGATGTGTTTTGATAAAGGAACAAGGTATTTTTTAAGCTGGCCATCTTTCGATTCGATGGTGATTTCGCGGTTACCACGTTTAACACCACCAAGGGTTACAACACCGTCAATTTCGGTTACTACAGCAGGGTTGCTTGGGTTACGTGCTTCAAACAATTCGGTTACACGTGGTAAACCACCTGTAATATCCCTTGTTTTACCTGTTGAACGAGGTATTTTAGCAATAACCTGCCCTGTTTGTAGTTTCTCGCCTTCATCAACTGCGATGTGGGCGCCTACCGGGATGTTATATCCTTTTATCACATTACCTTTTCCATCAGCTATTTGTATAACCGGGTTTTTGGTTTTGTCGCGGGTATCAATAATAACCTTTTCACGGTGGCCAGTTTGCTCGTCTGATTCTTCACGGAAAGTAATACCTTCCAATACAGCCTCAAACTGGGTGTTACCTGCAAACTCGGATATAATTACCGCGTTATAAGGGTCCCATGAACAAATACGATCGCCACGGTTAATTTTGCTGCCATCTTTAACATATAAATATGCACCGTATGGGATGTTGTTGGTTACAATTACCTTGTTGGTACCTGCTTCCACGATGCGGAACTCGCCCGAACGGCCTAATACCACATCAACATTACCTTCGTCAGTTTTATAAATAACCGTACGTACGTTTTCAAATTCGATGATACCATCAAACCTGGCATTAATTTGTGATTCGGCAGCAATGTTAGATGCAGTACCACCTACGTGGAACGTACGTAACGTTAACTGTGTGCCCGGCTCACCAATTGACTGTGCAGCAATTACACCAACAGCCTCGCCCCTTTGCACGCGTTTACCGCTTGCAAGGTTACGGCCATAGCATAAAGCACATACGCCACGTTTGCTTTCGCAAGTTAATACCGAACGTATTTCGATACCTTCTAACGGAGAGTTCTCTATTTTTTTAGAGATATCTTCTTCAATATCCTGGCCTGCTGATACTAATAGCTCGCCGGTGATAGGGTCATGTACATCATGTAATGAGGTACGGCCCAATATACGCTCGTGCAATGGTTCAACAATATCCTCGTTATCTTTAAGGGCGGTAGTAAATATACCTCTTAAAGTACCGCAATCTGTTTCGCCAACAATCATATCCTGTGCCACATCATGCAACCTACGGGTTAAGTAACCGGCATCTGCAGTTTTCAACGCTGTATCCGCCAAACCTTTACGTGCACCGTGGGTAGATATGAAGTATTCCAATACCGATAAACCTTCTTTAAAGTTAGAAAGGATTGGGTTTTCGATAATCTCACCACCTGAACCTGATTTTTGAGGCTTAGCCATCAAACCACGCATACCTGCAAGCTGGCGAATTTGTTCTTTAGAACCACGCGCGCCCGAATCAAGCATCATGTATACTGAGTTAAAGCCCTGGTTATCGCTTGAAAGGATCTCCATCACATTCGCGGTTAAGCGGTTGTTGATACGGGTCCAGATATCGATAATTTGGTTATAACGTTCGTTATTGGTAATAAAGCCCATGTTGTAGTTACCCATAACTTCTTCCACTTCCTTAGAAGCTTGTTCGATAAGTTTAACTTTTTGCTCAGGGATATTAATATCCAACAAATTGAACGATAAACCACCCTGGAATGCCATTTTGAAACCTAATTCCTTAATATCATCAAGGAACTGGGCCGCGCGAGCCATACCGGTGTTTTTAACTACATCACCAATAATATCACGCAGTGATTTTTTGGTAAGCAGTTCATTTATGTAACCCACTTCTTCGGGCACATGCTGATTGAACAACACGCGGCCTACAGTGGTATCAATAATTTTGGTTACAATGCTGCCATCGCGTTCTTTAACCTTAGCTCTAACCTTGATAAAGGCATGCAGGTCTAACTTCTTCTCGTTATAAGCGATAATCACTTCTTCGGATGAATAGAAAGTTAAGCCCGAACCTTTTACAATGTGGCCTTCTTCAGTTTTACGGCCTTTGGTTATGTAGTACAAACCAAGCACCATATCCTGCGATGGAACTGTAATTGGCGTTCCGTTTGCCGGGTTAAGGATGTTGTGCGATGCAAGCATCAGTATCTGGGCTTCCAAAATTGCCGCGTTACCAAGTGGTACGTGAACGGCCATCTGGTCACCGTCAAAATCCGCGTTAAAGGCGGTACAGGTTAACGGGTGCAGCTGTATAGCTTTACCTTCAACCAATTTTGGCTGGAACGACTGTATACCTAACCTGTGCAGCGTTGGCGCACGGTTTAGTAATACAGGGTGCCCTTTTAATACGTTTTCTAATATATCCCAAACTAATGGGTCTTTACGGTCGACGATTTTTTTGGCAGATTTTACTGTTTTAACCACACCACGCTCAATCATTTTGCGAATGATAAATGGTTTAAACAGCTCGGCAGCCATATCTTTTGGTAAACCGCACTCGTGTAATTTAAGGTTTGGACCTACAACAATTACCGAACGTGCCGAGTAATCCACACGTTTACCTAATAAGTTTTGACGGAAACGGCCTTGTTTACCTTTCAGGATATCTGAAAGTGATTTTAAGGCACGGTTACCTTCGGTTTTAACCGCGTTTACTTTACGTGAGTTATCAAATAACGAATCCACAGCTTCCTGCAGCATACGTTTTTCGTTACGTAATATAACTTCCGGCGCTTTTATCTCAATTAAACGTTTTAAACGGTTATTGCGGATAATTACACGGCGGTAAAGATCATTTAAATCTGAAGTAGCAAAACGGCCGCCTTCCAGTGGTACTAACGGACGCAATTCAGGAGGTATAACCGGAACGATTTTAACAATCATCCACTCAGGGTTATTTTCAATCCTGTTTTTTGAATCGCGGAAAGCTTCAACAACCTGCAAGCGTTTTAAGGCTTCGTTTTTACGTTGCTGCGAAGTTTCGTTGGCTGCCTGGTGGCGTAAGCTGAAAGATAATTCGTCCAGGTCAAGGCGTTTTAAAAGCTCTTCTAAAGCTTCTGCGCCCATTTTGGCCACAAATTTTTGCGGGTCTTTATCGTCCAGGTATTGATTTTCTTTTGGCAGGGTATCCAATACATCAAGGTATTCTTCTTCTGTCAAAAAGTCCATTTTGTTTATGCCATCGCCCTCTTTAACACCGGCTTGTATTACTACATAACGTTCGTAGTAAATAATCAGGTCCAACCTTTTGGTTGGCAGGCCCAGTAAGTAACCAATTTTGTTTGGTAACGAACGGAAATACCAGATATGCGCAACAGGAACCACCAAATTGATGTGGCCCATACGCTCGCGGCGTACTTTTTTCTCGGTTACTTCAACACCGCAACGGTCGCAAACTATACCCTTGTAACGGATACGTTTGTATTTACCGCAATGGCACTCGTAATCTTTAACCGGACCAAAAATACGTTCGCAAAATAAACCATCACGCTCGGGCTTGTAAGTCCTATAGTTAATGGTTTCGGGTTTTAAAACTTCACCGCTCGAACGCTCAAGGATGGACTCCGGAGAGGCCAGGCTGATGGTAATGGTGGTAAAGTTGCTTTTGATTTTATTATCCTTTTTGTAAGACATAGTCTCCTTTGTTTAATTATTGAAGGAATGAATTATTGATTTATTGATTATTTGAGGAATTGAACTAATCTATAATTCAATCCCTCAATAATTCAATAATTATTCTAATGTGATATCCAAACCTAAACCTCTTAATTCGTGAACCAATACGTTGAATGATTCAGGAACTGATGGTGTTGGCAGGTTTTCACCTTTAACAATAGCCTCGTATGTTTTGGCGCGGCCAATAACATCGTCAGATTTTACAGTCAATATTTCCTGCAGGATGTTTGCAGCACCAAATGCTTCCAGTGCCCAAACCTCCATCTCACCAAAACGCTGACCACCAAATTGTGCTTTACCACCCAATGGTTGTTGTGTAATTAATGAGTATGGCCCTATTGAACGTGCGTGCATCTTATCATCAACCATGTGGCCCAGTTTCAGCATGTATATAATACCTACTGTAGTGTGCTGGTCGAAACGGTCGCCTGTTAAGCCGTTGTATAAGAAGGTACGGCCCGATTCTGGTAAGCCTGCTTTTTTAACCCACTCTTCCACTTCGCCATGGCTTGCACCATCAAAAATTGGAGTAGCAAATTTAACGCCCAGCTCTTTACCGGCCCAGCCTAATACAGTTTCATATATCTGGCCCAGGTTCATACGCGATGGTACGCCCAGCGGGTTCAGCACAATATCAACCGGTGTTCCGTCTTCAAGGAAAGGCATATCTTCGTCACGTACAATACGTGCAACAATACCTTTGTTACCGTGGCGGCCTGCCATTTTATCACCCACTTTAAGCTTACGCTTTTTAGCGATGTAAACTTTAGCCATTTGAACGATACCCGATGGAAGCTCATCACCCACACTGATAGCAAATTTATCGCGACGGTAAGCGCCTAACTCTTCATTAAACTTAATGTTATAGTTATGAAGCAAGGTTTTTATCTGATCGTTTTTATCATCATCAGTTGTCCACTTGGTTGGGTTAATGTTATCAAAATTAAGCTCAACCAATATTTTCTGTGTGAATTTAACACCTTTAGGTACCTGTAACTCTTTGTAAACGTTATAAACGCCCTGCGATGTTTTACCGTTAACAATCTCGAACAATTTCTCGATTAAAGTATTTTTAAGGTCCTTATTAGCTTTATCGTGTTTGGTATCCAGTTTTTCTAACTGTGCCTTTTCTTCTGCTTTCGTAGTTTTTTTGGCACGTGAGAATAATTTGGTATCAATTACCACACCGGCGATAGATGGAGGTGTTTTTAACGACGCATCCTTAACATCACCTGCTTTATCACCAAATATGGCGCGCAGCAGTTTTTCTTCCGGTGAAGGGTCCGATTCGCCTTTTGGCGTAATTTTACCTATCAGGATATCGCCTTCCTTAACCTCGGCACCTACACGGATAATACCGTCTTCGTCAAGGTCTTTGGTAGCTTCTTCAGATACGTTAGGGATATCAGGTGTTAATTCTTCTTCGCCGCGTTTTGTATCACGCACTTCCAGCTCAAACTCTTCAACGTGAAGCGAAGTAAATATATCCTGGGATACCACACGCTCGCTGATAACGATCGCATCCTCAAAGTTATAACCCTGCCATGGCATGAAAGCCACTTTAAGATTACGGCCTAAGGCTAACTCGCCATCCTGTGTTGCATATCCTTCGCAAAGCACCTGTCCTTTTTCAACGCGCTGGCCTTTTTTAACAATCGGCTTTAAGTTGATGGTAGTGCTCTGGTTAGTTTTCTTAAATTTAGTTAAACGGTAGCTGCGGCTGTCACCTTCAAATGATATCAGGCGGTCAAGCTCGCTACGGTCGTATTTTATACGGATTTCGTTGGCATCAACATATTCAACCACACCATCGCCTTCGGCATTGATAAGTGTACGTGAATCTTTTGCCACACGGCCTTCCAAACCTGTACCTACAATTGGCGCTTCGGGGCGCAATAATGGTACGGCCTGGCGTTGCATGTTCGAACCCATCAGCGCACGGTTAGCATCATCATGTTCCAGGAATGGAATTAACGAGGCTGCTATCGATGTGATCTGGTTAGGGGCAATATCCATGTAATCTAACCTTTCAGGCTCAATTACCGGGAAGTCACCTTCAAAACGTGCTTTTACGCGTGGGGTAGCAAATACGCCTTTATCATCATAAACAGCGTTTGCCTGGCCAATTGTTTTTCCGTCTTCATCCTCTGCCGACAGGTAAATTACATCTTCGCTAACTGCTACTTTACCGTCAACCACACGTTTGTATGGTGTTTCGATAAAGCCCAGGTTATTGATTTTGGCATGTACGCAAAGTGATGATATTAAACCAATGTTCGGCCCTTCCGGGGTTTCAATAGTACATAACCTACCGTAGTGGGTGTAATGCACGTCACGAACCTCGAAACCTGCACGCTCACGCGACAGACCACCGGGCCCTAAGGCTGACAGACGACGCTTGTGCGTAATCTCTGCCAGTGGATTGGTTTGATCCATAAACTGCGATAACTGGTTTGTTCCGAAGAACGAGTTAATCACAGATGATAATGTACGCGCGTTAATCAGGTCGGTAGGTGTAAACACTTCGTTGTCGCGGATGTTCATACGCTCACGTATTGTACGTGCCATACGGGCCAAACCAACACCGAATTGTGCATATAACTGCTCGCCAACGGTACGAACACGACGGTTTGATAAGTGGTCAATATCATCCACCTCAGCTTTTGAGTTGATTAATTTGATCAGGTATTTTACTATCGCGATGATATCCTGTTTAGTTAAAACCTTAGTCTCCTCGGAGGTTGTAAGTTTTAATTTACGGTTAATGCGGTAACGGCCTACATCACCAAGGTCATAACGTTTATCAGAAAAGAACAAACGATCAATGATACCACGTGCTGTTTCTTCATCAGGTGGTTCGGCGTTACGTAATTGACGGTAGATGTGCTCAACCGCTTCTTTTTCTGAGTTTGAAGTATCCTTTTGTAAGGTATTGTATATAATAGTGTAATCGCCACTGGTTGCTGCATCTTCCTTGTTAAGGATGATGGTTTTAACACCTGCGTCAATGATCATATCAATATGGTCATCTTCCAGCACGGTTTCGCGTTCCAGTATGATTTCGTTACGGTCGATAGAAACAACTTCGCCGGTATCTTCATCCACAAAGTCTTCAACCCATTTCTTAAGCACCCTTGCAGCCAGTTTACGGCCAATGAATTTCTTAAGACCTGATTTGCTAACTTTAACCTCATCGGCCAGTTCAAATAACTCTAATATATCTTTATCAGAGTCATAACCTATTGCACGAAGCAGGGTTGTAACCGGGAATTTCTTTTTACGGTCGATATAAGCATACATCACGTTGTTAACGTCTGTAGCAAACTCAATCCATGAACCTTTAAAAGGTATAACACGGGCCGAGTATAATTTAGTACCGTTAGTGTGGCGGCTCTGGCCAAAAAATACGCCTGGTGAACGGTGTAGTTGCGATACAATTACGCGTTCGGCGCCGTTGATAACAAAGGTACCTTTAGGGGTCATGTATGGGATGGTTCCCAGGTACACGTCCTGTACAATTGTTTCAAAATCTTCGTGCTCCTCATCATTACATGACAGGCGAAGCTTGGCTTTTAAAGGCACGCTATAAGTTAACCCGCGCTCAATACACTCTTGTATATCGTAACGTGGCGGATCAATAAAGTAGTCAAGAAACTCTAAAACAAAGATGTTTCTTGAATCTGAAATGGGAAAATTTTCGGCAAACACTTTAAACAAACCTTCTTTATAGCGGTTGTCTGAAGTTGTTTCCAATTGAAAAAATTCCTGGAAAGATTGCAACTGCACATCCAGAAAATCGGGGTAATCAAGTACCTTTCTGCTGGTTGCAAAGTTTACTCTTTGATTAATTTTGTTTGCCAAGGGAATATGATTTTAGTTTATTAATAAACTGTATACTTGTTTGATTAAAGTTTTTCCTCAACTTCAAACAAAAATGGGAGTGTTATAAATAGCAATAGACCCCGACCAAAAACGGTCGGAGTCTGATGCTATTGTGTTATGGGTTAACTTATTTAACCTCAACTACTGCTCCGGCTTCTTCTAATTGTTTTTTCAGAGATTCAGCTTCTTCTTTAGTAACACCAGTTTTTACTTCTTTAGGTGCACCATCAACTAAGTCTTTAGCTTCTTTCAAACCAAGGCCGGTTAGGTCTTTTACTAATTTTACAACTGCTAATTTAGCGCCACCTGCTTCTTTCAGGATAACGTCAAATGCAGTTTGAACAGCTTCAGCAGCAGGGGCATCATCGCCACCACCAGCAGAAGGAGCAGCAACAGCAACAGCTGCAGCAGCAGGCTCAATGCCATACTCGTCTTTTAAGATCTGAGCTAATTCGTTTACTTCTTTTACTGTTAAGTTTACTAACTTCTCAGCAAACGCTTTTAAATCCGCCATTTTATTTAATTTTTACTTTTAATGCTTTGTGTGTTTTAATTCGAACTTTAAGGTGTCCGGTTAACCTCTTTCCTGTAATGTTTTTACAACACCTGCCAGTATATTTCCGCCTGATTGCAATGCAGAAATAACGTTCTTTGCCGGTGATTGCAGTAATCCAATAATTTCGCCAATTAGTTGTTCTTTTGATTTCAAATTGATCAAAGTATCTAACTGGTTATCACCTACAAATATTGCCGAATCAATATATGCTGCTTTTAAAACTGGTTTATCACCTTTTTTCCTTAATTGTTTGATCAGTTTTGCCGGGGCAGTTGCTGATTTTGAGAAAAGGATAGATGATGAGCCTTTTAATACATCATATATTGGTGCGAAATCACCATCGATGTTATCCATAGCTTTTTTGATCAAGCTATTTTTAGCAACTTTCATGGTAATATCGCTTTCGAAACATTTGCGACGGATATCATTGACTTTTGCAACCGTAAGATTGGAGGTATCGGTAATATAAAAATTACCAAAATCCTTCATCTGTTCAGTAAGGGCAAGAACTAAGTCGTGTTTTTCTTCTTTATTCATGATTAAATTCCCGCTACTGATTTGGTTTCAACTTCAATTCCTGGTGACATTGTTGACGAAACGTGAATACTTTTAAAATATGTTCCTTTTGCTGATGAAGGTTTTAATTTTGAGATGGTTTGCAATACTTCTAATGCATTCTCATAAATCTTATCAGGAGAGAAAGATACTTTTCCTATTGAGGCATGGATGATACCGGTTTTATCAACCTTGAAATCGATCTTACCACCTTTTACCTCAGTTACAGCCTTGCCAACGTCGGCAGTTACTGTTCCTGATTTTGGGTTAGGCATAAGGTTACGCGGGCCGAGAATACGACCTAAACGACCTACTTTAGCCATAACACTTGGCATAGTGATGATAATATCAACGTCAGTCCATCCACCTTCAATCTTGGCAATATAATCATCCAAACCTACAAAATCCGCACCTGCGTCTTTTGCTTCTTGTTCCTTATCAGGAGTACAAAGCACAAGTACACGTACAGTTTTACCGGTTCCATGAGGTAGTGTTGCTATACCACGCACCATTTGATTGGCTTTGCGCGGGTCGACACCTAAACGTACATCTATATCAACTGATGAATCAAACTTGGTATTGGTTATATCCTTTACCAGGCTTGTAGCATCCTGTAATGTATATGCTTTGTTAGCCTCAATTTTGGAGAGTGCCACTTTTTGATTTTTTGTTAATCTAGCCACTGTCTTAAACTGATTTGTATAAATTAATTAATTCCAGGGTGCCGTACCTGATACGGTTATCCCCATACTGCGGGCAGTACCTGCCACCATTTTCATGGCTGATTCAACTGTGAACGCATTCAGGTCAGTCATTTTATCTTTAGCTATAGTCTCAACCTGGCCCCAGTTTACACTGGCAACTTTTTTACGGTTAGGTTCAGCCGAACCACTTTTTAAACCTGTTGCTTCCAATAACTGGATTGCAACGGGAGGTGTTTTGATGATAAAATCGAATGACTTGTCAACATATACAGTAATAACTACAGGCAACACTTTACCAGGTTTATCCTGGGTACGTGCATTAAACTGCTTGCAAAACTCCATAATATTTACACCTTTTGCACCCAATGCAGGGCCAATTGGTGGAGATGGGTTTGCAGCGCCGCCTTTCACTTGTAGTTTCACCATCGCACCGACTTCTTTTGCCATTTTTGTTTTACTTTAATTGTTACTCAATGTTAGTAAGTGGAAGCTATGTAACATTTGATTTATTTTGATTTCGGATTTCAGATGTTCAATTTCGAATTTTCCATCCGCCCGTTAACCAAAATGTTTTTATTTATAAATCCGAAACCGAAAATTCGATATTCGAAATACAACTATTCTTTCTCTACCTGCATGTAGTTCAATTCAAGCGGCGTACGGCGCCCGAATATCTTTACCATTACCTTTAGTTTCTTTTTCTCTTCGTTAACCTCTTCAATTACGCCGCTAAAGCCATTGAAAGGGCCATCCATTACTTTTACGTTTTCGCCAACATAATATGGCACGTTCATGGTTTCGCCCTGAGCGGTCATTTCGTCAACCTTACCTAAAATACGGTTAACTTCTGCCTGGCGCAGCGGTATGGCGTTTCCGGCTTTATCGCCCAAAAAACCTATAACGCTGTTTATATTTTTTATAACGTGCTCAATTTCGCCATCAAGCTGTGCTTCTATCAGTACATATCCCGGAAAAAAATTACGCTCTTTGGCAATTTTCTTTCCATCGCGCATCTGGTAATATTTTTCGGTAGGGATCAATATCTGAGGTATTAAATGCGAAATACCCAAGCGGTTAATTTCTGCCTCAACATATTGCTTTACCTTTTTTTCTTTACCACTTATGGCACGTACTACATACCATTTTAATTGATCGCTCATTTAATATAAAATTAGCCCAGTGAATTATAAAAACTTCTAAGTAATAACGCTATAACCTGATCCATGCCGGATACTATAAGGGCGATGATAATTGTTGCTATCATCACTAATACAGCGCTGCTTTGTAATTCGCGCCAGGTTGGCCAGGTTACTTTCTGGGTCAACTCTATATAAGATTCTTTTATATATTCACCTACGTTAGCCATATTCCGTTATTTATGCACGGGAACAAGGATTCGAACCCTGATCAAAGGTTTTGGAGACCTCTATTCTACCATTGAACTATTCCCGTGTACCGTTGCCCTAAATCCCTAAAGAGACTTATTGCTGTTTTATACTAACAAAGTACTTAGCTAAATAAGCTAAGTACTTTGCCTAAATTAACCTTACCGTTTTACTCCCCCTTTAGGGGGCCGGGGGGCTTTATTTTACTATTTCAGTTACCTGACCAGCACCTACTGTTCTGCCACCTTCACGGATAGCGAAACGTAAGCCTTTTTCCATCGCGATAGCATTGATCAATTTTACAGTGATCGTTACGTTATCGCCTGGCATAACCATTTCAACACCTTCAGCTAAGGTAATTTCACCTGTTACGTCTGTTGTGCGGAAATAGAATTGCGGACGGTATTTGTTAAAGAACGGCGTGTGACGGCCACCTTCTGCTTTTGATAATACGTAAACTTCTGCCTTGAAATCGGTGTGAGGAGTTACTGAACCTGGTTTGCAAATAACCATACCACGACGGATATCAGTTTTTTCAATACCACGTAACAATAAACCTACGTTATCACCAGCTTCGCCACGATCAAGTATCTTGCGGAACATTTCAACACCAGTTACGGTTGATTTCAAGTTCTCAGCACCCATACCTAATATGTCAACAGCATCGCCTGAGTTGATAACACCACGCTCGATACGACCAGTTGCAACAGTACCACGACCAGTGATCGAGAATACGTCTTCAACAGGCATAAGGAATGGAAGCTCAGTTAAACGCGGAGGAATTGGAATGTAAGCATCAACTGCATCCATTAATTCCATAATTTTTTCAACCCATTTCGGATCGCCGTTAAGGCCACCAAGAGCTGAACCTTGAATAACAGGAATATCATCACCAGGGAAATCATAGAATGATAATAATTCGCGGATTTCCATTTCAACTAATTCTAATAATTCCGGATCATCAACCATATCCACTTTGTTCATGAATACAACCAATGAAGGTACACCTACCTGACGCGCTAACAGGATGTGTTCGCGGGTTTGTGGCATAGGGCCGTCTGTAGCGGCAACTACGATGATAGCTCCGTCCATTTGAGCGGCACCGGTAACCATGTTTTTCACATAATCCGCGTGACCTGGACAGTCAACGTGTGCATAGTGACGTTTAGCTGTTGAATACTCAACGTGAGCTGTGTTAATGGTGATACCACGTTCTTTTTCTTCAGGAGCCGAGTCGATTGAATCGAAAGAACGAGCTTCTGAAAACCCTTTATCAGCCAATACTTTTGTAATAGCTGCGGTAAGGGTTGTTTTACCGTGGTCAACGTGACCGATTGTACCGATGTTTAAGTGCGGTTTACTGCGGTCAAACTTTTCTTTTGCCATGATTTATAATGTT
>Ga0302303_10000602_pt1 | contig 27741 bp, 30 predicted proteins | sample III_Palsa_E2_1_FD_194542 | JGI IMG/M metagenome (GOLD analysis project Ga0302303, IMG submission 194542) | Peat permafrost microbial communities from Stordalen Mire near Abisko, Sweden - III_Palsa_E2_1 | ecosystem: Environmental > Terrestrial > Soil > Palsa > Peat permafrost | place: Sweden...
AGGCCCAGTAAGGCGATCCCAATACCCAAACCGGCGGCAACCGAAAGCAATGGTATATCTTCCTTCAACAAACCCATCATCCATTTATACTTCGTCTTCCTGATTTCACCGACTTTCTTAAAATCAGGATTGGGCGACAAGACCAGACATACTCTTGAAACCCAAATTTTCCCCAACTCGTCTTCTGTCATATGAACGACCCCTTTAGCAGGATCGCCAATGACAAACATCTTTCCCTTTCGTGAAGCGTCGGCCATTGTATGATCACACAAACCATAGCAAACCACATAATGTTGAAGGTTATTACCGACTACAACATGAAGGATACAAGGGCTATCATGGCTTTTCAGGAAATCCATATCCGCTTCAAATCCGTCCGCATCAAACCCCGTATGACGGGCTGCCTGGCAAAGACCGAGCAGCGTAGTGCCTGTAATATTGGTGCCGCTGATCCTTCGAAGGTTTTCCAGGCTTTCATAGCCCTCATAAAATTTAATAATGGAAAGTAAACATGCAACACCGCAATCGGATCGGCCCTGTTGTAATATGATTTCCCGCTTTTTCAATTTTTTATTGATTATATTAATCATCGATTCCCGGTGACGGCATCCTCAGTCAATAAATTTTCGATTTTCGTTTCTCCGATGATTTCCTTCATCAGTTTTTTATTCTTATAGATAAAAAAAGAAGGAACCATCGCTGTGCCAAATAATTTTTCAAATCTGAATTTACTATCCTTCAACAATACAAGATTTGGTAAGGAATCGAGATGATAATCATTTTTAAATTTAACCACTTCGCTACTGTCCGAGATTGTGACCATCAACAGATTGATGTCTTTGAATTTATCTGCATTTTTCACATACTGTTTTGCCATGTATTGACAATGTTCGCATCCGGGGCTGAAGAAGTTAATGATAAGTTTCCTGCTTTTATCTCTTATATCCATGTTCGAGAAAGGCATACCTTCATTCGTTGAAAAAGTAAAATCCGGCAAGTTTTTAATCCTTTCAACTCTATCTTTATTCGCATTTACTTTTTTGTAGACAGAAATGGAAAGAAATGCGATCAGGCCAAAGACAAATGCAAGGATTAATATTTTGATTATTTTCTTCAGGGGTAATTTTTAAAAGTTAATTAACTCAATTGAAGCTGTATAAAAACCACACAAATCACCCAAATACCTAAAGCCAATCCATAACTTGATACAACAATTTTTAGAGAATAACCGAAAGGTTTTTTAGCGAATGTTTTAATACCGGCGGCAATGAGGAGCCAATAAATAAATTCAAAAAGGTTCAGTTGCTGCAAGGGATAGATAAGATAGGAAGGAAGTTGTTTAGAGTTTAACAATTCGATAATGGAAAGAGGATAAAACGACTGCACCTCCTGAACATTGGCCGGTTCATAAACAAGAAAGTGCACAACCTTGATTAACGAAACAACAACCAAGACCAATTCTGCAAGTACCACAATTTTAAAACAATCTTTATATGAAATGTTTTGGTTGAATAGAAACACTCCTGCAAAAATTATTCCCGCTATGACAATCCATTTAACCAATAGCAAAATCGGGAAAAGAAGATAGCTTATCCATTGGAATTTTTTATTCAATTCGATAATCTTATTGATACTTTCAGAATTTAGTTGACTACTAAAATCAGAATAATAAAAAGAATCAGTCAACACAAAATTATTTATCATATAAGCAAGCGATAAATATATACCTGCAATGACTAAAAACAACTGCCACCATTTGAAATCATAGTAACTGTTTAAATTCATGATTTGTAGTTATTTTAGTACTTATCAAAATATTTTTTTATAGCCCGTGTCGTTTTTAAAGTTATAGAGGTATTAATTATGCTTTCAGTTTGCGGTCTGGCATTGTACAATATATTGCCATTGTCGCATATGACAGCGCATTCAAACCTGACTCGGCCTTTCTGTTCAAATGAAAAAAATATATTCGAATGATTTATTTCGGGGAAATGCTCTATTTGATATAAATTGAAAAAATCATTAATTGCCCTGACATTTTCAGCAATATCAAGTCCCGTTTTAAACTTTTCAAAGTAAAAAGTTCTTTTAAATGAACTTATAATAAAAAAAAACAAAGAGCTGAACGCGAGTCCTATTATCATTAATAAAAGCGCAACAGAAAAGAAAGATTTCTTTTCCTGTTGCAAGACATATGCAACCAACATAATTAATACCATTATTGTAATGACAATAAAAAATATATATTTAAATAGTAAATGATTAGGAATACTGAACCGTCCATTTTTAATTATATTTTGATATTCTTTATCATCTAATTCAGTATATTTTATTTGTTGTTGCATGATCAATTAATAAATTTATGAGCTACCTAAATATAATGAAATGGGAGATGTTCCTTATCTCCCATTTTTACATGCAGTAAAATCATTTCCCACTATCCGCCAGGCAAGCAATAGCTGTGCCTCCTGCTGCTGCGGCAGTTCCGAGAATAGATAATCCGCCGGTAAAAAAGCCGGCTAATAATCCAAATGATAACGTAGCTACAGCTATGACACATTCATTTTCCCCGCCTTCAATCATTTCCATTTGATTCAATTCTAATTTTTTCATACTTTAAAATTTAATTGTTAACATTGCTCTTTTGCAATCGTACAGGTCGCAGGGCAACAATGCAATATTCCCTTGCGGTGATCAGCCGCAAATATGTTGAGCCCGATAAAATTTTTGTTACCGGCGTAACCATGAATGGCCAGCGCCGTTATGCTATCAAAGATATTTCCGGTCAATGACGACAACAAGAGTATTCAACCCTAAATCCGGGGTAATTTCCCTGGTCCCGAAGGGTGATTTAACGGTAGGATATTTAATGAATTCTGTTACATTCAGCCAAAATTCCATCAGTGAAATTCTTTAGCTTTCTTGCACAATACTTTTATAGCATGGGTCTGATGATCCTTTTGGCATTGATAGCCTTAGTGATCAGTTTAAAGTATCATAGCCGGCATCGGAATTTGCGCATTTTTACCTATTACATCGCGTTTTCCTTACTGCAATCGATGGCTGCTTTTTATCGTTACTTGTATCCGCATCAGCAATATCCGGTGCTGACTGAGAATATTTCAAATTTTTCTTTTATGCTTTTCGAATTTATTATTTGCAACCTCTTTATAATGCATTATATCGTCTCGCCGGTACGTAAATTGATAATCAGGATCAATGGCCTTGTATTCTTCGTATTCCTATTCTTCTTAATACTGTTCTTTCACTCAATCAATAAATACGCGAGAATTACATCTGCCGTCTTCTATCTGCTGGAATCTGCATTCCTTGTCCCTCCCTGCCTGATATATTTCTATGAGCTATTTTTAACCGTGAATCTCAGGCCATTGAGGGATCAGCCTTCTTTTTGGGTCGTCACAGGCATCCTTTTTCTTAATACATGCAGCATCCCCTTGCTGTTAACAGTCAACTTTCTGGGAAAATACAGGGAACCGGCCATTGTATTGAATTATATTTTGTACAGCACACTTTTTATTCTGCTGATCAGGGCCTATCTGTGTACGCCGGAAAAATTAACGTCCGGACCTCTTAATATGTAACCGCTGATGGTAACCCCATGAACCATGTTGACCAGGCTTTACCTGGCCAGGGTATCGCACACAGGGCTCCATTCAGCGTTTAGAAACTAACATGTTCGCAGATCAGGTTTAATGGATAATAGCATCATGGCAAAGATATTCCCGGCAACTGACGATGACAAGAGAATTCGACCCCTCATCTTAGGGCAATTTTCCTGTTCCGGGAGGGTGATTTAACGGTAGGGTATTAAAGGAATTCCATTATTTTTACCTCAAATGTCATCGGTGGCTATCCCCCAATACCTATGGACAATCCAAACACAAGCTTAGTAATTTTCATATTCGTCATAGCGACCTGTATGATCCTCCTGCTGCTGGTTTTTATCCTGCTTATCCTCTTTTTGTACCGTAAAAAACAGATGAATTTTTCCATTCAGCTGGAGAACATAAAGGCGAATGCTGAAAGGGAACTGCTAAAGACTCAATTGGAAATACAGGAACAAACCTTCCAATACATCTCCCGGGATATCCATGACAATATCGGGCAGTTCATCTCCCTGGCAAAGTTGCAGCTCAATACCCTGGATTTTGATCACCTGAATATGGCTAAAGAGAAGATCACCCATTCTGCCGATTTGTTGACCCAGGCCCTTGATGATCTTCGGGATCTCTCCAGAAGCCTCAGCTCTGAACTGATCAGGAACAACGGTCTGGTGGCCGCAATAGAACTGCAGATTGCCTATTTAAGAAAGCTGGAAGTACTGGAAGTCCATTTTGAAGTCGTAGGGGAAAAACAATTCATGGACGAACAGAAAGAAATCTTTATCCTGCGGATTATCCAGGAGGCAGCTAACAATATCATCCGTCATTCCGATGCCCGTAAGGTCAGCATCCTGCTAAGCTATGAGCAGGGTCAGCTATCTTTATCCGTTGCAGATGATGGAAAAGGGTTCGATACATTGGGCGTCCGCAATTCAAAATCCTCCGGTATCATCAACATGACAAAACGAGCCAAAATCATTGGCGCGGCTTTTAATATACGGAGCAGCCTGGGAGCGGGCACCAAAGTAAACCTTTCCCTTCCTTATTAACCCGACAAAAACGCACATGGACAATCAAACTGTAAAAATAGCCATGGTCGACGATCATGTGCTGCTGCGCGATGCCCTGGCCGTTGTGATCAATGGCTTTGAAAATTGCAAGGTCATCCTCCTTGCAAACAATGGCAGGGACTTACTACAACAAATGCAGCAGGACTTTCTGCCAAACCTGGTGATCCTGGACCTCAATATGCCCGAAATGGATGGCTATGAAACGGCTAAATATCTGAGGATCAACTATCCGGAAATTTACGTCCTGGTGCTCACGATGTATGATTCGGAAATCAGCCTCCTGCGGATGCTGCAGGCAGGAGCCAGGGGGTTCCTGAAAAAGGACATCCATCCCAGCGAACTGAAATCAGCCATTCAGTCAGTTATCGGCACCGGCTACTTCTATTCCAATCATTCCGCCGGCAAACTGGCTAATATGTATATGAAGGACGTGTCAGGCAATCCGGCCGAACGTTTCGGAATGAGTGAAAACGAATTATGGTTTTTAAAATTAGCCAGTACGGATATGACCTATAAAGAAATCTCCACGGTGATGAAAATCAGTCCCAGAACTGTCGATAATTACCGGGATTCCTTATTTGTAAAGCTGAATGTAAAAAGCAGGGTTGGGCTGGCCATTTATGCCATCAAAAGCGGGGTTGTAACTTTAAGTTTTTGACAATCAATCTATTATCTTATTCCTCATGGCATACATGATCAGGCCGGCAATCGTTTTGGCTCCGATCTTTGTCTTCATGTTCTGCCGGATGGTCTCTATCGTGCGGGTACTGAGAAATACCTCTTTCGAAATTTCTTCCGTCGTTTTATCTTCCGCCAGCAATTTCAGGATGCGGATCTCCTTTTCGGAAAACTTGATGGGACTCGGGTAGAATTGCCTGACCTGTCGCTTTGTCTGTAATTTGGAGAGTACAGCCTTATTAACCAGGTCATTAAAATAAAAATCATCGTTCATACAGGTCAGGATAGCCTGATAGATCTCGTCGGGGTCGGTCGTCTTGGTCAAATAGGCATTGGCGCCCATCTCCATCATTTTCGAAATCATTTCCTGGTCGTCATACATCGTCAGCACGATGATCTTCACATCTTCATATTCCTTTCGCAACAGACCTATGGCATTGATCCCGTCCACCTCCGGCATCCGGATATCCATCAGTAATACGTCCGGGCGCTTGATCTGCATCTTGTGTACCAGGTCCTTACCATCTTCAGCCTCCCATAGAATCCTCAGGTACTCCTTGTTCCTCAACGCCATTTTTATACCGTCGCGGAAAATCTTATGATCATCAGCGATCGATACTTTGATAACTAATTCAGCAGTCATACCGGCAGATTTGTAAAATTAATAGGTATAGGTCGCAATTTTTGGTTAACTAATCGATGTCTGGCTCCTGTCGAGCCGTTTCCACCGGCTCCTCGATCGAAACGGAGAAATACTACAGCTCTATTTAGAATTTCTACGATCCGGAAAGTAATTTCCGACTTCTACAAATCGGGCAGTTCTGCTATTGTTCAGCCTATCCGCCTTCTCTATCTTTATACCGGAAGTTGATTGATAGGATCACGCTCGCAAACCATCCAATGTCCCGTTTACCGTCCAGTAAAAGATTTCCAATATCCTGAAATGCCAAAAAAATCCAATATCAGTCAACTTCCATCCTATCCCGTCAATCCGCCACCCAACCTTCGGCGTCTTCGGTCATGTCTTGCCCTGGAGCAACAATAAAATTAAAAGATAACAAAATTATCTCATATTATCTCATACGGCTCCCATCAGACCTATCAAACGAGAAATCAGGAATTTAATTACACATCCACCTTGTTAATCCTACCCCTGCTACCGAGGTCTTTTTAATCCCCGTTTTTAAAATCCACCAGTTATCCACATCCATCCCCTTGCAGTGGAATTCTTTATTTTGGTAGATTCCCTATGTCGATTCCGTGGTTTTTACGATAGTAAAAATACTAATTTTATAGCGTGAAACTACTCGATTTTCACCTCGTAAACTCCCTGGGAAAAACCCCTCAAACTCAATACAGACTTGAATTCCAGGCAATTTAAACCATTTCTCCATAAATTTTAGCCGTTGTCCAGTTTTTTTTTTAGGGGTTACTTAGCCTTACAGACTAACATTTCACCACCTCTAAAAACTCCTTGTATGATGCAAAAAGAGTTACTTACTAAGAAAAACTACGCTGCTGTAGGAGAAGAAATCAGCCATGAAACAGCTACTGATTTCGTAAAAGCCTTTGCAAAAGCCCATCCTGAAGAAAACAATGGATACCACCTGGGCCGCAATATCATCGAACAGATCCTCGCACAGCCCGGATGCGTAGGGATGAATTTTTACTACGGCCTGAATAAAGAGGGTCAGAAAACGTTGGTCTATATGGGCATGGATTCGGAAGGCAACCCACTCATCGAACGGACTGTTGTCATGAACAATGGCATCATCATGAGTGAAGAAGCAGTCATTGCAGACAGCATTGGCCAAGGTACTCCGATTCACTGGCCTTGGGGGGTCTAACCTATCCAATCGTCGTTTTGCTTGGATTATTGGACAATGCCTTTTATATTTGAGTAAAAATCAAGGCATTGCTCCCGGAGATAGCTTTTTATAGTGAAATATTGCCCATCATCTTTTACCTCATTTTTCTCAAACGAAACAGAGGGGAGGGATTATGGGTAATATTCATTTATTGCGTGCTTTCCCCGCTGACTGAATTGCTGTATTTCCTCATGAAGAGTCAGGCCGTTTTTGCCTGTTTCAATATTGTACAATTCACCCTGTTCTCCATTTTCTGTTATTTCTCACTCAAAGAAAAAAAGCTCAAATATATTCCTGTTATCGGCGCCTTAATTTTTTATGCAGTCGCGCTGAGTAAGTTTAACGACACAGGATTTGATTCACTTTCACAATCCCTTGCATCGGTATTAAGCCTGCCATATTGCATTTTATTATTATATGAACAAGTCAAGGATCCCAGTATAATGTTCGTCTATAATAATAAGAAATTTTGGCTCATCATCGCGTTTTTCCTATATTTTTCAGCCACCCTCTTTCTGTACATTTATTACAGTACCTTATCCCTTGAACAACGTTCCAACTATTGGTCCATCAATAATTTCTTTGAAATTGTGAAGAATATCCTTTTCTGCGTTGCGTTTATAATGAAAAAGAATGTGCAGCGATCAGATCTGACAGATATAGATATGCTCGACCCCGATATATAATGCAGCCACATGAAAACCCTTAAACCCTACAACCCAACTGCCCCGGAGACGGTCCTTACATGATAATTTTAGAAGTCACTAACCCCGCTAGCAGTGTATCCCTGGTGCTATTTTTTGGCACTATCGGCATGTTGGCGCTTACCATCGGGTTGATTGTTTTTATCATTTTCCACCAACGTAAGGTCATCCGTTACCAGCTGAAACTGCAACGAATGGAGCAGGACCAGCAAAAACTCCTCCTCAATGCCAGCATCCGGCTCCAGGAAGAAGAACGTCAGCGTATCGCAGCTGACCTGCATGACGATGCCGGCCCCCTCCTCGCCACGGCCAGGCTATACCTCAACGAAAATCTCGTCAACCTGGATAAATCAACCCAGCTTCAAAGCATCTATAACGCCAAACAGATCATCGACGATACCATCCAGTTGATCCGAAATATCTCCCACAGCCTGATGCCCCCTACCCTGAAAAACTTTGGACTGGAATCTGCCGTAAATGATCTGTTCCAGAAGATCAGCGGCTCCGGCAGCATGAATGCAAGTTCCCGGTTCCATGATTATAAAGAACGTTTACAGGCCGAAAATGAACTGATCATTTTCCGGGTTATCCAGGAATTGGTGAATAACATATTGAAACACAGTAATGCCAGCTTCATCCACCTGACGCAGAACACCAGCGGAAATAAATTCTTTATCCGACTGCATCACGATGGGCGCGGGATCACACAGAACGATTTTAACAAGTTGAATAAGAGCAATGTAGGTCTTGGACTGAAGAATATTCAAAGCCGGCTCAAGGTATTGCACGGCAAAATCTTCTTCGAAAAGGATATGTCCCAGACATATTACAAGGTCACAATTGAGCTCGTTAAGGAAGAAGACAATAAGCTGGCGGAACAGGAGTGAATTGTACGTATCTTTATCAAGCAATCGAACCCCTGGCCAGAAGCTCGATAATATACTGACTGCGTTCGCGTTATGTATGGACTGACGCGCGGATCCAAATAAATGCCTATGGGAGGAGTAATTAAAGTTGCTATCGCTGATGACCACAAAATATTCCGTAAGGGAGTTATCCTTTCCTTGCGCCCTTATAGCGCCATCAAATTTGTCCAGGAGGCAGAGAATGGACAGGAACTGCTGGATGGCCTCGCTGCCTCGGAACCCGATGTCGTGTTGATGGATCTCCGTATGCCGCAAAAAGACGGCATCGAGACCACCAAGATCATCGCCAAGACCTACCCCTCCATTCACATTATCGCGCTTACCATGTATGAAGACGAGCGTTTTGTCAGCCATATGATGGAGATCGGTGCCAACGGCTACCTCCTTAAGAGCGCTGATCCTGCCGAAATCAAAAGGGCCATCATCGAAGTGGCCACCAAGGGGTACTATCTCAATAACTTCGTCAACCGCATACTGCTCAAAAAATCGCACGTCCGCACAAAAATTATTCCCAGCCTCAATACGGAGATCACCCTCAACGAACGCGAAAGAGAAGTAGTACGCTATATCTGCATGGAATACACCGCCCAGGAGATCGCTCAAAAGATCGATTGCAGCCCCCGAACAGTCGAAGCTATCAAAGACCGCCTCATGGAGCGGTTCGGCGCAAAAAATACCGCCGGGTTGGTCTTCTTCGCCGTTAAAAACAACCTGATCGATTAGAGTTCCATAACCGGCACCTCATCCGGCACTACCAGCCGCCCCGCTGTCTTGGCCCTTATCTCTTCGACCGAAATCCCCGGCGCCCGCTCCCGTAACAGAAAGCCTTCCGGAACGATATCCAGTACTGCCAGGTCTGTTACCACCTTCTTTACACATTTCACCCCCGTCAACGGCAGGGTACAGGCCGGCAGCAATTTGGACTCGCCTTTCGGGTTGGTATGCTGCATGGCGACGATAATCAGCCGTGCACTGGCTACCAGGTCCATGGCCCCCCCCATCCCCTTCACCATCTTTCCAGGTATCTTCCAGTTCGCAATATCACCGGTGTCCGACACCTCCATAGCCCCCAGCACAGTCAAATCGACCTTTCCTGCCCTGATCATCCCAAAGCTCTCCGCGCTATCAAAGAACGCTCCACCCGGTACAACGGTCACCGTTTCTTTTCCTGCATTGATCAAATCGGCATCCAGTTCGCCCGCAGTGGGATAAGGGCCAATCCCCAATAATCCATTTTCGGACTGCAGCATAACTTCAATGCCTTCGGGGATATAATTGGCTACCAGCGTAGGAATACCAATACCCAGGTTGATATACATCCCATCCCTCAACTCCCGTGCGATCCGTCTCGCAATCCCGAATTTGTCCAATGCCATAAATGATGATTTAAATTTACTATTCACCGCCTTGCATCCGTCAGCCGCACTGTACGTCGCTCTATCCGCCGCTCGTAATCATGGCCCTGAAAGATGCGGTGAACATAGATACCGGGCACATGTACCTGGTCAGGATCCAGTTCGCCAGGCTGTACCAGGTGCTCGACCTCCGCAATTGTAATAGTCCCCGCCTTAGCCATAGAGGTAGAAAAATTGCGCGTAGTCTTTCTGAACAGGAGATTCCCCATCGTGTCTCCTTTCCACGCCTTAACGATGGCAAAATCTGCGGGAAGGGCATATTCCATCAGATGAGGCTTTCCGCCAAATTCCCTTACCTCCTTCCCCTGCGCCACTTCAGTACCGTACCCTGCAGGGGTAAAAAAGGCGGGAATACCCATGGCCGCCATCTGGATCCGCGTCGCCAGGGTTCCCTGGGGGATCAGATCAACATCTAATTCTCCACTCAGCAGTTGCCTTTCGAATTCCTCATTCTCACCCACATAGGAACTGATCATTTTTTTGATCTGCCGCGTCTTTAACAGTAGTCCCAGCCCGAAGTCATCTACGCCGGCATTATTCGAGATACAAGTCAGCCCGCGGACTCCCTTGCGCGCCAGGGCAGCGATACAATTTTCCGGAATCCCGCATAGGCCGAATCCACCCAGCATGACCACAGCGCCGTCACGGATATCCCTGATGGCGTCATCGGCTCCATTGACAACTTTTTTCATATGGAAATTTTTCGGGCTTAAAAATACGATTAAGAATGCTTTCGAGCCGAATCCTTTTGGGCTTTCGTGGGGAATACCGCCGGGTGTAATCCTGGCACGGTACCAGGCTGTTGAGGGGTAAATATCCTCGGCCGGCCGGCCGGGGTGGTCGTGGTCGAATGCAGCGGCATTCCGCTGGACATCGGTGTTCTGCCGGGAGGCAACGTTCTTCCGGGCACCGGCGGTGTTGTTACCAGAGGCAGGTGTGGCGGGATGATAGGAGATGAGCGGTTGATGACAGGGCGGCTATAGCTCTCTGTGCGCAACCGGGTGCCTTGTGACATCAGGCTATCGAAAAGCCGCTGATTGAGTTCAGGATGATCGAGATAATATTGATAGCTTTTGCGGAACTCTTCCCGGCTGACATCGTGCAGCCGGAATACTTCTTCGTACAGTTTCAGCGTTTCCGTTTTAGTATTGATACGGGCAGAGTCTTTCACAAGGGAAAGCGCCGCATATTGATCCGCCTGGATCATATCCCACATGACAGTTTGCATCTTACTCAAAGGCAAAATCCCTGAGGGAACGCTGCCTTTATCTGCACACCCGGCACCAGCCAATAGCACAATGGCCAGACACCCGGCTATAAGCCGGCTTCCCGTCCGGCGCCTCGATATCCCGGTCAGACAAGACACTCCTATCCCACTCGTTCCCATCATTGCAGGTCAGCTTTATATTTGTTGGCGTTGGAGATATCCATTTTAGTCAGCAGGTCCAATGCCCGGTTCTTCTCATCCGGATCGGAATTGACAAAAATTTTGGACACCTCGTTTGATTTGCCCTCGAAAAAGAATTGGAGGATCATCAGATCGGGATTTTCCGTATTGATGGTATTCAGCATATTCAATGCATTGATAACACCTGCCCTTCCATCCGCCGGCTTATCATACAGCAGGTCGAACCCCGATCGGTAGTAACTGTACAGCGCATCGTGTACCAGCGTGTATTTGCTGTTGGTCAGATTCTCAATCAGCCAGTACCGGTTCCGTACCCCATCGAAAGCCTTCCATCCTGTAATAGAACGGTCATCGGGAGCATTATTGACAATGTTCAGCGCTTTTTGATAATAGACGTCTCCGCCACGCAGCGAATAAGAGTCGAAATCCATCCCCAGGATCAGGTCGATATAGTAGGCGAAGGTAGCCGTCAGGTTAGCCGTCAGCGCATCCGTGCCCTGCACCCGGTTGTCACTGAATTCCAGCGGCTGGAACTCCACATACCGGAAGGCAAAATTAGGGTCCTGGAAGTTGATCAGCGGGCTTTGATAGGAAGAGTTATAGATAGGCCGGCCGGCCTGTATCGTCAGCGAGGCCTGGAAAGAATTGTTATCCCCCGCGGAACTTACATTCACCAGGAAGTTACAGCGTATCTTTTCGTTGTTCTGGAAGCTCTCGTTGGACCAGTTCCGGCTGTTCAGAAAACTATACAGCGCCGTCTGCAGCGTATTGAATACCTTATGATCGACCGTGGTGGGCACCCGGCTGGCCAATACAGTGACATTCGCCTGCAGGTCCTGCGCCCGACCAAGACCGGGCCCGAGAGCCGTCAGCAGAAAGGCCAATAAGAGATAGGCTTTATGCATACAAGAGTTTTACTACCTGATCAACGATATCTTTTGCTACTTGTTGCTTGGGTTTCTGCTCATAAGACCATTCCTGCCCATCCTTGCTGAAAATTGTGATTTTGTTAGTATCAACCCCGAATCCCGCGCCTTCATCCTTCGCGGAATTGAGGACGATCAGGTCCGCATTTTTTGTTTGCAGCTTACCCAGAGCATACGCCTTTTCATCCCTTGTCTCCAGCGCAAAGCCAACCAGTACCTGTCCTTTCTTTTTAATGTCGCCCAATGCCTTTAGAATGTCTTTCGTCCGGCTCAGTTCCAGCATCAGGCTATCATTGCCGCTCTTCTTGATCTTCTCGGATGCTACCTCAACCGGCGTATAATCGGCCACCGCAGCCGACATGACAGCGATATCCGCCCCTTTAAAGCTTTCCATACAGGCCTTATACATCTCTGCCGCGGATACCACCCGGTGCGTTGTTATTCCCTGCTGATGGGTCGCCAGGGCAGAAGGCCCCAGCACCAGGTCCACTTGTGCGCCCCTGCCGGCCAATTCCTCGGCCAAGGCAATCCCCATTTTACCGGACGAATGGTTGCCGATGAACCGTACAGGGTCAATGGCTTCGTAGGTAGGACCGGCCGTTACCAAAGCCCGCTTACCGACCAGGTCCAGGTCCGTCGTCCTGCGACTTTTCTCTCCGTCTGCAGAACTTCGCCCGTGAACTTCATTCCCCCCTCCTTTTAGTATCCTCCCGACAAAATCCAGTATCTCTTCAGGCTCAGCCATCCTCCCATCTCCATACAAACCGCTGGCCAATTCGCCGTTTCCGACCGGAATGACGAGATTCCCGAAAGACCGCAGCCGCTCCAGGTTCGCCCGGGTAGCCGGATGCCCCCACATATCCTCATCCATGGCCGGGGCCACGACTACAGGGCAGACGGCAGACAGATAGGTCGCCAACAGTAAATTATCACACAACCCCTGGGCCATTTTCGCCAGCGTATTACAGCTTAGCGGGGCAATCAATAAGATATCAGCCCAACGACCCAGTTCGACATGGTTCGCCCAGGTATCTGCCGCAAACAAGTCCGACAATACGGGATGACGGGACAATGTGGATAGTGAAAGAGGAGTGACAAAGTCCCGGGAGGCAGGCGTCTGGATTACTCTTACCGTAGCGCCTTCCCGGATCAGCAGTCTGACCAGGAGCAGCGATTTATAGGCTGCTATGCTTCCCGTTACGCCAAGTAGAATCTTTTTTCCCTGGAACATGAGATAAAGTATAAACGGCAGGGCGCCCATTAGCTCCCTGCCGTAAAATCATTTTTTCGCGTACATTCGTTCGCAGTCCTATTTGAACAGGTCATCGTCATTCCTGCGATAATAAATCTTATCGTCCATGAATTCCTGCGTAGCCAACAGGGCAGGATTAGGCATTCTCTCGTAAGCCTTCGAAATCTCGATCTGCTCCTTATTTTCATGGATCTCTTCCAGGCTATCGGTGTGGCTGGCAAATTCTTCCAGCTTATTATGCAACTCTTCCTTCAGGGAAATATTGATCTGGTTAGCCCTTTTGGCGATAATGGCAATAGATTCATACAAATTGCCCGTCTTAGCCTTGATATCGGTAAGGTTCTTCGTCTCTACCACATTGGTGGTGTTCGCATTAACTTGCCTTCTTAACCTGCTCATAATTATTTTTTAGGATTTTAATTTGGTTCTCTGTGGCTGTCACATAATCCTGGACTGTAGGCTTTAATTTACTATCTGGAAAACGATCCATGAACTCATTACATTGTGTGATCACCGCATCAAATCGTTCCTGTTGCTTTGGTTCGATACTTAACTCGGCATATCGATAGTCGGATTTGATTATCAATAATTTATAAGCCTCACTTTTCTCAGAATCCGGATAGCTGTTCATCAGGCTGTTCAGGGCAACGCCCGCAGCCTTATAATAGCCAAGATCGAAATACAACTGCGCAGCCTGATAATCCTTTAGCTCCAGCTTAGCCCGGCACTTTTCGATGATCTGGTTGGCTTCCTGCACTTTATCCGAACCGGGATGCGTATTAACAAAGGCCTGCATAAAACCGATGGCCTTAGTCGTATTGGTCTGATCCAGCTCTACTTTCGGCGACTGCGCATAAAAAGTATACGCCCGCATATAATCCATTTCTTCTGCCTTGTTACTGTTCGGGAAAACCTCAACAAAGCCTTTGAAAAGGTTCTCTGCGTTGGGATAATCCTTCAGATAATAAGCGCAATAGGCGAATTTATAATAAATGTCTTCGAAATGCTCGCTGCCCTTAAATACGCGGAACAACTCTTCAAACAATTGCTGGGCATGGTTATAGTCCTTATCCGCATAATACTTGTCAGCTACCCGTAACTTATACTCATAGTCATTGCTTTTCAACACTTTAGAAAAGCGTGAGCATGAACTGACCAGGAGAACCGTCGAGAATAATACAATGAATAGACGCATAGAAAACATGCAAAATTAATGAATTTTGAGCAAATAAGCAGATTAATGTAGACGGGCAAAAATGCAGGTATTTCCCCATCGGCCCAAATAAAAATACGTTAAATCCTATCCTTGCTCTGGGCCGACCTGAAAAAATTAGCGCGACCCCTGAAGGAATCGCGCTAATCATATTATTATTAACCGATTATGCTATTTTCTACGCAGGTTCGGGTGAGGAGCGGGCACCGTGTTGGGGCCTTCTTCGCCAGTACCGTCACGCAGGTCTACCGTATTTTCATCGCCGCCGCTTTGTCCGTAGCGGAAGATGAACCGGTCAGAGCTAACACCTTCTTTTTCAACCAGGTAGTTGATGACCGCGTTAACCCGGTCCCAGCTCAGCTGCTGAGCGGCTTTGCTCGATTCGCCATAACCGATCACGGCGATCTTACAGTTCGGGTTGTTACGCAGTTGCTCTGCAGCGCTGGCCAGCAGTGCCTGTGCATCCTTGCTCAGGGTAACTTGGCGGCCCTTGAAAGTGATGCTGGGCAAGTTGCCAATGTTACATTTTTTGTTGCCGACACCGTTGGAATCGATATAAGCCTTCAGATCCTTGCAGCATTGCGGATCAGGGCATTTACCGACGCCGTCTGCATCAACAGGCTGACATTGGGTCGGTGTGATCTTTTCCTTGTCACGGCAATCGGGCACACCGTCACCGTCCGTATCCAGGCTGACACCATGGGAATCGACCGGGCAGCCTTTCGGCGTGTTGGGCTCCAGATCGAACTGGTCAGTCACGCCATCGCCATCGGCATCATCCAGCACCGGCTTCGGCAGCTTCATGTGACGGGGGGCATTGATCTCGTTGTAGGCATAATCCAGCGGGTTGATCCACCAGAGGGGCTCGACGGCATGCTTGCCGAAAATGTTATAGTTGATCCCGACGGAAGCAAAATTGTAGGAATCGGCAGACCTCGTCTGGGCAATGCTCTGGTAGGCGCCCGGCGTATAGTTGTTCTGCCATTGCTGTCCGTCGATCAGGTCACTGGCAGTGAAAGTAAATTTATCTTCAACCGCTATATTCACCTTGCTGCTCACCTTGAACTCCATCCCAATTCCCGCAACTCCGACAACGGTGAGAGGCGCTCCACCCAGTGTTCCACTGGTGCTGGGCCTTTCGGCGATATGGTTCCATTTACCCGTCAGCACACCTTTCAGTGCTTTACGGATATCTCCCTTATGAGCATGGTCTTCCGGGAATTCGGAGATCACGGTCGCATAGCCCGGCAGGTAGCTGTCATCCTGCTTGTACAGGGTGCTGTAAGTCGCCAGGCCCGGGCCACCGAAGAGATAAATGCTGAGACCGGTCTTGGCCTTGTGGAACCGGATATTGTTGAAATTGAACACGCCCTGCAGGCTCAGTTCATGGATCGTCGACCGGTAGTTATAAAAGATAGGAGCATAATTGCCGTTGACATCCGGGGCGTAGAGATCCGCCTGTGTCAAAGAAGGGTTTTTCCCGTAAGCCTGGGTATATTGATAGGACAGGCCTCTCAACCTCAGCCAGTCATATTCCGCCCGGACCGAGAAGATATAGCCGATGGCCTTTCTGATATTGAAACCGAATCCACCGGTAGGACCCCAGTTGGGAACATCCGTTACACCGTTGGTATATCCTCCTTTAACCCCGATTTCCCATTCATTCCTTGGTTTGGCAGGAAAAGGGTATGCATTATTCAGGAATTCATTGTGTTGCGCGAGTCGTCTGGTAGGAATAAGAGAAGAGTCCCGTATGTCATACTGGTAGCCACTGCCCGTCTGGGCCTGAGAGTACGACATGAACAGGCAGATTAACCCAATTAAAAGAGTCAATTTTTTACTTGCCATAACTGAAATTTATGTGAATGAATGAATTAAACCTGAGAAGAATATGGTGCAAAAATATAGTTTGATGCGCAATAACCAAAATTTTTTAACAATACATATAAAATAAAAGTTGTATTGAGTTGACCGTTAGACAGGCGAAATTTAAAATTAGATGCACTGGCCGGAAAATATTTTCAAAGTAGTAATATTGCTGTTCCTTTGATTTTTCGCAGTTCTCTTCCGGCAGCAGTTTCATTACCCTTATCCCTAAATGAAAAGTTGCGCGAGGAGAGAAAGATACGCCGGACCGGTTGAAATGGATAGCAGATTAGCATGAAGATAGCACAAGCCATACTACGTGAAGAACTGGTCGTCTTTGAAAAAAAGTTCAAAGAGGCGGTCAAGAGTCAAACTCCCCTGCTGGACAGGATCATGCAGTTCATTGTCAACAGGAAAGGCAAGCAAATGCGCCCGATGTTCGTCTTGCTGTCAGCCAAGCTCTGCGGTCCTGTCAACGAATCCGCCTACAGGGCGGCATCTCTTGTTGAATTACTACATACCGCTACCCTTGTACATGACGACGTGGTGGACGAATCGCTGGAAAGGAGGGGCTTTTTTTCCACATACGCGCTATGGAAAACAAAGATCTCTGTTCTCGTAGGAGACTATCTTTTGTCCAAGGGGCTGTCCTTATCGCTGGATCATGGCGATTTCAGGGTCCTGCAGCTGCTGAACGCCGCCATACAGAAAATGAGCGAAGGCGAACTGCTCCAAATCGAAAAATCCAGGTCATTAAACTTCAGCGAGGCCGTCTATTTCGAGATCATCCGTAACAAAACGGCTTCCCTTCTGGCTTCTTCCTGTGCTGCCGGGGCTTTTGCGGCCTGTAATGACGAGGTACTCGCCGAAAAACTGAGGCAGTTCGGGGAAAAGGTCGGCATCGCTTTCCAGATCAAGGACGACTTGTTTGATTATGGCAGTGATGCAGTGGGCAAGCCGACTGGCAACGACATCAAGGAAAAGAAATTAACACTTCCACTCATCTATACCCTCAACACCCTCGACCGGGCCACGCGCCGGGAGTTGATCTTTACCATCAAAAACCATGGCAAGGATCCTGAAAAGGTCCAACATGTGATAAAAAAAGTAGTTGCGGCTGGTGGGATCGAATACGCCATCCGGCAGATGAATGCCTACCGGGACGAGGCATTGGCGATCCTGTATGAATTCGAGGATAGTGATGCGCGTAAGGGGCTGGAGGAACTGGTGCGGTATACGACTGACAGGAAATACTGACGGGTATCGCGCCATCCCCGCAACTGTACCTGCTTCGCCCTGGCCGCAAAAACAGACCAATCATGGAAAAACGCTGGAAAATACAAGAGGCAGACCCATCCGCGGTCCAGGCTTTGCAGTCATCCCTGGGGATCAGCGAAATCATTTGCCGGATATTGGTACAGCGGAATATCATCACCTTCGATCAGGCCCGGCATTTCTTTCGTCCGCAGTTGGCCGATCTGCATGACCCCTGGCTCATGAAAGACATGGACAAGGCCGTGGGGCGAATTCAGTCGGCATTCCGACGCGGCGAAAAAATTCTCGTTTACGGGGATTATGACGTCGATGGAACAACGGCTGTCGCCTGCCTCTATGACTTTCTCCGGAAAATATGTCCGACCGGTCAGGTCGACTTCTACATCCCTCACAGGTACCGCGAAGGCTATGGCGTTTCTCAACAGGGAATCGATTATGCACAGGACAATGGCTATTCCCTGATCATTTCCCTCGACTGCGGCATTAAATCGACGGATCTGATCGCCTATGCTGCCAGCCTGGGTATCGACTTCATCGTATGCGACCACCACTTGCCGGATGATCAGTTGCCGCCGGCCGTTGCCATCCTCAATCCCAAACAGCCGGATTGTCCCTATCCGTATAAGGAGTTGTGTGGGTGTGGCGTCGGTTTCAAACTGATCACCGCCTTGTCCGAACGGCTGGGATTTGGCCGGGAAGAAGCCTTTCAATATCTCGATCTGGTGGCCACCGCTATTGCCGCCGATATCGTACCCCTGGACGGGGAGAACAGGATATTGGCTTATTATGGGTTGAAGAAAGTCAATGAAGCGCCAAACAGCGGCATCCGGGCGCTGATACAGCTTAGCGGGATGGAAAAAGCGTTGAAGATGGTCAACCTGGTGTTTACGATCGCGCCCCGCGTAAATGCAGCCGGCCGCATGGACGACGCGGCAAAAGTCGTACACTTGTTTACTGCGGCCGACTTACAGATTGCACTGTCCTATGCAGGCCAACTGCATGCCGACAACACAGACCGAAAGGAGACGGACAGCAGCATGACCGAAGAGGCACTGGCTATCCTGGAGAAAGATGATGGGCATCCGGAGCGAAGATCCACCGTCATCTACCAGCCTCACTGGCATAAAGGAGTGGTGGGCATCGTAGCCTCCCGGCTCATCGAAAAGTATTATCGCCCAACGGTAGTGTTGACACGAAGTGGGGGGGTCATCGCCGGCAGCGCCAGGAGCGTTAGCGGCTTCAACGTATATGAGGCCATCCATGCCTGCCGCGAACATTTGTTGGGATATGGTGGGCACTTTGCGGCGGCCGGCATCACCTTGCAACCCGATCAGATATCCGCTTTCACCTCAAAATTCGAAGAAACCGTCGCCGCCACCATCCGGCCCGATTCCCTGGTACCTGAACTGCTGATCGACGCCGAACTCCACTTTGAGGCAATCAGGCCATCACTCTATAGTATAATTGAGCAAATGCAGCCCTTCGGCCCCACCAACGTGCAACCCATCTTCATTAGCCGGAATGTTACAGACAAGGGATCCCGCATCGTTAAGGAACAGCATATCCGTTTCTCCCTTCAGCAAGGATCCATAGTGATGGACGGGATCGGTTTCAGCCTAGCCCCAAAATTCCACCTGCTGCAGACCGGCGCCCCCATCGACCTGGTGTTCACGCTGGAAGAAAACGAATGGAATAACCGCAAGACATTGCAGTTAAAAGTCATTGATTTTGCACTGAGCCGCTGACGTCAACATCATCTCCTCTCCGACCCGCTCCACCGTTCTTCACGCCTCTAATATAATCTTCCCCTTCGCCTCCCCACTCATCAACTCAACGCTCCGCTGAATAAACTCCGTGAGATTATTGCCCTTCAGCAAACCCTGCGACAGCAACGCCAGATCCGACAGATTATTCACCAACTTCTCCTGCCTTTGCCTGTTCCCATCTTTCAGTATCGTCTGGTAGATCGGATGATTACCATTGACAGTCAGATTGACTTCGTCCGGCATACTGGCATAAAATCCGCCCATGCCCCCGCTCACAGCTGCCATGTCCTTCATCCGGCGCATAAATTCAGGCCTCGTGGCAATCACCGGCGGTGCTTCCGGGCTAAGCCCTTTCACCTCAACTGACAAGTGCAGTTCTGGCACCTGACGGCCGAACAGTTCCTTTAACGTCGACTCTTCATCCGCACTCAGTACACTGCCAGTCGTTTCAGCCTTGTCGATCAGGTTATCGGCGATATCCGAATCTACCCGGGTAAAATGGACGTCAGGCCATTTCGATTCCATCTGGTTGATAAAGGCAGCATCCACGAGCGTCTCGAGCTTGACCACGATAAATCCTTTTGCCCGTGCCTGCTGGATATAACTATCCTGCTGTACAGGATTGCTCGTATATAAAATGACCAATTTGCCTTCTTTATTCTTCTGCAGACCTTCGGCAGCAGTCTTGTATTCATCCAGGGTATAGAACTTACCGCCGGCCACGTCTTCCATGATATGAAACCGGATGGCCTTCTCAAGAAATTTGTCATCCGTCATCATGCCGTACTTCACGAACAGACCGAGACTATCCCATTTTTCTTCGAATTCCGCCCGCTCTTTGTTAAAGATTTCCTCCAACTTATCAGCCACCTTTTTAGTGATATGATTGTTGATCTTTTTTACATTCGGATCACCTTGTAGATAACTACGGCTTACATTCAGCGGAATATCGGGGCTGTCGATCACACCGTGCAGTAGCATCAGGAACTCGGGGACGATATCTTTTACTTCGTCCGTCACAAACACCTGGTTGCTGTATAACTGTATCTTGTCTTTCTGGATTTCGTAGCTCTGCTTGATGCGGGGGAAATAGAGGATACCCGTCAGGTTGAAGGGATAATCCACATTCAGATGGATCCAGAACAGCGGAGCCTCGCCATAAGGATATAATTCTTTGTAGAAATCCTGGTAATCCTGCGGAGTCAGTTCGCTGGGCTTCTTCGTCCAGGCAGGTGTAGGATTGTTGATCTGCTGTCCTTCGAACTTTATCGGTACCGGCAAAAACCGGCAGAACTTATTGAGGATCGCGCGGATCCGGTCTGCATCCAGGAATTCCTGGCTTTCCCCATTGATATGCAGCACAATGTCAGTACCCCGGCTCTCTTTATCTACGTCTTCCAATGTAAATTCCGGGCTGCCGTCACATTCCCATTTCACCGCCTGGGCGCCTTCCCGATAGCTCTTCGTAATCACATCGACCCGCTCACTCACCATAAAAGAAGAATAAAAGCCCAGCCCGAAATGACCGATAATATTGGCCTCATTCTGCCCCTTGTATTTACTCAGAAATTCTTCAGCCCCGCTGAAAGCGACCTGGTTGAGGTACTTATCGACCTCTTCAGCAGTCATCCCTACCCCCCGGTCCGAGATGGTAATCGTCTTGGCCTCCTTATCTAATTGAATATCAATAGTTAAATCGCCAAGATCTCCCTTGGCCTCCCCCAAGGAGGACAAAGTTTTCAGCTTCTGGGTGGCATCTACTGCATTACTCACCAGTTCCCGGATAAAAATATCGTGGTCACTGTAAAGGAATTTCTTAATGATGGGGAAAATGTTTTCCGTCTGAACACGTATACTTCCTTTTTGCATAGCAATGATTTTTGATGGTTAATCTCCGGTGCCTCCGAACAAAGAAAATGCCACTTGTCCTCACCTGACACACTGGCGGCGCTCCCGGATCATGTTGCCCCTTTGCTGCCGTTCGGGCAACCTCGGCTTCCACTGCGACCTGCCGTTCCGACTGCCTTTTCCGGCAGTCCCCGGGTTGGAAAACTCCCCGTTTTTTCCAGCATATAACCGTTTTTTCCACATAAATCCCTTACCTTTGCAGCCCGATTAATTTTTAAACAAAAAAACAGGGATCATGAACAATTATGAATTGATGGTGATTTTTACCCCTGTGCTATCTGAGGAGGACTACAAAGCCGCTCAGAAAAAATACGCAGCCTTTGTTAAAGACAATGGCGGAGTCGTAGTGCACGAAAATCCCTGGGGTCTGAAATCACTGGCGTATCCCATCCAGAAAAAGACCACTGGTCTCTACTGGGTGTTGGAATACAATGCGCCATCCGACTTCAATGAGAAGCTGAAGATCCAGATTCTCCGCGACGAAACCGTGTTACGTTTCATGGCTACCAAACTCGATAAATACGCCGTCGAGTACAATGGCAGGAAGAGAAGTGGCGTACCTACAGGAACCGAAAAAGCAGGAGCGTAACCCATGGCAAAAGCAAACGAAATCAAGTATCTCACCGCCATCAAGCCTGAGAAACGCGCCAAAAAGTTCTGCCGTTTCAAGAAGTATGGCATCAAATACATCGACTACAAGGATGCCGAATTCCTGAAAAAATTCCTGAACGAGCAGGGTAAGTTATTGCCCCGCCGCATCACCGGTAACTCCCTGAAATACCAGCGGAAAGTATCCGATGCCGTGAAAAAAGCCCGTCAGATGGCATTGTTGCCCTACGTAACAGACTTATTAAAGTAGACTTATTTAGTAACCTCACCCTAACACCTTTCCCATGGAAAGGAGGGACAGTCCGGCTGGATCTCAGTAAGGATTGGGCCGACGGTGAACAAAACAAACAGTATGGAAGTCATCTTAATTCAAGATGTAGACAACCTGGGCTCCGCTCATGAAAAGGTAAGTGTCAAGAACGGCTATGCCCGTAACTACTTGATTCCCCGCAAACTGGCAGTAGAGGCCAATCCATCTAACCTGAAACAGCTGGACGAAAGGATGAAGCAGCTGCAGAAGAAGGAAGCCAAGTTGATGGCCGAAGTGAACAAAGTAATCGAGGTTCTCAAGTCAGCTCCGATCAAGATCGGCGCAAAGACGGGTACCAGTGGTAAAATTTTCGGCAGCGTTACCTCCGTACAGCTGGCCCGCGCTATTCGCGACCAGAAAGGGTATGAGATCGATCGCCGCAGGATTCATATCCTTGATGAAGTCAAGGAACTCGGTACCTATAAAGCCAAAGTCGACTTCGGCAACAGCAATGAGGCAGAAGTAGAATTCGAAGTTTCAGCTGAATAGACGTCGGTTGGTGGAAAGGCTGCAAAGCCAGAGCCACAATATTGAAAGCTCGTGAATAAATCACGAGCTTTTTTAATTATATTTCTATAATTGAGCAAATTTATTGAATAAACTTAAATCAACATGGTATAAAAACGATTTTTGGGCGGTACGAAATACGTGAAAACCCTGACCAATGCTTAATTTCTGGGATTTCCTACAAAATTTTACTAAGTAATAAAAATTGTTATCTTTACTGTAGCTCTATTATTTTTAGTTTTATAGCGGCTGTCGTAAATTTCTGTTGTCAGATTGCTCAGTCATCGTAGTCTATTAGTAGGTAGAGTGGTTTTTATCATTTTTTAATTTTTTGTACAATGAACATTTATGTAGGCAACCTCTCCTGGCAGATGACCGATGAGGATCTTAGAAACCTTTTTGAACAACACGGCACCGTCGCTTCCGCCAAGATCGTAAAGGACAAAGTTTCCGGACGCAGCAAAGGCTTCGGATTTGTCGAAATGGAAGATGATGGTGAAGCTCAGCAGGCTATCACTAACCTGTATGACAGTGAAGTCATGGGTCGTAAGATTATCGTCAACGAATCGCAGCCCAAACAGCAAGGCGGTGGCGGCGGAGGCTTCAAAAAGAGAAGCTTTGGCGGCGGCGGCAGTGGTGGCGGCGGAGGTTACAAAAAAGGAGGCTACAATCGCGGCGGCGGCGGTGGTGGTTACGACAGGGATTATTAATCTTACCAACATCAATACATCTTTGTTAAAATCCTTCTTCATCGGAAGGATTTTTTTATTGCAAGAACTTGCTAAACTCTGAGCTGCCTTCGGCAGCTTGTCCGTCAGGACAATCGTTAGCTATTTATAGATACCCAAGTGCAGCGAAGGGTATGGACGAGCCCTTGCCAGTGGCAAGGGCGAAGTTCTGCACTAATTTTTCCGAAAGTGCATCTTCTGTACAAATTTGCCGTTAACTTTAGTCGACTAAATCGTTTGCCAATGCCACGTTCGACTATGCCTCGCAGAGAATTTATCCGCAACGCTTCCCTGGCGACAGCCGGAATCACTATCATCAATTTTCCTATCCGTGGCAAAGCAGCGCCCAGTAATAAAGTGATTGTCGCAGTGATGGGAGTGAACAGCCGCGGTGCTTATCTGGCCAAATCTTTTGCGTCATTGGAGGGCGTTGAAGTCGCCTATATCTGCGATGTAGAACAAAAGGCCATTCAGAATGGCCTGACGGCGTTGAAGGATGCACCCCGCAAGCCTGGTGTCGTTCACGACATCCGCCGGTTGGTTGAACAAAAAGATTTCGATGCGCTGGTCATTGCCGCACCGGATCATTGGCATGCACCCGCGGCCATACTGGGTGTTGCGCATGGCAAGCATGTCTACGTGGAAAAACCATGCGGACAAAATCCGTATGAAGGCGAATTACTGACTGCTGCCCTGAATAAATACCAGCGTCATATTCAGATGGGCAGTCAGCGAAGGTCCTTCCCTTCCCTCATCGATGCCGCCCGGCAGATAAAAGAGGGGGTGATCGGAAACCCATATTTAGCCAAGGCATGGTATTCCAACAACCGGAAATCCATCGGCTATGGAAAAAAGGTCCCGGTACCTGCTACCCTTGATTTCGAACTATGGCAGGGGCCTGCCCCGCGGCGGGATTATCAGGATAACCTGGTTCATTATAACTGGCATTGGTTCTGGCATTGGGGAACCGGCGAGGCTTGTAATAACGGCACGCATGAGATCGATTGTTGCCGGTGGTTTATGGGTCTGAACTTCCCGACGAAGGTCGTATCGGCTGGTGGACGTTATGCATTTAAGGATGACTGGCAGACACCCGATACCCAGATCGCCAGCTTTGAATTTGCAGAAGGCAAAGCCATTACCTGGGAAGGTCGCAGTTGCAATCACTATCCTACCGAAGGCAGCGATCGTGGCTTTATTATCTATGGTGATGGTGGTACCCTCGTTAACCTGGGTGGCGGCGATTATAAACTCTTCGATGACAAAGGCAAAGTGATCAAAGAAGTAAAGTCAGAAGTAGTTCCCGATCCCACCGATCCGGTGGCCGCCAGCGGCAATATGGATCTCTACCATTTCCAGAATTTTGTCAAAGCCGTCAGGGGAGAATCGGCGCTCACGCAACCGGTCAATGAAGGGGCGAAGAGCGTGTTGCTCTGTCACCTGGCTAATATTGCACAGCGGACATCCGGCACGTTACATTGCGATCCTTCAAACGGGCACATTCTCGACAATCCGGAAGCCACCGCTCTTTGGCGCCGCCAGTACGAGCCGGGCTGGGAGCCGGTGGTATAGCACCCTTGCCTATCACGCCCGTGCTTTACAGCACTCGTATTTTTATACTCCTGTAACTGACCTCATTGCCATGGTCTTGCAGCAGGATGTGCCCTTCAGGAGCTTCGCCGAAACTGGGCCATATCTTGTATTTGCTGATGGCTACCAACGCTCTGAAGTCTGCCGACCCCCTTTCATATTCCAGTACTTTGACACCATTAAGATAGTGTTCAACATGATTATCCGGAGTGACGATGATCCGGCCCGTATTCCATTCTCCCATTGGGCGCAGGAACCGGCGTTGTTTAGCTGCGGGGATCAGGTCATATAAGGATGCCAGGGTCCTATCGCCATTGCGGCCCAGTTTGGCATCCGGATGCAGGGAATCGTCCAGCACCTGGTATTCGAGTCCGATGCCGGCGCCGCCCGTGTTTTGTTCTTTCAGGGTGACGAAATATTTTACGCCGCTATTAGCGCCGGGTGTCATCCTGAAATCAAAAGAAAGATCGAAAGCCTTGTATTGGCGGGTGGTCACAATATCTCCACCGCCATGGTCCATCTCGCCCCCGCTCGCCTGCACCGTTAATGTACCATCTTTGATGACCCAGCCATGATTCGGAAAGGCGTTTGTATATGCCTTGACCCATCCCTTCGGGCTACTACCGTCGAACAGTAGCCGCCATCCGCTCTTCTCCTCATAGTCAGACAAGTCGTTGGGAATATTGTTGACGACATAGACGCCGGGCGGGAAAAACCCCGGGCGAAAGTCAGTTGTTCTGACCCGGATATGTTTGAAATATATTTTTTTGCCGGCCAGATCCGGGCTGTCGACACCATGCACCTGCAGACCAATGAATCCCTTGTCGTCGACGGTGTCGACGAGGCAAGCGGTGGCCAAACCGTTGACCCATGTCCGGATCATGTGACTGATGCACTCTATGCGGAGATGATTCCATTGCCCTACTTTGAAAGCAGTTTGAACAGAGTGGTTCAGAGAGACAGGGTACAGCCAGTCGCGTCTTCCTTCATCATAGATCCCGCCGGTCCAACGCCGGGGGGAGGGATCGATCTCGCATTGGTAGCCATAGACGAGGCCCTTTCCGTTATGGGCGACAGAATCATAGTGGCTCCTGAGTTGTACGCCGGAATTGCTGGTGGTATCATCGACGCGGACGTCTAATTCCAGTACAAAATCGCTGAATACCTGGTTAGTAACGAGAAAACTGTTGCCGGACCCTGCGACGCTTGTACCCACGATGGCCCCGTTCTCGACCGTGAAAGTGGCAGTGCCGGCCAATCTTTTCCAGCCATTGAGTGTTTTGCCGTCAAAAAGGGAGGTCCATCCCTCTGTTTGTGCCATAAGCCCGAAAGTGGCTAGGAATAAGGTTAGCACTAAGAAGATTTGCTTCTTCATGATTAGAGGATTGTCGTGTGTATAGGATTATTGAGGGTAAAGGTAAGGAAATGGCCCATATCCCCCTTGCTAGCAAAACACGTAGTGAGGCCATCGCTGTTATAGGCAAAAAAAAGCCCTGTCAAGGTTATTGACAGGGCTATAATAAATATGGCAGCTACCTACTCTCCCGCATTGTGGTGCAGTACCATCGGCCATGAGGGGCTTAACTTCTCTGTTCGGTATGGGAAGAGGTGAACACCCTCGGCAAAACCACCATAAGAATATACACGGTTCCTTCGCTTGTCGCTCCGGCCGTAATAATGTACATATTGGGAGTTGTAATACTTTCGTAACTAAAAAAAAATTAAAGCATACGGGCAATTAGTACTACTCGGCTTTACTGTCACCAGTTTTAGACCTGTAGCCTATCAACGTCATCGTCTCTGACGACCCTTAAAAGAAAACTCATCTCGTGGAAGGTTTCACGCTTAGATGCTTTCAGCGTTTATCCTTGCCATACGTAGCTACTCAGCACTGCACCTGGCGGCACAACTGATACACCAGCGGTATGTACGACCCGGTCCTCTCGTACTAAGGTCATGTCCACTCAATTTTCTAACGCCCATCACAGATAGGGACCGAACTGTCTTGCGACGTTCTGAACCCAGTTCACGTGCCACTTTAATCGGCGAACAGCCGAACCCTTGGGACCTTCTCCAGCCCCAGGATGTGACGAACCGAC
>Ga0302303_10000607_pt1 | contig 27633 bp, 31 predicted proteins | sample III_Palsa_E2_1_FD_194542 | JGI IMG/M metagenome (GOLD analysis project Ga0302303, IMG submission 194542) | Peat permafrost microbial communities from Stordalen Mire near Abisko, Sweden - III_Palsa_E2_1 | ecosystem: Environmental > Terrestrial > Soil > Palsa > Peat permafrost | place: Sweden...
CAGATCAGTAAAACGAAAGCCCAATTTTTACAAGAGCTTAAACAATCAGCCGACGAAGTATCCCTGGCAAAATCAGGAAAACTGAAGTTAAAAACCGCAAGTCAGCTTTTGGATGAGTTATAATATAGAGATAACGGCTTTGTTTGAAAAGCAGCTTAAGCGCCTTGTTAAGAAATTCCCTTCTCTAAAAAAAGAATTTGCTCAATTAATAAAACTCCTTCAGGAAAATCCAAGATCAGGCATTTCAATTGGTAATAATTGCTATAAGATAAGAATTGCAATATCCTCAAAAGGCAAAGGAAAGTCTGGAGGTGCAAGAGTGATAACGCATATTCAAATCTCACAAACCACTGTGTATCTCTTCGCAATTTATGATAAATCAGAACAAAGCGATATATCTGATGCTGACTTGAAAGAGTGGGTTAAGCTTATAAGTTAATTTTACTTCTTTCCGTGCTCCTTTATATACCCGGCCATCGTTTCTACATCAACCAGCACCTTACGGCCTTCGCGTGGATCTTTGATATCGATGCCGTATTCCTTTTTTAACAGCACGATCAGCTCCAGCGAATCAATAGAATCTAATCCTAAACCCTCGCCGAATAATGGCTCATTATCACTGATATCGGCAGGTGTTAAATCAGTCAGATTTAAAAATTTGATGATCTGTACTTTTAGCTGTTCTTTTAGTGCTGTCGTTTCCATTTGGCGCAATTATATCAAATTTTTTCTTTTAAGTCCCCAAAAAGTTATCAATTGGATCACTACTGTTATAATAAACAAAGGGATGATATTGTTTACCACATCTTTAAGCTGCCCACCTTCTAAAAACAATGAATAGTAAGCTTGCAGGCACCAATGCATCGGCGAGAAATTTGCAGCCGTTTTAGCAAAGCCCTGCATGGCAAAGCTAGGCACCATTAATCCGCCTATGGCAGCCAAGATTACAATAGATACCGCGCCGAAACCATTCGCCTGCTCTTGCGTAGCGGCAAAAGTACCTACACAAATAGAATAACTAACCGCGCACCAGCCGCATATTAAAGTCACAATAATTAATGCCAGCATATCTGATGGCAGGTTTAATGCAGGCAGTCCAATAATTGGGAACAGCCATATCCCCATGGAAAATATAACCGCGGCCTGTAGCATAGTTACTGCCAGGTAAGTGATTTGCTTGGATAGTACCCCTACAAAATAATTGGTAGGTAATGTTTTAAGCCTGATAAAGCTGCCACTCACTTTTTCACGCACCACACTCCCGCCTAACGACATGATAATAAAGAACATAGAAAATATAGTCCATGCCGGCACGTTATGCTGGGTTGCGTTTGGCGTAGCGCGCGTGCCATCTCTTGAAACCGGGACCTCGTTAATGGCGGTCTTGTTATTCAGCATCTCGTTTTCGAGCGCTTCAGGCAATTGTTTTTCGTTAATGGAATAGTACAAGCTTCGTAACGTTTCGCGGCTTTCAACAAGCTGTAATGCACTCCTGATGCCACCCTGTACCGATAACCTTAACGACTCCTGCAATATGGGATTATAATAAAGCGTCAACGGGTCAACATCACCTACTTTCTTGGCGGTATCGCCAGCCAAACCAAAACTGGTTAATGCTTTGCCTGCAATATTTTTTGATTTTGCTTCAACTTTTAGCGAGAAATTTGATGGGATAACCACTCCCAATAATGCATCGCTATTGTTCATGGCATCAGCCATTTGCATAGCTGTTTTGCTTTTTGGTGCTAAGGCTACCTTGAACATGCCAATTTTATCTATTGATTTAATTAGCTGCAAACTGGCTTGCCCGGTATCGGTATTGCAAATCAAGACCGATAACTTATTTTTATTTACTAACTGAAAGGTGCTATTTTGAATACTGGTGACCACCACTACCAGGATGATCGGCATTACAAACATCAGCAACAGGCCTACTTTATCGCGCAGCAATATCCTGAAATCCTTTACTATGGTGTACCAAAGCTTAAACATCAGTTGCGGTATTCCTTTCCGGTTAAATTCAGGAACAATTGTTCAAGGCTCTCCTGGTTATACGTTTTCAGCATGTTATGCAAATCATCGTGGGCGATTATTTTGCCACCGTCAATCAAAGCCACATGCTGGCATAAATCTTCAGCCTCATTTAATTGGTGCGAGGTGTACACCAGCGTAGTACCGGTTTTATTCAAATCTAAAAGATAATTGATAATGGCGTGCCCGGTTTGCACATCTACCCCTACCGTGGGTTCATCTAAAAACAAAATTTCGGGGTTATGAATAACACCGATAGCCAGGTTAACCCTGCGTTTCATCCCGCCCGAAAATTTTTGAACCTGCTTATTTCTTACTTCGTTCAAACCTAAGATCTCCAGCAGCTCATCAGTCCGTTGTTTGATGGCTTGTTTATTTAAACCCGACCATGCACCAAAAAATTCTAAATTTTCAACCGGGCTTAATTCCTGGTAAAATGAAAAATCCTGCGGTACAAAACCAAATAACCTGTTGGTAGCACTGTTGTTTCGCTTACCCATCTCGTGGCCCAGTAGCTTAACCGAACCTTTATCGGCAGTAAGCAATCCCGTCATCAAACTAATGAGCGTAGTTTTCCCGGCACCATTCGGGCCGAACAGGCCGAAACGTTCGCCTTTTGTTACCTTTAAATTTAGGCCAGCAAAAGACACTTCATCGTTTCCCGGGTAATGGAAACCCATATTTTCAACATCAATTGCTAATTCGGCTATTGCCATTTTATATTTTTAAGCGTTTCAAAAGCTTGTGTTTCAACCCCGGCAATTTCTAACAGATAGTCACCCATTTTATTAAAATCTTCCTGGCTGCCTATGCGGCCTTTATAAATTCCGGCGGCATGGATGGCAGCTTCGCGCCACATATCACCAGCTTTTGTAAACATTACTGATATTTCGGCCAGATGGTTGCCTGGTAAATACGAATCTGCTTCCTGCAAAAATGCCGCATAGATATACCTGAAACCACCGCCGCCTGTGCCTATTTCTTCCTGCATCCTAACCATTTGAGCCAGGTAAAGCTTAGCTTTCTCAATCCCTAACTTATCACGCCATTTCTTGATCTTTCTGCCGGTTTGTTTTATGCCCGAAATACCGGCAAAGCTGCCAGGTATGTTCAGCATATTATAAACGTTCTTTTTGATACCGCTTTTAATGGCTTCTTTAATCGTTTCATCAGTTATTACCGCGCCTTTTTTAGCGTAATAAATATGCCCTTTAGGCGCTAACGCTCCCTTAGCAAAACGCACACGTTCCAACTCGTAACTGCTCATGGTATGCGTGGTTTCCATAATCGGATCGCTTATCTGATAATTGTCGCCTTGTTTATCGTAAACGATCAGGTTATGGGCATTGAAATGAAAACGGTATTCCCTCGGGAAATAAGGCAGATAGTAAACCCCAACCTGGCAACCAACCGGGATGCCCTCGGCCAAACGTTCATCTAAATAGGTTTGCGCTTTTTGTTTTGAGCTGAATTTTTTCCTGACAACAGGTATCCCTAACGATTTAGCCGCCCGGTTAAATATAAACCCCGGCAAGGTACGAAACGCGATAGCCGGGCCATTATTGATCTTGATTAACGGGATATAAGCAAAAAACAAACCCGCGCCAATGCCAAAGGCAAGCGGCTCGGTAATTTTGCCGTTGGATGCAATGCTTAATAAATTACTGGTAACGCCCGATTCACAATGCGCGCCCTGACGGTGCTCGAACTCAGTTTTCATGAACGGCCATAGTTTTAAGGTCTTCCACCTTGGTATTAAACGCCTCGGCGTATTTTTCTAATTGTTTGGTTGATAGTTTATTGAATACCTCAGGCTTTAAATGCCTCTTGATCTGCCATTGCCAAAAACCGGTATAGCCTGCCAAAATTGCCAGGTCCATCAACCGGTATTCCATAAAAAACAGCAACGGACTAGCCTCGTTATTCAGTACCTTTTCTTTTGCTGCCGCGATGCGCTTTTCGATATCGCCCCAGGCAACATCAAGCGCCGTTATTTTAACATCCCAACCACTGCTTAAAGCCGCCACATACTTACCCTCGCTATCGGTTGCATAGCAAACCTCCCTGGTTATTTTGCCAAGCGAACTCAGGTCTTGTGGTACTTCATCTTTTTTCATTGTTTTTGGAACTATTATAAACTATCGTCATTGTGAGCGAAGCGTGGCAATCCCAAACTATACTGGGCGGACTTGCAAAGTCGGGGATTGCCACGCTTCGCTCGCAATGACGTGCGGTTTTTAGTTTATTTATTTTATACAACCGTTAGCATCGCATACATATACGAAAACCGTGCGCTTTCAGGCACAAGCAATAACAGCTTCTCGCCTTTTTTAAGCTTGCCGCTGTTGAACAATTCGTTGATCATTAAATAGATTGATGCCGCGCCAACGTTACCTACGGTATACAGGTTGATAAACCATTTTTCGTAAGGGATACCGCCGCCATATTCTTCTACCATATCATAAATCTTGCTCCTGAAAAAGTTACTTGAGATATGCGGTAAAAACCAATCGATATCCGAAGCAGTAAGACCTTTTTTCTCGAAAATCTCTTTGATTTTTTTTCCACCCAAAGGCACAATATTATCACTCAATAAACTGATATCCTGTTTTACACTGAAGATTGACTTATTCATTACCTCCTCAGGCGTGTAATCCATAAAGCCTTTTAATGATCCGTCTTCCAGCTTATCGGCACCCATGTACATACAGGTTTTCATTTCGTTGGCGTATGATACACCTTCTATCCACTCCACTTTTAAGCTTAAACCATCAGGATTGGGTTTATTAGTCATTAAAAATGCCGATGCGCCGTCGGATAACATCCATCTTAAAAAGTCTTTTTGAAAGGCGATAAACGGGTTCAACTCCATTTCCTTTAACTTCTGCGCTTCTTCCTCAAAAACATCAGAAACCAATAAGCCTGAGAATCGTTCAGAACCGGTCGCAACTGCCAACTTCACTTCGCCTGCTTTAATAGCCAGGTAAGCATATTTAAGCGCATGCATACCTGCGCAGCAAACACCCGATGGTGATACTACTTCGATGCCACCTGATTCAGGCAGCCAGCCATGTGTCATTACACCGTGGCTCGGCATCATTTGATCTGGCGATGAAGTACCGCATGATAACAGCTCAATTTGCTTTAACTTTTCAGGATCATTATCAAACAATTCCCGCACAGCCATAGCCGTCATTTCGGCATTGGTATGGGTAGATTTATGCTCTTTATTTAAAGCGTAATAGCGGTTGGTTATCCCGTTGTTACGCAGTACAATTTTTTTAGATTTTGACGGCTTGTTATCAATATATCCCAAAAACGACTCCATTTCGTCGTTAGCAACCGGCTCATTGGGGAAGTAAGCCGCGGTATGATTGATATAAACACTATTATCAGACATATTATGTATCAGTTATTTACTTGTAAAAAAGTTAATTTTCGGGCTGCTATCCTGCGGGATGAAAACGGCTTTAAAAAAACAGCATCTAATATAAGCAAAACAGGCGCACCTAAAAATAATGCTATAAAAAGGTAATATTTAAAGGCCGTAAGCCATGGTAAACGATTTTTTCGTTTGGCGATGATTTTAGCCCAGGCCGCGAATATCGGTTTTGCCCTTGCTTCGGTAAACATTAGCGGGTAATTGATTTCAACCGCTTTTTGGGCTATCAGCTCATCCTGTAAAGTATCAAGCGTATTACCGGCTAAATGTTTAGCAACGGTTTCGCCGTATATTTTAGTATTGGCGATGTCTTCATCAGCCACGCCCGGTTTTGGGAAGATATTTAAGTAACGATCCTTCTTGCCGGAAATCATCCAATAAAAAATGGTGATGAAGCTTACCGCGTTAGGATGCTTATCAACCAAAGCCACATTGCCTACATGGTTGGCACCGGCATCTTTCAGCATTTTGCGGATACGTACAAAAGCATTAATCCACATATTTCTCGCCGCGCTAATGGTAACAACCGGGGTATCTTTTAGCAAGGCTTTAAAACTTTCATCCTGCAATAAAGAATTACTGGGGATGCTCGGCGATAAAAACCAGGGCTGATATGCCATCACGATCATATCGTAATGATCTTCCTTAAAATTCAAAGGCTCCAACGCTGTTGGGATACCCAAAACGCACGATGGCATCACCGAAAAAAAGCGGCTGCCCGTCCACGGGAAATTATAGTCTTCAATGGGTTTTATCAACACCTTTTCTACCGTATTCCCAGCTTCAGCAAGTGGTGCCGTAAATGAATCGATGATATCACCCATCTGTCCCGACTGGGTGTAGTATATAGCTAATATCTTCTTATCCATTCAAAACAAAGTTATAATAAACTATCATTTCGCGCTATGCAAAATCTTCAACATGCAGCACCTTTGATGTTTTGCAGTAATCCAAAATGGCATGCTGTGCTGCTGGCGGCAATTCTTTAAACCGGTGTATAACTATGGCTTTATCGTTTAAAATATCGTTATGGTATTTTACAATTTTGGGTGCGCGTTCTTCAATCGCCAGCCGTAAAAAATGATATTCCACATTATCCGGCTCATTTATAATGGCGGTTTCCATTTCAATTCGGCCAGCCTTAAACAGGTCGAGCTTCTTTCTTGGCCCGCTTATCAAACCTGCCTTTCTCATGAGCAAAGCACCCTCGTAACCCTCTTTATTTTTAGGCGCGTTTTGTACCATTATCAGCTCATTATCAATAGCATTCACATCCCCTGCCGACATCACGTTGTAAAACTCGCCTTTGTCAAATCTTACCCGCTGTTGTGCTATACTTTGCTGCGTAAAAGCAGGCAACATCAGCATACATAAAACGGTTATTATTGTTGGTTTCATAATCGTATCAAACATAATAAATATAAACACACCGGCAATATTTGACAGCAAACGGCATTATATTATTATACTTACGGCAGCATAACATATTATTATAAGTTTTGTTGCAATATATGTTTGCCGTATATTAAATTTAATTTACTTTCGGGATGCGTTTTTTGTTGATTTGCCCCCTCATCAACATACTGACTAATTATGACGGCGATAGTTTAAAAGCGATTTTGGATGGATAAAAAACTACAATTCACAGGTTTATGGGCAGTTATTTTGGGCGGATCGAGCGGATTTGGATTTGCTGCTATAGAAAAACTAGCCAAACATGGCATGAATGTAGCCGTACTATACCGCGAAAACTCCTCGTCGGAGAAAATATTAAAGCAAAATTTTGTCCAGATTGCTGAAGAAAACGGCATAACCATACTCCCCCGCAACATCAACGCGTTGGATACCGTAGGGCGTGAAGCATTTGTGCAGGAGTTTGCCGAGATTGCCCCAAAGCATAGCGTAAAACTATTATTGCACAGTATAGCCCGCGGCAATTTAAAGCCCTTAACCATTGAAAATGCGAGTGTTGAGGATGAGGCTTACAACGAATTATCTATCGAAGATATTCAAATGACCACCTACGCCATGAGTAACAGTTTGCTGGATTGGACAAGATCTTTACTAAAAGCCGAACTGTTTAATGCCGATGGACGTATAATTGGCCTTACCAGCGAGGGTGCGCATAAGTATTGGGAAGGCTACGCGGCCGTTTCCATCGCGAAAGCATCTTTGGAAAGCCTGGCAAAATACATGGCAGTTGAATTTAGCGCTTACGGATTAAAAACAAATGTGATACAGGCCGGTGTAACCGAAACCGCATCGCTTAAAAAGATCCCCGGAAGTGAAAAATTAATCAAGGCAGGCATAAAACGTAACCCATTAGGCAGAATAACAAAACCGGAAGACGTTGCCGGTGTTATTTACCTGCTATGTACAGATGAGTCGTTTTGGATAAACGGTGCTATCATTCATGTAGATGGTGGCGAACATTGCCGTTAAAATTTTAGAGATAATACATGAACAACCATATACTAAGTCATTTACCTTATAAATCTTCGTTTCGTTTTGTTGATAACATCCTGTTATTGAGCGAGAACGAAGTACATGGAGAATATACCTTAAAGGAAGACGCTTTTTTTTACGAAGACCATTTTGCGGGTAACCCGGTAACTCCCGGCGTTATCGTAACCGAAATTATGGCACAAATTGGCCTGGTGGTATTAGGTATTTTTTTAGTGCTGAAGGAAACCGAGTTTAACTTTATGGATGATGATTCGCTTTATCCGCTATTAACCTCTACCGATGTTTCCTTTTACAAAATGGTTTTACCGGGGCAAAAAGTTACGGTGATATCAAAAAAGCAATATTTTCGTTTTGGTAAACTAAAATGTTACGTAGAGATGCTGGACAGTAATAAAGAGTTGGTTGCCAGCGGCACTTTCGCGGGGATTATTAAAAAGATAGCTGGTAAAAATGGGTAATCGGGTTGTGGTAACGGGCATGGGCGTAGTTGCGCCAAACGGGATTGGGATACCTGCTTTTTTGCATGCTATACAAAATGGCATATCGGGCATTAAATTTATGCCGCATTACCGCGAGCTTAATTTTAGCTGCCAGGTGGCCGGCATGCCCGATTTTAATTGGGAAAGCCTTACCAATTATATATCCGAAGTTACTTTTCACGGCTTAAAAGGTACCAATATAGGTTACGGGTTAGCGGCAGCATTGGATGCCTGGGCAGATTCGGGCATGGGGTACGAAACCGATGAGCCACGCTGGGAAACCGGCTGTGTATTTGGCAACAGCATTGCTGATACCGAGGCCATGAAAAACGTCATCAACCGCGTTGATAATAAAGAAGTTAAAAAATTAGGCTCGCGCGTGGTGGAGCAAGCTATGAACAGTGGCGTTACCTCTTACATATCAGGCCGTTTAGGTTTGGGGAATAAAGTGATCACCAACTCGGCAGCTTGTGCAACCGGTACACAGGCTATTTTAATGGGCTATGAATACATTAAACACGGCTATGCAAAACGGATGCTGGTAGGCAGTGCCGAGCATGTAGATACCTATGTTTATGGTGCGTTTGACTCCATGCGCGTGCTATCACGTAAGTTTAACGATGAGCCGGAAAAAGCATCGAGGCCGATGAGTATTACTGCCGGTGGATTTGTTCCTGGTTCAGGTTCAGGGGCTTTGGTTTTGGAGGATCTGGATTTCGCGCTGGCCCGTGGTGCTAGAATATACGCTGAGGTTTTAGGCGGATCAACCAACTCAGGCGGGCAACGTTTGGGCGGAACCATGACGGCGGCTAATTTTGTTGGAGTTAAGCGCTGTATTAACGAGTCGCTTGAGCGTTCAGGTATTACTCCGGATCAGATCGACCTGATCAGCGGGCATTTAACCGCAACTAACGCCGATAAGCTGGAAATACAAAACTGGTGCGATGCACTGGGTAGAAAAGAAGACACTTTTCCACATATTAATTCCTTAAAATCAATGATCGGCCATAGCCTAAGTGCGGCAGGATCAATTGAAACTGTGGCATCTATATTGCAGATAACCAATGGGTTTGTACATCCCAACATCAATTTGGACGACCCTAACCCCGAAATAACCAAACTGGTGAACGTTGATAGTTTACCTGTTAAAATGATAAAAAAAGAAGTTAATATTGTAGCGAAAGCGAATTTTGGCTTTGGGGATGTAAATTCCTGTTTAATACTTTCAAAATTTAATTAAATAATGACCAGACAAGAGATTTTAAATGAACTAAAAAAGGTGATATCGCCTTATACTACTAACAAAGAGATGCTGGCCCAAATCAATGAAGACACTGACCTTTTAAAAGATTTAAAAATAAACTCAGCTAATTTGGTTGACATTATTATAGATGCCGAAGCCAAATACGATATAGAAATTGATTACGACGAAGCCGATAAAATGATGAACGTAGGTTCATGTATTGATGTGATAAGCGAAAAGCTTGGTCAAAAACAACAATAATGCTGAGTACGGGTAACGATATTGTATCGCTAAATGGTATAGATGTTACCCGCACACTTCAGCCCAACTTCTACTCCAAAATACTCGCCCCATCCGAAACCGCGCTGCACACCGAACCGCGTTTTGCAGCAATCCCCTTTGAAGTTTTTGTTTGGCTCTTATGGTCGATAAAGGAATCGGCATTTAAATACCTGCAGCGGATAAACCCCGCCGTACTTTTTACACCGGTTAAGTTTGAAGTAAATGAAATCCGTTTACCCGAAGCATTTAAACTCATAGATTTTAATTTAAATGAATTAAGAGACATCGGTTTTGATGATTATGACGCCATATCAGCAACCGTTTGTTTCGAAAGATATATTCTATACTCAAAATCATTGGTGTATAAAGGTTTGGTCTCAACAGTGGTTAGCATCAATCAAAATTGCAGCAAAACCCATTGGGGGATAAAACAGATAGCTAGCAGCGACACGGCTGTTCAATCATCTGAAGTACGGGCATTTGCTATTAATAGCTTACAGATAATGCTCGGTGATGACAGGGTCATTATAAATAAAAACAAACATCAAATACCAGTTGCTGTACAAAATCAGGCAAAGGCAATACCGATTTCTTTATCCCATCACGAAAACTGGATAGCTTATTCTTTTCTTGTACAATGAAAATTAAAACAATCATATTCGATCTTGACGGCACAATTGCCGATACCCTGCCTCTATGTATAGCAGCGTTTAAAAAAAGCATCGAACCAATCTTAAATAAAGAAATAAGCGACGAGGAAATTATGGCCACCTTCGGACCATCTGAAGAAGGAACCATCCGCAAACTTATCCCGGCACAAGAGGAAGAAGGTGTTAAGCAATACCTGCAACATTACCAGCAGCTGCATTATAGATGCCCGGTTGCTTTTGATGGCATTGCTGATCTGCTCAATTTTTTGAGCAGTAAGGGCATTCAACTAGCCATGGTAACCGGCAAAGGCATACATAGCACGCGTATATCATTAAATCAATTCGATTTGGAAAAATATTTCGAGATCCTGGAAACAGGCTCGCCAAACGGCCCAAACAAAGTTGCTGGCATTAAAAATGTGCTGAATAAGCTAAATGCCGATATTAATGAAAGCATTTATGTGGGCGATGCACCCAGCGATATTAAATATTGCAAGGAAATTGGTATCCCAATTGCGGCAGCGGCATGGGCCGAAACTACGAATGCTGAGGAACTAAAATCACTTAATCCCGATTGGCTATTTTATACGGTAAGTGACTTTAAAACATGGTTAAGTAATCACCTATAGTATTATTACCTTTTTGTGTTTACTTTTACCCTATTAACTACAAGCAAGTATTAATTGATGCACACTTTTGTAATACCCGTTTACAAACAATCCCAATACCTGGAACAGTGCATCCAAAGCCTGCTTAACCAAACGGTTAAAAGTACCATCATCCTAACCACATCTACCCCTACCGATTTTTCGAAGCATATCGCCGAAAAATATGGCTTCGAATACTTTGTGAACGATAATGGCGGCATTGCTAACGACTGGAATTTTGCCCTGTCAAAAGCGTCAACCCAATGGGCCACTATTGCCCATCAGGATGATATTTATGAACCTGCTTTTACCGACGAACTTTTAAAAGCTGTAAATACAACCACTTTAATTGCTTTTACAGATTATGAAGATTTAGTTGATGGCAAACCCAGGGTATCAAACCTAAATAGCTTTGTTAAAAAGGCATTGTTGTTTCCGTTCGCTTTTAATAAACGAATTAACAGTATCGCGTTAAAAAAATCAGTATTAATTTTTGGTGACCCGATATGCTGCCCTTCGGTATCATTTAATTTGAAGGCTATGGGTGGATTTAAATTTTCGCCCGAGTATACAGTCGCTTTAGATTGGCATGCGTGGTATCAATTGGCCGAACAAAAAGGTGCTTTCTGTTTCATCAACAAAAAACTGATGAAACACCGCATACATGCTGAATCGGAAACCACACTAAAGCTTTCCGAAGGCAAACGCAGGCAAGAAGAACTACAGATTTTCAAAATGATATGGGGTAATAAAATTGCCCGCGTATTTTCGTGGATTTACACATTAGGCTATGCCGATAACAAACTAAAAGCCTAAAGTGAACAAACTAATCAAACCCGATAAACCATCATCAAATATGATAGCTTTAACCTTTGCGCTGGTAATTGTTTATTGCCTGGCAACCGCGTTTTCCATCGTGCTTTTAGGGCAACGGAGCCTGATCTCAGGCAACTTGTTCCAGTTTAAAAACATTATTTCACTGGTATTTAACTGGCGGTTTATCCTATCAATGAGTTTAGCTATAGTATCGCGGATCTCGTTTATCCTAATCAACAGCACCTTGCTTAAGATTCCTTATCTGGCGGATATAGCTACTACGCTATCGGTTATCATTACCCTAACCTCAATCATTTTTATACTGATTGCAAACCATTACTTTTTAAAAGAAAGCCTGAATATTAAGCAGGCCATTGGCGCCTTTATAGTTTTGATGGGGATATTTATCATGCTGAATAAGTAAGATAAATCCTATAAAATATTTAAGTTAGGCTGAAGCCGCCATTTATTATTTAATAAGCATCCGTTGGCTAAAACCAACGGCAATCAAAAGAATAAATTTAACAACTAGTCATCGTCTCATTTATTGAGGCAGATTATTCTGATTTTAATAAAAAACTAAGAGCTTATTAATTGTCGCCTTATTATTGAGGGGGATTGATCTGATTTTCAATAAAAAAGTAAGAGCTTATTAATTGCCGTCCCATTTATGGGACGGTATATGCTACTACACAAAACGGCTTTAGCCAAACATATGGAAGCTAAATAGCGCTTTATTTAGCTTTTACTTCTTCCTTTATCTTATCCATTTCGTTTTTCATCAAAGCCATTTCCTGGGCTAATAGCTTATTCTGTTTTTGCAATTTTGATGCAACCACACTTAAATGCAACAGGTATACCAACGCGATGAATATAGATATGGTAAAAACCAGGTTAGCCGGTAAATAAATACCAAACAAATTGGTAACCAGCAATAGGCCTTTTTCCCAAAACGAGAACACAACCAATATGCCGGTAAATAATAACCAAATAATGGAATATTCTTCGCGCAAACGGCCCTTAACAACCATTCGGAATACCAGGAACAAAAATGCCAGGCTGGCTAGTATAGTAATGATCTGAATTCTTAACATAACTTATTGCGGCTTACGGATTGATGAAAAAAACATAGCTAAAGTTACTTTTAAACAATAGTAAAACGAAGTAAAACTCCTGATGGATGATTGTCCCCCGGTGCGATGCGCCATAACTACCGGTGCTTCTTTTATGGTTAAACCTGCTTTGGAGAATACTACTAACGATTCCGGCTCCGGGTAATCATCCGGGTAATAGTTTGCGCCTAGTTTAATGGCTTTGCGGTCGAATAACCGGAAACCGGAAGTGCTGTCGTAAATACTCATCCCGGTATAAAACTTATTCAGCAAATGAAAATAGGATATACCCAAGCGGCGTAAAAACGAGGATTGAAAACCTTCCTTCTCAATAAACCTCGACCCAATAACCATATTGGCATTAGTTTTCTCGTAGCAATCTAAAAGTTTCCGCAATTCTGATGGCGGGTGCTGGCCATCGCCATCCATCTGCACAGCTAAATCAAAATTATGTAAGAGGGCATATTTTAGCCCGCTTTGCACGGCGCCACCAATACCAAGGTTAATAGGCAGGTCAATTAAATTTACTTTCAGCTTTTTTGAAACCCCTTTGGTATCATCCCGCGAGCAATCGTTTACAACAGATACAGTTAAATTGTATTTTTCTGAAAGCTTAATTTTATCAAGGTCGGCAATTAATTGCGGCAGCGAAGCTTGTTCATTAAAACACGGAATAATAATGAGGATATTCGTCATTAAAATATTTTTAAATTGTATAGGTTAAAACTATGGTAAGAATAACAATTTTAACGCATAAGATCGTAATCTTAGTTATAAAATAGTTTGTCAATAAATTACTGGGATTTCATTATTGTTTGAATATTAATAACTTAGCAAAAATAACACAATAATTAAGCCTATAATTTACTTTAAAAAACAATCAAAGTAAATCTGTGTCGTTTTTTTATACGTAATTTATTTTAACTTATTAAGTTATATATAGCATACAGAAGTTCATATAGACAATGCTGTATTTTGTATAATAATTTATTTTTTCTGACCTGACTAATTTTTATTTCAATTGACTAATCAATCCAACCCCCCTATTGGTTCTGAAAAAATTCATACTTTTTTTGTTGACCACCTTAACAGGGTTTATTGCGCAAAATCTCACCTGGCCGAACGCTTACCCGAAATTTATGAAGGAGCAGGATTTGCTGATTTAAAATATGCGATTAAGGAAACTATACTTTCCACCGAAAAGCAATTAGCACGTATCGATCAAATTTTTGAACTGTTAAACGTGCAATATTCTTTTGAAAAATGCCAGGTGCTTATCACATTCCTTGAAAATAGTTTTGCCGAGTTACAGCTTCACTCAAATGAATTACAAATTCGTGATTTAATGATAGTAGGCTATCTATATCAATTAGATTCGGTTGAAATGGCCTCATCACAAATTTTACAATTTGTAACTACAGGAATTATCAATCCGCAGATTAAACAGCTTTTAAAAGATAACTATAACGAAGCCAAAGCTGAAAGCGCCTTATTGCTTTTACTTATTGAAAAATATAGTTAATTAATATCCCCCCCTCTTCTTCTATACGTATTACTACGTGTAATTTCTATTCATTCTATCCATTATTGTATTTTACAACTTTTGGGAATCCACCATTATACAATCCTACGTATACAAGGTATATTTATATCAACAATATTACATTCAAAAAACAGAAGGTAAATAAAATTCAATTTTAAGTATAGAATTCCAGTCGGTTTATTTTAAAAATAAAAACCTATGACAACACACTTATCACATCACAATTTTGAACTTCTAAAAACAAAAGTCCAATTTCTATCTGGTTTAGAAATCGTATTACCAGCCGATTGCAAAATTATCTCGTGCCTTATCTATAAAAAAACAAAATACAATATCAGCGAAACAACCATAAAACGCATTTATGGCTTTGCCATGAGCCGGTTTCATCCATCACAGTTTACACTGGAGGCCTTGTGCATATATTGCAATTACAGCGGATGGGATGATTTTTGTAACCAGCAAGTATATCATTCGGCTGCAAGTGGAAACATTGATGCAAATTGGGCTAAACTACAGCGCAACGCTAACAAAATAACCCTGTTTACCTTAGACGCTATAAAAAGCAGGGCTGGTATCCCTTTCAATAAAACCTTAAAAAGACGCTTTATTCATGATAATTTTAAAGCGCTTAACGATAGTACATGTACAGGGGCAATAATTGCATCGCCAGCAGCGTATGGAAAAACAATAGGCCTGTGCCATTGGATAGAAGAGCAGATAGAGCTAAATGAATCAAAGGCCAATAACGATATCATCTTGTTCTTCAGCACCAGCGCGTTATTAAATGCACTTTATTCCGGGCGCGATATGAATGACTGGTTACTTGGTTTATTAGGGTATAACAATGAGGATGATATTAACGCATTATGGAACGATAAACAACGCCAGGGCAAATTTTACCTTATAATTGATGGGCTTGACCCGTATTGCTTTAAACCAGACCAATACAGATTGGTAATGGATCATATTAATGAATTATTAGCTTTATATGAGGACAAACCATGGCTGAAGATAGTTTTAACCATGCGCAACAGTACCTTGCTCAGCCATAAACAAGAGCTAACTTTTAACAATAATATATTACTGTATAATTTTGATGAAAATGATTCAAACGTTCCTTTGCTTGCACAACCAGAAATAAAAGCACTTTGCAAGCAGCTAAATCCTAACGTAAACAAAAAGAATTATGGGTATTTAGATGGATCTTTTAATCATCCATTATTTTTCCAGCTCTATTATAAAAAGTATAAAGAAAACTTCGGTATTGATGAGATTGACCATAGCACCCGCTATGATTTAATCTATTCCTATTATCTTAATAAAATAACTACCGGCAGTAACGCTGTTGAAAAGCAACTGCTTGTAAAAAAGCTGGCCACTTATGTCGATTTGGATAATGAAGTGCAGGGAGCAGACAAGCTAGAAGTATATACCTTTATTAAAAGATATTATTCAACCTACCAGGAATTGCTACTTTCCGGATTTTTGGTTGAGTTAAATAGTACTTCCTACAATAACAATTACCGGGTAACTGTAAAATTTGGCAATCCACAATTTGCCAGTTTGGCTGTTGCTTTAACAATGCTTAAACAGCACAACAATATCTTCACGCCCGAACTTATTGATTGCATAAACCTACGGTTTGCGCATAGCCCACATAAGCTTACTATTTTAAGATGGTGCGTTTTACACGCTATTAAAACCAGGCAACAGGATAACCTGGCTTATCTGATCAATTATAGCCTCGCACCTGCAGATAAGTACCAGCTGACTTTATTTTTAGGTGATGCGCTTGCTAAAACAGCGGTATCACAAAATGATGAAACATTATTACGCCATTTTGAAAACGGCGATAATGATGAATTATTTGATTACTTTTTTGCCCCCGAATTATTTAATAAGGAATACAAAAACACGCTTAAATACCTGCTCAAATTCAATATCTCCGATAAAAAACGGATACTCGTTTACACTGCGCTTGGTATAATGGCTGCTGTAAACCTGGAACTTGACGAACTGTATATTTACCTGGTAAAACTAAAAAGCTTTTCAACTATTGATACACTTTACTTTGCAATTAACCCGGTACATTGCCTTGATGCCATTTATCATTATTTTAAATACGGCATCGCTAAAAAAGAGTGTCTTGCAAGTTTAACCCATCTGTGCTTTTCGCCACCAAGCAGCGATCATGAATTAAAGCATACTGCAGCCAATGATATGTTGTACATTTTAGGCATGTATACTATTTTCATCTGTAATAATCCTAAAAAATCGCTCAGGTTTGTTAACATGATCCGGTCTGTTTACAAAACTGATGATTTGAGCAACGCCAATACCGCTTATGACTTTTTTGCTAAAGCCGTTATGTCCGACGTTTATTTCAGACTTGGTGATACCCGGATGATAACCGCTTTATATTACACGTTATTGAACCTAAGCGAGCGTGCCGGTAATACCTTGTCGCCATTTATGGAAACCATATTGGATTGTATTAAAATCAAATTCCTGTTGGCCGAAAACAAACCAATAACTGATGCGGTAAACACCCTTAAAACTGATGTAGAATTATCTGGAAGTAAATTATCGCTTTTAGTAACTTGCGTTGCGCTGTTAAAAAATGAAAAGGCAACTACCAACCAGTCTGATTTTTATATCCAAATTTACCAGGATTATAAAAAGTTGCTCTACCAGCAAAATGTGAATAGCGGGCTTTACAACAGCAACTATGTTTTGATCAACAGGTGATTTGATTAATGAGCTAAACTCAGATCAACACCTTCACTCAATTGTAGTTTAAGGATATGATCGGCTGCAAGTTGTAGTTTTACATGCTCCCAGTAAGGCAAAATAGATGCCGATGATTGGTATTGTTTTAATAAGTTATCCAGCATAAAGCCGTGGGTTTCGTTTTGCTGGATAACGGCTTGTATATACTCCAGTTGATGTAATTTATCCGACAGGATAGAAAGGAATTGAATTTGCACCCCTATTTTTTCAGCAATCCCCATTCGGGGTATCTCTATTATCTTCATTTTTTTATAAGCTATCAGCTCTAATCTTACAGCCAGGTCGCTCTCTACTTCTCTATGATACCGGATGCTGAATTTATCCAGTATCATAATCATGGGGTTATAATCGGGTAAATGCAGTACCGAAAACAACTCCTTTCGCTTACAATCATAATAATACTGTTCGAGCCAATAATTGCCTGGGGCGCTAATAGCCCTTAGCAACCAGCATAGATTAAAATGTTCATTAACTGTTGACATGTTAAGCCAAGCTTTCAAATATGGTACACGATCTTTAATCAGCATAGTTTAAACCATAACCCATCTTCATAAATTACACAGCACCTATATAAATTTAAATAAGCCCGGCTAAGAGTTGCCGAGCATAAAAGATACATCATTACCACTTAAAGCTAATGCGCCTCTGGTTTCAGGTTTAAATGCAATTGCTTCAAAATGCGCGGCGTAAGCGTTTACAATATTTTCGCAACTGTATACATTGCGTATTTTAGTTGTATTGGCCCAAACCATAGCATCATAAGCACCTTGTTTTTTATTAACTTGTTGCAGGTTAAGCGCAACGTCATCGGCCGTTAAAAAATAGAGGGCGTTATCGCCAACTACGGCCCGGTTAAACTGGTTATCATGAGCGCAAATTACCGATTGCGAGCCCATGGCCTCTAGTAACGATGGGTTAGTGCCCCCAACGGTATGCCCATGAAAATACAGGTTTGAATAATAACGAAGATTATTCAGCTTATTCATATCATAGATGCCGCCACAAAAATGAATATTTTGATGATCCTTAAACTTATCCTGCAGATACTCCGCGAATTTGTTCTTAGGGCAGCCTACTACTAAAAACGGCCTGTTTAAACCGGCTTTAACAACACCATCCAATATCATTTCGATGCTGTTCTCTGGTTCCATACGCGCTACAAGCATATCATAGCCATATTCGGTAAGGCCGTATTCTGCGAGTACTTCCGGGTCCGGATTTTCAAAAACTTCGGCACCGTAAGGTATATATTCAGGCACCCGGCCATATTTATCACCCAAATATTTTTGTATAGCAGTTGAATCGGCTATCAGGTGATCGCTAAATCTTACAGCCAATCGTTCGGCCATCATCAAAAACTTTTGTACTTTTTGGGAGTATTTGGTGCGTCTCCACTCCATGCCATCCATATTGGTGGTAACGATGGTATTATGTGGTAATAACCAGCCCCATACCGAGCTGCTTGTATAACCTAATTGCAATACTATATCAAATTTCTTTTTGCGAAGATCTCGGATACAGTTCAGGTCATAAAAAAACTGCCCGATTGTGCCCATTTTATACTCAGGGTCGTAACAATGGCAAATATTAACGCCATTCCATTTTGTTTCCTGGTAAGGGTGGTTGTGCGAGTTATACACGGTAACATCGTAGCCTTTTTTTGCCAGGCCCGCAGCAAGATATTCGGCACATTGCTCAAAGCCGCCGTAATGGTTTGGGATTCCTCTCGTCCCGATGATGGATATGCGCATATTATTATATATTTATTATTTTAAATAACTATCTATAATATACTTATCATAATATTCAACCGGCCACAGGTATTATATTAAGCACACCTAATATTACGCATAAAAACAGTTAAAAAAGCATTTTAAACCCTTGTGAACAAAGTGTACGATAGCAAAATAGTGAACAAAATAAACGAAGCGATTATTCCTGATTTGTGTAAAAATAATACTATCATTAAGGTATTATAAAAGCCAGTTCATGAACAAAGCGCTTAAATTACTTAGCCGTATCAACCTTAAAACTATACGGTTCAACCTTAAATATTTCCCGCTTAAGGTTGCGCTAAAGCTGCCGGTAATAATACATCGCAATGTTTTTTTGTATAAAATGAACGGTAAGGTTATTATAAACGGACCAATAACTACTGGTTTAATCCAAATAGGTTACGGCGAGGTGGCCATTACCGATTTTAAACGTTCACGGGCCATATGGGAAGTTGCAGGGGAAGTAACCTTTAACGGTCGCGCGTTTATTATGCCGGGCTGTAAGATCAGCGTAATGCAAAATGCCCAGCTTATTATTGGCGATGATTTTAATATGAGTGTAGAATGTACCATCATCGCCCAAAAGAAAATACAAATAGGCAACAGCAGCGGCATATCCTGGGAAAGCCTGGTGATGGATACCGATTTCCATCATATTTATGATGAAAACGGCGTTGAGTTTAATTTGCCTAAAGAAATAATAATTGGCGATAATGTTTGGGTAGGTTGCAAATGTACCTTGTTAAAAGGTGCTGAAATACCTTCAGGGAGTATTGTTGCGGCCAATACCATGGTTACCAAAAAACTAACCGGCGAGAAAAGCATTTTCGGCGGCAACCCTGTGCGGGTTTTGAAAAGTAATATTACCTGGAAGTATTAAAAGCAGTTATTAATATTTTGATTACAATTTCGACGAGGAACGAGGAGAAATCTTATGTGCCAGGCAAAGCGTAAATGCAGGGTGAACAGGATTTCTCCCTGCGGTCGAAATGACATTCGGTTTTATATTATCGGTATCACTGCATCACCCAAATCATAACTCAAATTAGTATTACGTTTGGCAATAGCCTTTGCAGGCACACCGCCCACAACGGTATAAGGTTCCACATCCCTGCTCACAACCGCACCGGCGGCAACCACCGCCCCTTTGCCAATTGTTACACCCGGCAAAATAATTGCCCGCGAACAGATCCAGGCATAATCTTCAATAACTACCTGTTTACCAACCTGTGCAAAATCGGGAGAGTTATAGTCATGGTGCAGGGTCCATATCATTACCTCGTTACTTAAGTTTACGTTGTTACCGATGGTTAAACCCATACGCGCATCCAGCAAAGCGCCATGCCCGATGATGGTACTGTTACCAATTTGTAATTGGCGGGGCCTTCGCACTTCAAAGCCACGATACAGGCCTACCTTGCTGCCAATTTTTGATCCCATCAAACACAGTAAAAAAATTCGAAGGGTATGAAAGGGCAATAGGCTAACAGTACCGCAAACGATATAAATGCACGCGCCTTTAAACTTAGCCAGGTTGTTAGTCATACGCCCGATGTACCGTATTTTAAATTGATGATCTTATCATCGGTTGTTTTTCTGCTTTTCATTACCCGTGCCGGTACGCCTGCCACAACCGAATAAGGTTCAACAGATTTGGTTACCACACTACCCGCAGCAATTACACAACCTTCGCCAATGGTAACACCAGCCAAAATAGTTGCCGCGCTGCCAATCCAGCAGTCGTTGCCAATAACTACTTTATTGCGGGAGACCGCCTGATCTTTTATAATAAGGTCAACATCGGCAAATAAATGATTCTCCGAAAAAACCCTTACATCCGGACCAATAATTACGTTATCACCAATCTCGATACCACCCTGCCCGGCCAAATAAGTACCCGCATTAATACCCGTGTTGTTGCCGATGCTTATACCAACCCCTTTATGCGCTATAACGCCGGTGCAAATCAAATTACAACCACGCGCAAGGGTTACGTTATCGCCTAGGATAATACCCTTTTCGGATAGCGCATTGATATTCACATAATCATCCAATATCAGGTTTTTGCCTGCCCGCAAAAGATAAGCATGCCTTACAAATACACTTCGGCCAATAAAAACCAGCCCTTTAGTGCTTTTAAAAAACAGCCTTTTGTAACAACCGCGCAATAACTGGCCAAACCGTGTTGATAACACCACAGCCATATCCCTTGTAGAGTACTCGCTATGCCATTTGTAGGATGGATCGCCCTTAAGCTTCCTTATAATTTGTTCTATTAGCATATGCGTTGGTAATTAGGTTTAGTATTTCATTGGCTGATCTTTTCCAGCTAAAAGTTGCTGAGTAGCCCAGGCCATCAATCATTTTCTTTTGGTAGAAACTCTTATCGCCTAATAAAGAATTTATTTTTTGGGCGATATCTTCGGCATGATCAGGATCAATATAGAGTGCGGCATTACCACAAACTTCGGGCATCGAAGTACGGTTTGATACCACTACCGGCAAGCCGCAGCGCATGGCCTCTAATGGCGGCAGACCAAAACCTTCAGCATAAGATGGAAAACAGAAAATAGTTGCCGCCGCGTAGATTAAATGCAAATCATCCTCGGGTATGTGCCCGGTAAATATGATTTTGCCGGATAAATGATGCGATGCTATCTCTTTTAACAAATCGCCTTTAGCTTCCTGTTCGCCAACTATCAGCAGTTTCATATCCGGATCCTGTATCATCGGGATAGCCTCGATAAGTTTAGCCAGATTTTTGCGTGGGTTTAACCGGCCTACATACAGTAAATATTTTTCGGGCAGATCATATTTATCAATAACCTGTTTAATATCCTCATCCTGGTAAAAAGTTATAGGTTTAAAGCTGGGGTTTACACCATGATATACCACGTAGATATCTTCGGGCCTGGCAAAATTATGCCTTGCCATCCGTTCTTTTTCTGTGTTGGAGATGGTGATGATACGGTTGGCGCTTTTGGCAAGTGTTTTCATCCTGCCGAAGTGTAACCGCTCGATAAAGGAATAATACTGCGGATAATCTAAAAACAACGCATCATGAATATACACCACCTTAAAAACTTTGCCCGGCCACAAAAAATTAAAATTTTGCAGCATCAGTACATCCAACGAATGCTTACGGGCAACAAAAGGCAGCAGCAATGCATTTGATACAATATTGGGCAGCTTCCTCAGAAAAATCATTTTGGTATCTGTAGGGAAATAGGCTTTAGCCTGTTCTTCATCCTTACGGTTCATGAGCAGGTAGATATCAAACCGCTCATCATTATTGCGCAGCATTTCATCAACCAGGTTTTTTACCACCATGTGCCCGCTTGGTGGCCCTTCAAAAAACCACTTGGCATCAATACCCAAACGCAATTTCCCGGTGTGATTGTTAAGCATTTTCCAGCAATTTTAAATGTGAATTATTCAATTGTACCTGTACACGCTCATTGTAAACCTGTATGGCTTCATCATAATAGTTATTTAACAATTTGAGGCGCTTGCTCCATTCATTTTTCGCGGCACAGCTAAGTGTGTAGAGCGCCATATCAGCTAACCGCTCAGGGTTAATTAATAGCTCTGTTAATTCACCTGCTATAGCTTGCGCCATTTGCGAATGGGTGCTTATATCAATTTTCACAGCGCATTTATCGCAAAGCACATCGCCCATACCGCAATGGTTGAGGGTTAAAGTTGGCACCCCGGCACTCATGGCTTCAAAAATCACGGCGGGATTATCCTCGGCAATACTGGTGATGATGTGCAGATGGGCCAGCCGCATTATCCGCATAGCATCCACCCTCGGCAAATGGCCATGCCAAATAATCAAACCACTCAACCCTTTCGACTGTATTTTTAACTTTTCGGTAAGCGGCCCTTCGCCCAAAATGTGCAACACCCAATTGTCTTGTTTTACCAAAGCCAAAGCATCCAGGCATAACTGCAAGTTTTTACGTTCGATATGCGCGCCGCTCCACACCAGTTCGACACAGTGATGAACAGTATTGAATTTTTCTTCAGCCAAATCTATTTCACCGATAACACCCTGTTCTGACAGCAAGTAACTTTCACGGTCGAATTTTTCAAGTATAGCACGTTGGGTTTTGTTGGTTGCAGCAATCAAAACATCGGCCCTATGAAAAGCATTCGCAATCCGGCCTGAGTAATTAAGCTGTATTTTATTGATGAGATTCTTCGTGCTAAACTTTAACCGGGTAAGCAGTGGTTTATTTTTAAACAGAACCGGGCTAACGATATTCATCCCGCCTATCGGGCCCCAAACTAATGGCTTATTCAATTTGCCTAAAAAACCCGGCTCACGAAAACCGATTGGGCCCAGTTGATGTACCACATCAATATCAACATAATCCAGCAGTATTTTAGCCATCAACAGCGCTTCTTTCTGCCACAAATAATAGGCGAAATAAAAGAACCAACCCAAGCCTGCTTTATTCAGCAAGTTTATAGCGCGGGCTATTGGCGGCGCTTTTACTTCGATAAATGTTACCGATGGTAAGGGGGTTTCTTTGATATATGCTTTCAAAGTTTGCGTATCGCCCATATGATCGTCGGACATGCCGTACAATACCCATAGCTCATGCTCTTTGGCAAGGTTTACAACCGTATTCCACGCTGCGCCATACTCCGATCCTTTTACAGGCGAGATTGCATAAGCCGATATGAGTATCTTTTTTTTCATATATCATATTTTGTATCAGCAAAAGGGCTATTGTAAAAAAAGCGCCAGCGCAGCCTGTTGAGGTAATTAAAACTTGCAGATGCCCAATAAGAAAGATTGTGCAAATGCCTGCGCATTACCGTCAGTTCTTCACGATGCATATTGATCACATCACTGCTGGCTCCGCCGGTGCGCATAAAGGCCAGCATCTCCTTAATGTATCTTATTTTATAACCCGCGCCTTTTATCCGCAGGAACATATCAAAATCTGTAGCTATTTTTAGTGAAGTATCATACAACCCAACATTGCGGTAAACTTCCCTGCGGATAAAGCAGGTAGGATGCATGATGTACATGCCGAGGTTAAGCCAGCTCACCTTACTTTTTTTGCATTCGGCATAGCCATTTTCGCCTATCAGGGTGAGGTCGCCGCAGCAAATCACATCATTGGCGGTTACGTTTGTAATCATGCGCTCAACGGCATTATAAGCGTACCAGTCGTCGGCATTTATCATACCTATCCATTCGCCTGTCGCCAGGGCAATTCCCTTGTTAAACGCATCCGCGATGCCTTTATCCCGTTCGGAAACAATCACACTGATATTGCTTCTGTACCGTTCAATTATTTCATAGGTACCATCTGTTGAGCCACCATCTATAATGATGTATTCGATATTGGGATAGGTTTGCTCAATAACGCTTTGGATTGTATTTTCAATGGTATCAACCGCGTTGTATACCACTGTTATTACCGAAACTTTGGGTAAAAGGCGTTTAGTGTTCATAAGCATTTTGCATTGCTGATAAGTAATTGGTATAATAAAAACTGTAGCCCAGCGTAACCATAAGCACGCTCATCTCTACATTAAAAAATGAAGTAACAATGTAATTGGTGACAAGCAGACTTACCACACAGCCGATATTTAATGCGGCAAATAGCCTGATGATCGGCGGGGCTTGTTCGTCAGCATATTTTCGCCAGTTAGTTACAATCAGGCCGAAAAAAATTAGCAGGTAAGTAAGTACACCGGTAATGCCGGTTTTTACAAGCAGGTACATCCAGCCGTTGTGTAAAACGGGTATGTACCTAAAATCGGCGTCCTCGCCAAGATGTACAAATGTTTTCAGGTCTACCAATTTGCCCAGGCCCCCGAACAATTGCTCCGGCTCCGAACCTTCGGCATAGCTGTTAAGCGCCATAAAGGTTTCATAACCACGGTAACGGAGATTGATATCCTGCTCAGAACTATAATTGCCGATGGTAACCTCGCCAAACGAGCCTATGATCTTATCGGTAAATGATGATGAAGATGAATTCGATTTAAACAGGTCAGTCGGCATTACAAAGATCAACATGGCTACACAGGCGACAACCGGTATTATCCATGCTCTTTTTATCCTGTTGGCTACCAGCAGCACCAAAAAGCATATGGCAATGATAAAATAACTGCGTGAGGCGAACATGTAAATACCTAATGCATTTAAAGCAACAAATGCATTAAACCAAAACCTGCTGAATAGTTTAATATCGAACTTTTTGGTAAGCAGCAAACAAGCCAACGCAACAGGTGGGCCGGGAGTACCGACTATCCCTATGGCATAATGCGCCGAGTAAGGATCAGTTAACGCGCCGAAACCATTATAGCTAATAGAGATAGCTGTTACCATAATGGATGTAATTGCACCTGCGTAAACAAGCACTTTTAAAAACTGCCCAATCTCCAAACGGCAAGCCAGCAAAATGCCGGATAGAATGATGAATACAGGCATCGAAAAATAATAAAGATCCTTAAAAACCAGGTATAGATCGTTGTGCATCCCAACAATCAACCCAATGAGTACCGGGATCATCAGCAACGCAAAAAGGCGGATTACTTTAATTGCTGCAAAATGATTTTTAAGCGGCATAAATATAATGACACCCGAAAGCCCAAGCACAACCGGCTGCATATGGAAGTATGATGCAACAACCATTATCAATAATATAATAGTGTACAGCTGCTTATTCATTTACTACGCTTAGTTTAATATTATAGGTATCCCTTACATATTTTGCAGGGTTACCTGCCCAAATTTGTTCGTCGGGAATGCTTTGAAACACTACCGACCCCGCTCCTACTATGGAGTTTATGCCGATAGTTACTCCTTTTAAAATTGTAGTATGCCCGCCTATAAATGCGCCATCGCAAATAATAACCGGCTTGTTTTTTACGCCCTCAATGCTTTCCGGGTATTGATTGCGAAAATTGGCATCAAGCGAATGGAAGTCGGTATCATAAATCACCGTATTGATGCCAATTTTAACGTTATCGCCAATAGTAATGCGCTCATGGCAGATGATTGCGGTCGAAGTCATCCCTACATTATTTCCAATGATTATTTGCGCGCCTTTTGTGGTTACAAAATAGCATTGTTGCTGCCTGCCGCCCATAGCATGATATTTGCCGCTATTAAACCGAAACCGGTTGCCGATAGTGAAATCGCTTTGCGGGTTTATATCCAATATGGGCACGCCATAGCTTATAAAATCCCTGTGAAATTTAACATCGTTTAAAAAGAATTTAAAACAGGTGATTAGCCACGAGTAAACCCGAGCCATTTTGTAGTATATAACTCTTAATCCCCTGTAAAACTTCCTTATCAGCCTCATCATTATTGGTTTATTAATATCTAGGCATTAAAAATCCCTGTCGCGGTTTGGTTAATTATTTTTTTGGTTTGGATAGAGAAGAATATCCCCATCACTATAAAAAATGCAGTGTTAGACCATGTTATACCCGCCAACCCGATCCTTCTGACTAAAAAAATGGATAATGGGATATTAAATAGCATCGCTAAGATTCCAATATATAGTTGCAGCCTTATTTTACCTGTCGCGTTTATCAGCTGCACATGGATAGCCTGCCATATAAAAGCCATGCAATACACACACATGGCAATAGATAGGCTAAATGGAACGGTTATGGTTTTACCCAACCATGCATTATATACCCATGGCGAAATCAGTAATAAAAGCACCGCGCAAAAGCTAAGTGCAAACCACATTTTATTAGCATTTGCAATAGCGTTTTTTATCCACGCGAAATCTTTTTTGGTATAAGCCTCAGTAAACGCGCTCCAGAATGGTGTTATCACGATCACGAAAAACATGAGGATAACGGAGAACAGTTTGTAAGCAATATTAAATGTGGTAACTTCTTTAGGCCCCAACATCCTGGTGATGACGATATTATCAGTCTCGTACATTACCAGTGCCGCAATCTGGATAATAAAGAACGTGCTGCCTGTAGCCAGGAGTTTTTTTGCGCTGCTTAGCTTAATCAGCTTAAATGCAGGCGCTATCATTTTGTAGTTATAATTATAAAACCAAACGCTGCCCGCTAATAAAACCAGCAATGGGATGCCTGCAAATGCCCAAACCAACAACTTTAATGATCCTGCAGTATACCTAGCCAGTACTAAAATGGCTATGAATGTAAAAAACTGCGCTACGAAATTGATGATGCCGGTTTTAGCAGGCTCCTGGTTGGCAGTTAACACGGTATTGATGAGCTGCAGTACAAACTGAATACAAAAAAAACCGAATATCAGCAGCACGATACCATCCAGATCATGATCTTTTGCCGAACCGGTATTCAGGATGCTATTCCAATCCAAATGACCATTTATA
>Ga0302303_10000608_pt1 | contig 27616 bp, 27 predicted proteins | sample III_Palsa_E2_1_FD_194542 | JGI IMG/M metagenome (GOLD analysis project Ga0302303, IMG submission 194542) | Peat permafrost microbial communities from Stordalen Mire near Abisko, Sweden - III_Palsa_E2_1 | ecosystem: Environmental > Terrestrial > Soil > Palsa > Peat permafrost | place: Sweden...
GAGACAGATTGATGAAAGAGTAGGATGCCAAATTATGAATTTATTCCGATATGTTAAAAAATTTTGTCAAAGGGTGATGAGGGTAAACGTCTGCGCTTCTTCAGTGCCGATGACCTGTACGATGAGAGCGCTGTTATACGGGATCGTTGACGGTAACAGGACCTGGTATTGCGTTTGTCCTTTCAATGCGCTGCGCATCAGCAATTGGCCGGACATTGAAAAAATATTGATCACCAGATCGCCGGCGCTCGTGGTCGTGACAAAAAAAGTATGCCCGGTGGCCGGGTTGGGGTATAGACGGATGTTGCCGGCGGTCGCAGCCGGTGCGATGGTGACGGAGCTGATGGCGGAATAGAGGACAGCGCCATTCTGGTCCACGCGGGCAATGCGATAATTATCCGTGCCTGTTGGGGCTGCGGGGTCTTCAAATTGATAATCGCCGGCGGTATAGCCGCCTGCTGAGACAGTGGCGAGAGTTGTCCAGTCGCCATTGTCAGTGCTGCGTTGAACGAGGTAGTGATTGGCCGTCGTGCTTTGTGCGTCCGACCAGGATAGATTGACGACGTTGGCGCCGGCAGGAACAGCGGTCAGGGTGATATCGGCCAGAGCAAGAACAGTACAGGCGACAACGCCGCCCGAGTTGAGGGTTGCACAGCCATAGACATAGGGAGCACCGCAGGAATGGGCGTAGCCGGTACCGCAGTTGATCGAACTGGCGTAAGCGCTGGTGGTGCTGACGCTGCCCGAACTGGTGGTATAACCGCCCCAGTCATAAATGTAGTTATTGTCATTCTGGATCTTAATCAGCGAAGTGCCGTCGATCGTCAGCCCGCTGGTATTGTAATAGAGATAAGCCGTGCTGGCTGCCGTACCATCGCCGACATAAAGCTGGCTGGTGTTTTCGACATAAATTTGCGCTGTGGACGAGATGAAAGAGGTACCATTGAGATACATCTGGCTGCTGCTCAGGATCAGACCACTACCGCCGTTCGGCTGGAATTCAGAGGGAGATGCAGTAGTGCCGACCATCGCGATGGTGCTGTTGGTGGCGGTGAGGGTGGAAGTGGTGGTCACATTCACGCCAGCGGCTATTTCGACATGGCTGTTAGTCCAATAGGTCGTATTGCTTGTAAAGGTCTGACTGGTATTTAAGTAAATAGAGTCCTGGTAAAAGTTACCCCCCTGCGTCGCCATAGTCGTATTGTAGAGCAGGGTTTCATTATTGAAAACGTTGCCTGAATACCAGCCGAAGCCACCGCTGCCGGACTGGAAAGATAAAGTGCCGCCATTGAAGGTGCAACTTGTACATTGTCCACCACCGTTAAATGTCACTGTAACGCCTGAACTGATATTAATAGTACAGTTGTTGCAATCGGTGGAGGTAACGACAGCACTCCAGTTTTCGTTGGAGGTAACGGTATAAATGGTCTGGGCGGTAGCCGCCTGGTGAATGATAATAGCTAGGAGTAAGATAAGACTGCGGGTAAAATTTGGTTTCATCTGGATTTGAGCCTTTTAGCTTTTAATTAGATATAGGATACGCGCATAATAGTAAAAAAGATGCCGGTTTTGCAACCGATTGTATATTAGTTAGTTACAGCTAAGTGTTTGTCTGTATTTTTCCCGCAGCGGGAATTATTTCCCGTTGGTGACTGTGATGTTCAAGCGAGGTTTCTTCGGGGAAGGAGAGGGAGGGATGATATTAATTTTCCGTTTTGGGGCGCCGGTTGTAGCTTTGGCCCTTCCTTTACATTCATAAAACTTTACTGCATGTTTTACAACGGATTATTGCTCCTGCATAGTTTGCTCCGCTGGATCATCCTTATTTTGTTGCTTGTCGCCATCGTAAAAAGTTATACCGGGATGACGGCCGGGAAGCCTTTTTCTGCGGGTGATAAGAAGATAGGGCTGTTCCTGATGATTTCGGCGCATACGACTTTGCTGGTGGGGCTTTATTTATGGTTTTTTGGTTCGTGGGGGATGGCTAATATCGCGAATCTTGGTTTTGGGGCAGTGATGAAGGATAATGTCCTGCGGTATTATGCAGTCGAGCATACTACGGGGATGCTGATAGCGATTGTGCTGATCACAATTGGGAAGGGTGTTGCCAAAAAGAGGATCCCTGATGCGGCGAAGTATAAAAGGACATTCTGGTTCTTTTTTATTGCGCTGGTGATCATTTTGGCGACGGTGCCCTGGCCTTTCCGGGCGGGTATCGGAAGGCCCTGGTTGTAGGGGATACCGGCGTCGCCTTCGGCGGCCGAAGGGGCGGGGATACGACCGCAGGGGTATAAAATAACAAAGCCGCCGGAGGCGGCTAGTCCGAAGGACAATCATAAGACCGTTTTAGCCCGGGGGGATAAATTTGGGAAGATCCACCCGGGCTAAAACAAAGCCGCCACGGGGTTCCGTGGCGGCAATTTTTTTGTCAGGGCCAACGATCTTTCAGGCTTTAAAGGGATGATGGAATCATTTGGACGGATTTCACTTTTTCCCGGGTTTGCCCCTGGCATCTTCTAGGTTTTTCAGGATGTTTTGGATTCAAAACTGTTTTTCGGTTTCGGATGGAGGTTTTTTACTCTGGTTTTTCGGATACCGGATCACAGGGTTTTCGTTGGATATAAAGATCTATTGGTTGGTTTTCACGGGATGTCGGACAAATGTTCTTCAGGACTTAGGATTTCAATTGGATTGTCAAGGTTTGGATTTTCAGGTTCTCAGGATCTTTTGGATTTACGGGGCTTAAGGACTTTTCTAAGGATACTGGTTTCGGATTTTGATACTGGATTTGGACATTTGGTTTTCGTGGATCTTGTTGTTCTCGTTTGCTGATACAAAGATGTAAAAGGAGTAACCGAAAAGGAAACTTTTTCGACTAAGGCTATTTTTTGCCCGACGAAAGTGCTCAATGCCCGACGAACGTCATTTTGACATTTACATTTGTTTAACTTTTGAGGGGGCGCGAGGAAAGGGCATTCGAGGGCGCGGCCGCGTTCTACAGGATGTTGAGACGGGTGGCGAGGTCTTCTTTGTGGCCTTTTCCGATGGGAATCTGATTGCCAAGGACATAGATAGTATTACCTCTTATGTCGTCGATTTTATTAATGTTCACGATATAAGAACGGTGCACTTTGAGGAAGGTCTGGCCGATCAGTTTTTCTTCCATGTTTTTCAATGTGCTGTAGGTAACATAGCTTTTGCCGGCTGTGACGAACTTAACATAATCGCGCATGCTTTCGAGGAAGAGGATGTCGTCCTTCTTGAGCTTGATAAGCTTGTCTTCGGACTTGATGAACAGGAAATCGTTGTCGGGCTGGGGCACAGAGAATGTCGTGGTGGGGCTTGATTCAGCTGCCTGTTGCTGCCGGAGTTTTTCGATGGCTTCCATGAAGCGTTTGTAAGTGAAGGGTTTCTTCAGATAGTCGTCTACATGGTATTGGAAAGCGTTGAAAGCGTATTCGGTCTTGGAGGTGGTCAGGATGATCTTAGGAGAGTAGGTAAGGCGGTCCAGGAGGTCGAAACCATTGGCGCCGGGCATTTCCACGTCCAGGAATAGAAGGTCCACTCTTTCCCGGTCGAGGAATTCCAGGGCATCGGCTACGTTCATAAAATGCCCCTTCACCTCGACGAGGTCGCTCTTCTCACAGAATTTGCGGAGGAAATCCGCAGCAATCTGGATGTCTTCAACAATAATGCACGAAATTTTCATAATGTCCTTGACCAATTAATCCTTTTCTGCGTTGAATATCCTTAATCTGGCATATTCTTTTTCTATAATATGTTGTGCTTTTTCTTTTCGTTGTATAAGAAGGATGTAGTCCACCCTTAATTCTTCCGCGTTATTAACGGAACATCTATTCTCGAATTGTTGGCAGAGCTCCTGAAGATCTGTAAATCCTACATAACCGAACAATGTTTTGCAGGTATGGACACTCGTTCCCAATGTGGGAAGGTTTTTGTTATCGTAGGCTGTTTCTACGCGCGCCCAGTATTCCGGCAGGTCTTTGAGGAAATCTTCGAAGACAGTTTCCGCGTAAATAGTGTCGCCTTCGAATAGCTCCTCAAGGAAAGAAGCATTCAGGTTTTCATCGAAAACGAACGCGGGACGGATTTTTTGCATAACTGCAATTTTTATGTTGGCTGGACGTTAAATATTTATATTATAATTAGCCGATTGGCTTCCACGGGAAAAAAATCGACTTTATCCAGACGGGAAAAACTCCCGTTTTATTGTTCTAAAATCCATATTGTTATGAAAAAATTTCGACCCCTACTCTTGTTGATCATTACCACAGGGATTATCACGATCTCTTCTTCTGCTGCTCACAGCCAGGTAAAATGCAACCTTTTAGATGTCAGTAACGGTTCCGGATCAGCCCACGCCTATAATGCCGGTTATTGGTTTGGTATCATGGAACTGCCTTTCCTTTTTATTGCTGTTTTCTTTGCCTTCCTTACCGCGTATGCATTGAAGGGCGGAAGATTCGGAAAGGGAATGACCTATATGGCCTGGGGCTTTCTGGTGATGGCTGTAGGACATCTGCATATGCAGATCGAACACTACTACGGCATCAACATCTTCAAATCGATACTGGGGCAGATGAGCGGCACGGTTGCGTGGTTCGCTGCGCTGGTCGTCACCTGGGGGTTATCCGGAATGGGTTTTTATTCTATCTACAAGGCCAGCAAAGGGGCATAGCCTGAACATACAGTACCCATTATGCTGAAGAACTTCCTGAAGGGAAAAGGGAGATTGTCTGCTGCCCAAAAGCCTGACCATCCCTCTGCATTATATCAGTCGTTGTTTGAATTCCTTATCAGTTCTGTATCGTCACCGGCGAACGCGCAGCAACTGATTCAATTGGGATACAAGGCGGCCCGAAAAAATGCGGACGAAGTCTTTCATACTTATCTGTTATTCGAAAAATACCTAACCTCTTTTGAGCTGGCTGAGCAGCATACAAGAAAATCGTTGCGGGAAAGAATCAGGCAACGATTCCCTGCATTGTTACAGGACGGGTCTATCTTCAATATTCTTTTTGTAGGGGAGACGGAGCAAAAGAATACGCTGGCCATCCAATTCCTGCAATCCTTCTTAGATACGGTCAAGGATAAATTCGGTCGTGCCGGGGATGGCTATTTCGAGAAGAAGGTGAATGAGCTGGCCATTTTGGATACCGGCAGGCGTGACCCCGACATTTTCCGGAAATTGCAATTTCTGAGTTTTGACGCTTTCCAGTTCGTGAGCAGTAATTATGGGGAAGCCCTTGCCGGCAAGATCTTCGAGAAGACCTATGAGTCTTTTTCGGCACGGTATAAGGAACTTGAATTTTTCCCTCACATGCTGACCCTGATCCCCAAGGAGATTGTCGACCGTGAACACCTGGGTATCTTTTCGCAGGCCCAGATCGAGCAGATCTTCCTGGAAAAGCTGGCGGAGTCCGAGCAATTGAATATAGCGCTGGATCAGAAGATCAGGGAGAACGAAGTGACACAGAAGTTGCTGCGGAAGAATGAGCTGATGCTCGGCAGCGTGATCTCATCGGCGCTGGATGCCATTGTCATCACCAACGGCGGAGGTCAGATCATTCACTGGAACAATGCGGCGACGGAGATCTTCGGTTATACCGAAGCTGAGGTCAAAGGCAGGACCCTGATGGAGACCATCATCCCCCGGGCAGCCTGGAGGCCTGACGGGACCGGATTCGAACTTTTTCTTGACCCGGATGACTTTCATATTCTCAACCAGCGATTAGAGCTGACTGGTATCCGAAAAGACGGCACTGAATTTCCGATGGAGCTGGCGGTGACGGCCATCAACAATGACCAGGAATTGTATTTCAACGGGTTTATCCGGGATATTTCCAGTCGCAAGCAGCGGGAGCAGGAATTGGTGCAGATGAAGGAAAAGGCAGAGCAGGCAGCCAAGGCCAAGTCTCAATTCCTCAGTGTAATGAGCCATGAACTGCGTACGCCGCTGAATGCGGTGATCGGCATTACCCATCTGCTGTTGCAGAGCCAGCCCCGTGAAGACCAGCAGGAAGATCTTCGTACGCTGCAGTTCTCCGGCGAGAGCTTATTGCATATCATCAATGACATTCTTGATTTTACCAAGCTGGATTCCGGCAAGGTAGAATTGTCGGCGGTCGATTTCAACCTGCGGGAGCTGGTGCAGAGCCTGTACCAGTCCTTTAGCTTCAAGGCTAAGGAAAAGAATATTGTTTTCGATGTCGAATACGAGGGGAGGATGCCTTTTTTTGTGAAAGGGGATAGTTACCGGTTGTCGCAGGTACTGAACAATCTGATCAGTAATGCTATTAAATTTACGCAGACCGGGTCGGTTAAATTAAAAGTGGAGATGTCAGAAGACAAGGGGGTATCGTTTGTCGGCAGATTTTCCGTTATCGATACGGGTATCGGCATTCCCCTGGACAAGCAGGAAAAGATCTTCGAGCAGTTCACGCAGGCAGACAGCGACACGACCCGGATCTATGGTGGTACGGGGTTGGGGTTATCGATCTCTGCCCGACTGGTGGAGTTGATGGGCAGCATCATTCTCATCGACAGTGCACCAGGTAAGGGTTCGACCTTTCATTTCAGCATCGGCTTGCAACGGGGTGAAGTAGCAGAGGATGCGGCGGTGGCGCCCAAGGTGGTGCCGAAGTCTAATGAGCATTTCCTGAACAAGCGGATACTGTTGGCGGAAGACAACCTGTTCAATGCTAATATCGCCCGGCGGTTCATTACGGGTTGGGGTGGGGAAATAGACCTGGTTGTGGATGGGCGGCAGGCGTTGGAATTCGTGTCGCGGAAAAAATATGATCTGATCCTGATGGATGTCCAGATGCCGTTGTTGGATGGTTTTGCCTGTACACGGAAGATCCGCAAGCACTTCAAGGACATCCCGATCATTGCTGTCACGGCTTCTCCCAAGAATGAGATCATCAGTGAAATTATGGCTTGCGGTATGAACGATTTTGTCAGTAAGCCGTTCAAGCCTAACGAACTGCGATCTAAAATACTCGAGTACCTGTAAGGCGCCGGGCATTGCATGGCGCCCCTCACGCGCCGGGCCTAACGCGCGCCCAGCTCTATTACGTTACAATCTTTCATGTTATTGCCGTCGATTACAAACCTGATGAGCGTCCGGACTTTGTGCCATCCCTGTCTGCCGGCTGCGCCGGGATTCATATGCAGGCACTGCAATTTTTCGTCATAGATGATCTTCAGGATGTGGGAATGCCCGCAGATGAATAATTGGGCCGGATGGTCCGTCAGCTGTTTTTTGACGGCGGGGTTATACCGGGGTGGGTAACCGCCGATATGGGTCATGAAGACGTTAATGCCTTCCGACTGCCAGCGTAGTTGTTCGGGGTATTGGCTGCGGACGTCCTGGCCGTCGATATTGCCATAGACTCCCCGCAGCGGTTTGAAAGCGGCAAGCCTGGCGGCTATTTCGACCGTGCCGAAGTCGCCGGCATGCCAGATCTCATCGCAGGATTCGAAATGGCGGAAAACGTTGTCATCGAGGAAATGATGGGTGTCGGATAGCAAGCCGATGGTCAGCATAGTGGGATGTTAGATGGTTAATCGGTGTGTTTGAGCACCTCTTTGAAAACAGTCCTGTCAAATTGTTGGATGTTTTGCCTTTGAAGGTCGAAAAAGATAAGATCGCGAATGTGGTGGTTCGAATGTTGGTTGATATCCGTGATGATCTCCATGAGGTCTTCTTCGTACTTTGTGTTTTTGACGCCGGGAAAAACGGGCAATGCAACGTCCAGGGTCATGGGATAGGAGCGTAATGACGGAGTATAGCGGTGGACCACGGCCCTTTCATAGATAGACTTTTCGTCGCCTGTGTCGGTCCTGACCAGGTTGAAGTAGAGCAGAACACCATGGTCGACTGGCGGGATGCCGGTGCGGTCCGGATATTTCAATTGATACAACCGGATGGCGGTGGAGACGATCTGGACGGAAATGCGATGATATTCGCGGAGGAAGCTGAAATAGTTGTCTTTGGTTTTTTCCGTCCAATCGCAATCGAATTGGATTTCCCTGGTTTGCAGCCGGCGTGAGGCGTTTATCATTCTCACCCGGGTGAAGATGCCGGCGGTAAAGGAAGGGATATCAGCCGGCGTCAGTTGTTCGAAGACCCTGTTGTGAAAACAAATGACGGGAATGACGGTATATCCGGCCGGGGAAGACTGATAGCTAAGCTGGTCAGCGGTGACGGGGGCTGTGTCTGCCGGGGACCAGTCGACTTCGAAATACCGTACATATAATAATCCGACGGAATTGTCCTGCAAGGTCTTTTCTTCCGCGCTATCCAGCGTAAAGACATGCTGCCAATAATAGAAGCTCATGGACTTGGAGCGTTCCTGGCAAGCAATCAGGCAAAAGGCTAAGCAAAAGCAGAGACAGTGGAAATTTCGGATAGGCACCGGAAAAAATAATTTTACATAAAGGTAATATTAATAGGAGCATAACCCATGGATTTAACTAATTTTAGGGCAACGATTACTCATGCCACATTACTATTCACTGGGGAATATCCCCCATAAGCGCCACACTCAATTCCGGCAGCCCGATGGATCTCTTTATTCGGAGCAATTATTCAGTACAGAAGGCTTCTCCAACGATTATTCCCTGCTGTATCACTGTCATCCACCCACGGAGATCATTTCTACAGACGAGCCGTACGATGTTCAGCCCAGGATTGCCGAGGAGAAAATGCTGAAGCACCGGAGCTTCGATGGGTTCAAAGTCCCGCCGCATGAAGATTATCTGCAGAGCCGGCGTCCCATGCTGGTCAACAATGATTGTCATATCGTACTGGCGGCGCCGCAGCAGAGCATGCAGGGCTATTTTTTCAAGAATGCAGATGCAGACGAGATGATCTTCATCCATCATGGCAGCGGGGTGCTGGAAACGATGTATGGGGAGTTATCCTTTAATTACGGGGATTACCTGGTGGTGCCACGGGGTACGATTTACCGGATCCGGTTCGACAATGCGGACAACCGGCTGTTTATCGTGGAGTCTTTCAGCCCGATCCGGTACCCCAAAAAATACCTTAGTCCTTACGGGCAGTTGCTGGAGCATTCTCCTTATTGTGAAAGGGATATCCGTGGGCCGCAATTGCTGACAACGCGTGATGAGAAGGGGGATTTTCTTATCCTGACCAAGAAGAAGGGACGGATGTATGGTATTCATTATGGCCATCACCCCTTCGATGTGATTGGCTGGGACGGCTGTTGTTATCCTTTTGCCTTCAGCATACATGATTTCGAGCCGATCACGGGGCGGGTACACCAGCCGCCGCCGGTGCATCAGACTTTTGAAGGGCATAACTTCGTGGTCTGTTCTTTTTGTCCCCGGCTTTTCGATTACCATCCGCAGTCTATTCCTGCTCCGTATAATCATAGCAATATCGATAGTGATGAGTTGTTGTATTATGTAGACGGGGACTTCATGAGCCGGAAGAATGTGACCAGGGGGATGATCACCCTGCATCCCGGCGGGATACCCCATGGGCCTCATCCGGGCGCCGTTCAGCGCAGTATCGGTGCAAAGGAGACGAAGGAGTTGGCGGTGATGGTGGATACGTTTCATCCGTTGATGCTGACTGTCGATGCCCTTGGAATAGAGAACCCGGGGTATACGATGAGTTGGGCGGAGTAAGGGCTATTTACGTTATATTAGCCTGATAAATCCCATGCGTATGTATTTCTTCAGACGACTGCTGGTTGTGTTGCCGGCCATCATCTGCCTGTGCTGCCATACGCGGCAGCAGGCGGATCTAATTATCTTCCACACGAAGATCTATACTGTCGACAGCGCTTTCAGTATCGTGCAAGCTATGGCAGTAAAGGACGGCAAAGTGCTGGCAGTGGGATCGGACGAAGAGATCCGCGGAAGCTATTTAGCACCGCAGGTGGTGGATGCCGGCGGACAGTATGTCTATCCGGGGTTTATAGATGCGCATTCGCATTTCGTGGAATATGGGCAGTTCTTGTTTACGGTCGCGCTTTTCGGCAGCACCAGTTACGGGGAGGTGGTTCAGCGGGTGAAGGACTTTGCGGCGCAGCATCCGGGACAGGCGTGGATACTGGGCAGGGGTTGGGACCAGAACAAGTTTCCGGGGAAGGCCTTCCCGGACAATACGTTGTTGAATCAACTGTTCCCTTCGACGCCTGTGGTGTTATGGAGGGTGGACGGGCATGCGTTGCTGGCCAATGCGAAAGCGCTGGAACTGGCGGGTGTGCATGCCGGCCAGACGCTGGTGGGCGGATCGATTGAAACGAAGAAGGGCAGGCTGACCGGGATAATGGTGGACAATGCCGGGAAATTGATTTATGCGAAGATTCCGGCCGTGTCAGCGGCCGATTTTGCGGTGCAGTTAGATTCAGGGCAGCGGCGATGTTTTGCCCAGGGGTTGACGACCGTAACCGATCCGGGGCTCGACAGGGTGGATATCGGGCGGATCGACTCGCTGCAAAAAGCGGGGCGGTTGAGGATGCGGATGTATGTAATGCTATCCGACAAGCCGGATAATCTGGACTATTATATTCCCAGGGGGCCTTATAAAACGGACCTGTTGTATGTGAAAGGGGTGAAGGCCTATGCAGACGGTGCCCTTGGCAGCAGAGGGGCCTGTCTGCTTACACCTTATAGCGATAGGCCGGGGTGGGTGGGCTTTCTCCTGAGCAGCCCGGCACATTATGATTCGCTGGCTGCCCGGCTGGTTGGTACGGACTGGCAGTTGTGTACGCATGCCATCGGGGATTCTGCCAACCGGTTGATCCTGCAGGTATACAATAAATATCTGAAAGGAAAGAACGACAAGCGCTGGCGTATCGAGCATGCGCAGGTGATCAATGATGCCGATTTTGATTGGTTCGGAAAGGCATCGATCATTCCGTCGGTCCAGCCGACACATGCTACCAGCGATATGTACTGGGCCGGGGAGCGGCTCGGTGCGGACCGGTTGAAAGGGGCTTATGCGTATCGGCGATTGTTGCGGCAGAATGGCTGGTTGCCGTTGGGCACTGATTTCCCGGTGGAGGATATCAGTCCGCTGAAGACTTTTTTGGCGGCTGTGTTCCGTGTAGATGCCAAAGGATATCCTTCGGGGGGCTTTCAGGCTGAGAATGCGCTGAGCCGGGAGGAAGCGCTGCGCGGTATGACCATCTGGGCGGCGAAAGCCGATTGCCTGGAAAAGGAGACCGGCAGCCTGGAGCCGGGTAAGAAAGCCGATATCGTCATTCTGGATAAAGACCTCATGAAAATTCCCTCCTCAGAAATACTACAGACAAAAACGGTCTCCACTTATTCCTCCGGTATCAAAGTCTACTGATCGTTGTAATAGTTCTCTAACGCTTGCAATCCCTGCTGCAGGGCTGCAGTGCAGGCTGCATTTCAGGCTGTCATTTCAGGCAAACGATTGCGTGATCTTCGGTTTATGCAACCGTTTGATGAGGTTTTCTATTTCTCTATTGATTATTTTTCTTGTGTCAATTCATTAACCATAAATTAAACATTTCTTATGAAGCGTACAATTTTACAAGCTACCATTGGCTTGCTGCTACTGGCTTGCGCGCAAGCCGGGGTTGCGCAAACCTATTATGTCGACAGTTCGCAAGCGGTCAACGGCAGCGGAACCGCGGCCAGTCCCTGGAATAATATTCTTTCGGCGGTGTGGGGGACCGCGCAGCCTGTGGATTCGGACGTCATTGTTTATTTCCGGAAAGGAACGTATTTCTTCAATGACGCGACGGATTCGGTGATCTATCTTGGTTCCACCAAGAGCGGTTTGAACGGTCATCATTTTATCCTTTCGGCCTATCCGGGGGAGACGGTGGTCTTCGACGGATCCCGGATAACGACTGCCTATGGCTACCTGGTGAGCATTGCCAGCGCCAATAATATCCGGCTCAAGGGGTTGACCTTTGCCAATATTCAGAATATGAATGCTTATGGTGTATCCATCAGCGGCAGCAGCGACAGCGTGGACATCGACAGTTGTTTTTTTCGGAATATGCTGTGGAACAGCGACACGGCCGAGGCCAAGTTTCCCATTGCTGGCAATTACAATGTCGTCCCTATCATCGTGAATGGCTCGCTGGGCGGCACGCCTAACAATATATGGATCGACAGCACGCTGTTCGACAAGATTGCGGTGGGACCTACCGACAGCCTGATCACCACGTATGGCACGGTCGGCACGATCACAAAAATTGCCGATGTCGATTCCAATATTATCTTGCCGCAACCGCGCTACCAGTTCTATGTAAGCCCTGCCGGCAGCGATACCACGGGTACCGGCTCCAAGGCCAATCCCTGGCGGACCCCGAGATTTGCTCTCAACGGTGCGGGCTATAATTTCGCTACTACACCCCCGACTTTGCTGGACTCCAATATTACCATCTATCTACGGGACGGGACGTATTATCTCGATACCAGTATTTATATCGGGTCCAACCGGGGGCAGAACGGGAAATGGACGACGCTGATCAACTACCCCGGCGAGAACCCGACCCTGGACGGCGGCAACCTCACCCAGAAATTCTCCTGTCTCATCATTATCGACAGTGCCAGCTATGTGGAGATCAACGGCCTTAACCTGCAAAACCTCACCAACGACTCGGCGCTGACCACGGTAGTAGCGGGAGATACTGTAAAGGATACCCGCTATGGGATCGAGATCGCGGGGCCATGTTCGCATATCTCGATCGATAGCAATGACCTGTATAATATGAAATGGACGCGGGATACCACGAAGGCCAAGAACCCTGAGCCGAACGATGTGCTGAGCGCCATAACCGTATTGGGCAATAGCAATACGCCTATTACCGACCTGTTGATCGATAACAACACCATCCATGATATCGTCCCGGGTTATGCGGAAGGGATGACTATGAATGGCAATGTGGATTCGTTTACTATCATCGGCAATGAGGTCTATGATGTTAACAACATCGGCATCTGTGCGGCGGGGAATTATCAATGGGTGCTGACCCAATATCCTTCTTTGCTCAAGGCCAATAACCAGTCGCGCAATGGGTTGATCCAGGACAACTCGGTCTACCGGTGTATATCGCCGATTGCCACTTCGGCCGGCATCTATCTCGATGGCTCGCTGAACGTGACGGTGAAGGGCAATGAATGTTATAATGACGGAACTGGCGTTTCAGTCGGCAACGAGCAGGATTCCAGCACCAGCGGCGGCCATACTATTATCAGCAATAACTTCTGGAGCAATCTGGGCCCGGGCCTCTATCTGGGCAGCAATAATACGACTTCCACCTGTACCAATGTGGTGGTGAAATACAATACAGTCACCGATGACTGGACCATTAATCCAACCTTATATGCCCGTGCCAACGGCAGGTACGGCACGCTGGATTCGTCGGGGCAGGGGCCTGAGCTTATTATGCAGCGGATCCAGAACCTTACGGTGACCGAGAATGATGTTTATTCCTCATCGGACAATGTGCTGGAATTTGCCTTTTCTCAGTCCAGCCCGGTCTTCACTTACAATGACTATTATACGAAGGACAACAATCCCTGTAAGGCCTATTTCTACCGGGATACAGTTGGCAACGGCACCTCGTTCAAAAAGGATACGACCTTTAACCAGTACGGCCATGAAACGGGATTGGATACTACTTCTTATTTGGGGGGCGTAGCCTATAATCGCAGTGGCTGCGGGATCAGTGGCGCATCGGTTGTCAGGCCGGCGGAGGCGGGCATGGCATCGTCATTTGCAGATTCGGTGATCCTGGGTGAATACCCCAACCCGGTGATACATCCCCTGTGGGTCCGTTTCCAGACTCCGACGGCCGGTCCGGCGAGCCTGCAGTTGCTGGATATCTCGGGCAGGGTGCTTTTGCGGCAGGATGTGGAACTCGTGGCGGGTATCAATCAAATCGGCTGGTCGGATGTGAAGGGGCAACAGGCCCTGGCGTCGGGATTGTATATTGTGCAACTGATCACGACGACGGGAAGGACGACCATTAAAGTATTAGTGGAATAGGGTAAGGCGGAGCGCGGGTTTACCGGGCGCTCGTTAGAGCGTCCTGGCATTACGATTGCGTTGGTAGGGGCGCGAGATGCCCGGCAGGCGGTGGAGAATGCCGGTGCTATTGGGGTAAAGCTGTCCGGGGAGGAGATTGCCTGGATCAATGAAAAGCTGTACGCTTTGGAATTGGCCTGAAATTCCCGTAAATTCGGAGATAATAAAAACGATGCTATATGATCAATTTACATGAATTACGGGTCGGCGACATCGTGCTGGCCGAATATGCGGGACAATCCCGGGAAGGTGAAGTGGTAGGAATAGACAGGGAAGAGAGGAAGGTGGATGTCAAGACGACGGTACAGGATTTCTGGTATGACCCTGAGCATTTGAATGCCATTCCGGTGGATGAGGGGCAGTTGCTGCAGTTCGGTTTTGAGCGGCAGGAAATGCCTGATGGGAAGATCAAGTACCTGAAGGGTCCTTTCCGTATCCTGCTGTCCCAAAAAGGGAATTTCTCCGATTTTGAGATGTGGTATCGGGAAGACCGGCGGCATATTACGCAACCGATGACTGTGCATGTGCTTCAGAATCATTATCATTCGATGACCAAGGTGGATCTGATGCGACCGGTAGGGGTTTCGGCGCACTGATTTCACATTTCGTCATGAACCGAATTTTTGCCTGGTTTGTCAGCCGGCTTTGTGGCCGGGTGAGCAGACAAAAGACAATATTGAGTCAAAAAATACATTTTAGCTCTATTTTTTGATACGATACAAATTATTCCTATCTTTGCGCTCCCAAAAACAGTATGGCGAAACAAGCACTCATTAAACAAGATGGTATCATTCTGGAGGCCTTATCCAATGCAATGTTTAAGGTAAAACTGGAAAACGGGCACGAAATACTGGCGACCATCTCTGGGAAAATGAGAATGAACTACATCCGGATTTTGCCGGGTGATAAGGTGGGGGTGGAGATGAGTCCGTACGATTTGACGAGGGGAAGGATCATATTCAGATATAAATAATATAGATATGAAAGTTCGTGCATCCATTAAAAAACGCAGTGCCGATTGTAAGATCGTGAGGAGGAAGGGGAAGCTGTATGTGATCAACAAGAAGAACCCCCGTTTTAAGCAGCGGCAAGGTTAATAAAAAAATTAAAAAGTAAAATTAGAATATGGCACGTATTGCCGGTGTAGACTTACCAAAAAATAAAAGAGGCGAGATCGGATTGACCTATATCTTCGGCATTGGTCGTTCTACTGCCCAGTATATCCTGACCAGTGCGGGTATTGATTTCGACAAGAAAGTGAATCAATGGAATGATGATGAGCTGAATGCCATCCGTAACATTATCACCAATGAATTCAAGGTAGAAGGCGCCCTGCGGTCGGAAGTTCAGATGAATATCAAGCGTCTGCTGGATATTGCCTGTTATCGTGGATTGCGTCACAGGAAGGGCCTGCCGGTTCGTGGTCAGCGTACCCGTACCAACAGCCGCACGCGTAAGGGCAAGCGGAAGACGGTTGCCGGCAAGAAGAAGATAGCCAAGAAATAGTCATTGATCATGAGCTGGTGGCTGCCCTCGCGCAGTGGCCGGCTTATGTTGTTATAGTGATCTATGCACCATTACAGGATCAGTTGCGGATGCGCGGTGCAGGCGGAGGGCTGATCCGGACCACGGGACGCGAATAGCGGACCGGGGAAGCAAATTAAAATTAAAGACTACCTCATTTAAAGCGTTATGGCAAAAGCACAGGCAAACAGCGCGAAAGCGGCTGCTAAAAAAAGGATCGTGAAGGTGGATGTATATGGAGATGCCCATATCACTGCCAGTTTTAACAACATCATCATTAGTCTTACCAACAAGAATGGCCAGGTTATTTCCTGGAGCAGTGCCGGTAAGATGGGCTTCAAGGGTTCCAAGAAGAACACTCCTTATGCGGCGCAGATGGCGTCTTCCGATGCTGCGAAGGCGGCTATCGATGCCGGTCTGAAGAAGGTGGATGTGTTTGTAAAGGGACCCGGATCGGGCAGGGAAAGTGCTATTCGCGCCCTGGCCAATAACGGTATCGAGGTGGTGATGATCAAGGATGTGACGCCGCTGCCGCACAACGGTTGCCGTCCGCCGAAGAAACGTAGGGTATAGTAGTCGGTCGAAAATAAATTAACAAGCCGGGTAAGCTTCAATTTTAAGATTTTTAGATAAGCTTATTTCGGGAACTTAAAAATCTAACCAATTCATTATGGCACGTTACACGGGTCCCAAGACCAGAATTTGTCGCATTTTTGGCGAACCTATCTTAGGTAATGGAAAGTATCTCACCAAGAACAGCAACCCTCCCGGGCAGCATGGTGGTACGAAGAAGCGTAAGGCTCCGGGGGAGTATGCGCTGCAGCTGAAAGAAAAGCAAAAAGCTAAATATACGTATGGTATATTGGAGCGTCAGTTCCGCAAGACTTTCGATGAGGCGAACAGGATCAAAGGTGTTACCGGTGAGAACCTGATCAAGTTACTGGAAGCGCGTCTGGACAATACGGTATATCGTCTGGGGATTGCCCCCTCGCGTCCGGCTGCCCGTCAGCTGGTGACGCATAAGCACGTCACCGTTAATGGTGAGGTGGTGAATATTCCTTCCTTCCAGTTGCGTCCGGGTGATGTGATCAGTCTGAAGGAGGCTACGAAGGGGAATACGGCCCTTACGAGCCAGGTCCGCGGGAAAAATGCCAAATTCAACTGGCTGGATTGGACTGAAGCTGAGTTTAAAGGAACTTTTATTGCTTTCCCTGAGCGGGAGAGTGTTCCTGAGAACATTAAGGAGCAGTTGATTGTTGAGTTGTATTCCAAGTAATAACTGAGGGGTTGCCGCCTTGCCCGGGCAGGGGGTATCGCTGAAGTTTTAAACAGTTAAATCGTAAATTTAAATATGGCCATTTTAAATTTCCAGAAACCAGACAAGATCATTCTTCAAAAGGCGACTGATTTTGAAGCCCAATTCGAATTTCGTCCTTTAGAACCGGGTTATGGTGTCACCATTGGCAATGCATTGCGCAGGGTGTTGCTTAGCTCGCTGGAAGGATATGCGATCATCGGGGTCAAAATCGAAGGTGCCGACCATGAATTCGCTACCCTCAAGGGTGTAACGGAAGACGTGGTGGAAATCATCCTTAATCTGAAGCAGGTTCGTTTCAAGAAGAAGGTTGAGCATGAAGTGGCTCAGGAAAAGATAACGTTGAGCCTGAAGAACAAGACGGAATTCACTGCCGGAACGCTTGGGGAAGCTACTCCCAGCTTTGAGGTGATGAACCCCGGTTTGCTGATCTGTACCCTGGATTCTTCTGCCAAGCTGGATATCGAGATCACGATCGGTAAAGGTCGTGGTTATGTACCGGCGGAGGATAACAAGCCGAAAGACGCGCCCTTTGGCTACATCCCGACCGACGCCATATTTACGCCGATCAAGAATGTGAAGTATTCCATCGAGAATACGCGTGTGGAACAGCGCACGGACTTTGAAAAGCTGGTTATGGAAGTCTCTACGGATGGCACTATTCATCCGGAAGAAGCCGTTAAGCAGGCCAGCCGGATCCTGATCCAGCACCTGATGATCATCACTGACGAAAACATCACTTTCGATAATAAGGAAGAGAAGAAAGAGGACCTGGTCGACGAACAGACGCTTCAGCTGCGCAAGATCCTGAAGACTCCCCTGGAGGACCTGGATCTTTCCGTACGTGCCTTCAACTGTCTGAAAGCTGCCAAGATCAATAGTCTCAGCGAGCTGGTGACTTATGAGCAGGAGGACCTGATGAAGTTCCGCAATTTCGGTCAGAAGTCTCTGGCTGAGATCGAGCAGGTACTGGGCGAAAGGGGTCTGCATTTCGGCATGGACCTCGGCAAGCTCAAAGTTGATGATGAATAAGCTTTTTTAATACGTCGGCCTCTGTAAAAGGGGCCGACTCTTTTTTTTAATATAGTCTTGTAATTCCTGACACGGTACAAGATTTAAATTTAACAGTCATGCGTCACGGAGACAAAATCAACAATTTAGGCAGGACAGCCTCACACCGCAAAGCGCTGCTGAGCAACCTGGCCATTCAGCTGATCACCCACAAGAAGATCGTTACCACCCTGGCCAAGGCCAAGTCCCTGAGGACTTATGTGGAGCCGTTGATCACCAAAGCCAAGGACAATACTACGCATCAGCGCAGGGTAGTGTTCAGTTATCTTCAGGATAAGGATGCGGTAACGGAACTCTTCTCGACTGTTGCCACCAAGGTAGCAGGTCGTCCGGGCGGTTATACCCGCATCATTAAGCTGGGAGCCCGCGTAGGGGATAATGCCGAGACTGCCCTCATCGAGCTGGTAGATTTCAACGAGATCTATGGCAAGGGTAAAGGTGAAGCAGAGGCTACGGGTAAGAGGACACGCCGCGCAGGTGGACGTAAGAAGGCTGCTGCAACGGATACCGCTGCTCCGGCGAAGGGCGCTGCCGAGTCTAAGGATAAGGAATCCAAGGAAGAATCAAAGGCTGCCGAATAGGCCAATCAGCAAGATAAATGAATCTAAAGGCAAGACTTTTAAAAGTCTTGCCTTTTTTCGTTTGGAAATAAGTACTTTTGCAAAATTTTCCATTCTCCATGTCCCATTCAACTTCTCCCACTCAGGCTGTCCTGTTGCTCGAAGACGGCTCGGTCCATTATGGCAAAGCATTCGGCAAGAGAGGCACTACTTCCGGCGAAATATGCTTTAATACTGGCATGACAGGCTACCAGGAAGTGTTTACCGATCCGAGTTATTATGGGCAGGTGTTGATCATGAATAGCGTCCATATCGGTAATTATGGCGTGAAAGATAGCGATGTAGAGTCTTCCGGCGTCAAGATCCGCGGGTTGATCGGGCGCAATCTCGAGGAGCAGTTTTCGAGGATACAGGCCAAAGGCAGTCTGGACGACTATATGAAGGCTAATAATATCGTCTGCATCGAAGAGGTGGATACCCGGTCGCTGGTGGCGCATGTGCGGGTCAAGGGCGCCATGAACTGCGTCATTTCTTCCGAGATCACCGATATAGAGGAGTTAAAGGCCATCCTGGCGGCCACCCCATCCATGGATGGACTGGAGCTGGCCTCGGTCGTCAGCACGGATAAGGAATACGAGCTGGGTGATCCTGCCTCGCCGATCAGGGTAGCCGTGCTGGATTACGGTGTCAAGCAGCATATTTTGCAATGTATGGTGGAACGCGGGGCATATGTGAAGGTGTTCCCTGCGAAAACGCCTTTGTCCCGCCTCAGGGAATTTCAGCCTAGCGGCTATTTCCTTTCCAACGGTCCCGGGGACCCTGCGCCGATGGACTATGCCATTCCCATGGTAAAAGAGATCCTCAAGGAGAAGAAACCCTTGTTTGGTATCTGCCTGGGCCACCAACTGCTGGCGCTGGCCAATGATATCCCCACGTTTAAGATGCATCACGGGCACCGGGGACTGAACCATCCGGTGAAGAACCTGATCACAGGCCGGTGTGAGATTACTACACAGAACCATGGTTTTGGGGTGGATCCCAAGGCAGTCAGGAGCGCGAAAAATATCGAGATTACCCATGTCAATCTCAATGACGAATCCATCGAAGGCATCCGACTGAAGGACCGTCCTGCTTTTTCAGTACAATATCATCCTGAAGCGACTCCCGGCCCGCATGACAGCAGGTACCTGTTCGATGAATTTATTGGTCTGATCAAGCAACATCATTAACTCGATTCTTATGCGCATTGCCATTATCAACGGTCCTAATCTGAACCTGCTGGGAACCCGGGAGCCGGATGTTTACGGCAGTCAGACTTTCGAACAGTATTATGACGGGTTGCAAAGAAAATATCCGGCGATAACGTTCAGTTACTTCCAAAGTAATGTAGAAGGGGAGTTGATCAATGAACTGCAGCGGGCAGGTCTGTCTTGCGACGGGATCATCATGAACCCCGGAGGTTATACGCATACGTCCGTGGCTATCGGGGATGCCATTGCCGCCATCAAAGCGCCGGTGATAGAAGTGCATATCAGTAATGTACATGCGCGGGAGGAATTCCGCAGGATATCTCATGTCTCTGCGAAGGCCAGGGGATCGATTGTGGGGTTGGGACTGAAAGGGTATGAACTGGCAGTACAGTTCTTTACAGGAACACCTGCATCATAAGGGCGAAGCCCGTATCCTGCTTCGGGTCGTCATCTTTTCGGATAATGTTCAGGCCGGCACGGCTCCAAAGTTTGAAAACTTCTCCCTTCTTATGTGTGAGGACTTCATGTTCTATAACGGGATATAGGGCACCCCGGGCTATCCAGCCCAGGTCGCCGTTGGCGTTGACTTCGCCGCTGATTGAATAGGTCTTTGCCAGTTGTTCGAAAGTCGCTGTGCCGTCCTTCAGCTTTTTCAGGATCAGGTTGCCGATGGAGTCGGCGATCCGGAAGCGGAAGACCGATGTGTCGATAAAGATCTGACTGATATGATAGAACTGATTGGGCGCTTTACTGAGCAGCTGCACCAGGAATTGTTCGCCCTTCGGACCATAGGGGCCATATACCTTTTTTTCTGTCCCGTTGTAGGCCAGGCTGTCGGCCAGGCCGTCGAAGCGGCGGGTCTGGTTGACGGTGATGGTGTCGATCTTAAACCTCTTTTTCAGGATCTGTTTGGTGTACAGGATAGGGTTCGGCGACTCTTCCAGGGCCTCTTTTATACCGTGGACCGTCGTGGGTACGGCAAGGGGTTTGGCGGATGTGGCGGGTTGTTGTGCCGGCGTGGGTGGTTGCTGCGCCAGGGTAGGGGCGCACAGCATTAAAAGGACGAATCCGAGGTATATTTTCATGTCAACCAATTGGATATGCAAATATAGGATTCCCGGCCTACATAGGGCATGAAAGGCCAGGGCGGGTGTGGGGCGCTTTCGCTGGAGGCTACGACGGGCGAGGGGGAATGGGGTTCCGGGCTCAATAAATTGGAATGATTTTCGTTACCCATGTAACATGCGCCGGATCGTATTTTTTTTCCTTTTTGCTACTGTGCAACTCATCAGCCTAAGTGGTTATTCACAATGGAAGGATTATGTCATTAGTCCCAATGGGGATACCTTGAACTGTGTGGACAAGCATGACAGGCGGCAGGGGCGGTGGGTCAATCATTATGATGAGATCAGGGGTGAGCCGGGGTATGAGGAACAAGGTGTATATAAGGATAGTCTCAAGGTAGGTACCTGGCGGCTATTTAGCCTGCAAGGCGACCTTATTGGCATGGAATACTATAAATGGGGTATGAAGGACAGTGTTTGCCAGTATTTCGGCATGAATGGTACGTTATTGAGAGAGGAGAGCTGGCGGGCCCTGAACCCGGAAAAGGCATATGACACGCTGGAGATCGAGGATATAGACCATTTGGATAATTATAAGAAGGTCATTGTGAAGAATGAAGGGGTGGCCCTGAGGGATGGGGAATGGAAATTTTATGATCCGATGACCGGGATGATCGCCAGAACGCAGGTTTATACGTTGGGTAAGCTGGAGAAGACCCAAACGAGCCAACGGTCGGCATCGGATTCCACTCAAGCGGTGAACAAGCCAAAGGAAGTCCTTGATTTCGAGAAGAAAGCGGGTAAAAAGAAGGTAAAGGTGCAGGATGGGAGTGTTTATTAGTTCGGTAAAAGATACGGAAATTTGGAAAGTTCGGTAAAAGGTACGGAAATTTGGAAAGTTCGGTAAAAGGTACGGAAATTGGAAAAGTTCGGTAAAAGGTACGGAAATTGGGAAAGTTCGTATATTTGTACGGAATAAAGATTAATTGTGGCTGTCAAAGAACCTTTTCACACCGTCAAAGAACCCATTCACGCCGTCATTACGGGTGATATTGTCAATTCTACTCTGTTGGCCCCTCATTTGGAAGAACTGCTGTTAATAGGGGTGCAGAATCTATTATCTGGGTATTTAACTGAGTTTTATCGGGGAGACAGTTTCCAGACCTATATACAGGATCCGGCAGGGGCGTTACGGGTGGCCTTATTGATCAGGGCGTTAGCAGTCAGCCTGACAGCAACGGAAGAAGAGCCTGCTTTATCCGATGTCAGGATCAGCATTGGCATTGGCCCGGTGGTTTTTCCAGTGATGGCGCCGGGTACAGCCAAAGGGAAGGCCTTCCTATTATCCGGGCGGGGGCTGGATGACATCCAGAAGACAGAGCAGCGGTTATCGATTGTCAGCGATCATCCGATAGCGGATATAGGTTTGCAGGTCATGGCCGATTATCTCGATGCAATCTACCGCGGAATGACTACCAAACAGGCGGCAGCCATTGTCTGGCTCCTGGATGGGGATACGCAGCAGGATGCTGCCTCGAAGCTCGGCAAATCGAAAAGCACCATATCACAACTGGTCACTGCCGGCAGATGGCCCGAGATAGAAAGGCTCCTGCAGCAATTTGAAAACCTTATCAAGCAACTCACATGATGACAGGATCTGTATGGCTGACCAAGTTAGTGCTGGCGCACCTGTTGACCGATTTTGTATTTCAGCCTTCCAGTTGGGTCGAAGACCGGAACGAAAAGCATTTTGCTTCCGGCAAGCTGTACCTGCATGGCCTTGTGACGGCTATCGTCGCCTGTCTTTTCATTGGTTGGGTGTATTGGCCGGTGGTATCTATCATCCTGGTGACTCATATCCTCATTGACGGATGGAAATCTTACCGGCCGAAAAAGATCCGTTATTTTTTGATTGACCAGTTGCTGCATCTGGCTGTCATAGGGGTATGCTGGGGTATTACCTGGCAGGATATGACTGTTGTCCGAAGTCTGATTCATCGATGGAATGGGGATCTGCATAACTGGATTATGCTGGTGGCCTTTGTCTTTGTCACCAGTCCGGCAGGCATCCTGATCGGTCAGATGACGAGCCAGTGGAGTAAAAGAATCGATGATGCGGACCAGAGCCTTGCTCATGCCGGTAAATGGATAGGCATTGCCGAGCGGATCATTGTCCTTATCCTGGTGCTACAAAATCAATATTCGGCGATTGGCCTGCTGGTCACGGCAAAGGGGATTATCCGGTTCAATGAAAAGGACCGTCAGGAGGTCAAGACGGAATATCTGGTGATCGGCACTTTGCTGAGCATTGGAATCGCCATCGTTGCGGGGCTTATCGTAAAAGGGTTGGTATGAAATATGTTTATGGACTCCTGTTTTTGTCACTGTTATCCGGCCCGGTGCTGTCGCAGTCGGCGGATGTTCTTCCTAAAAAGATAAAGGTGTATGTGGTCGGTACGTTTCATTTTGATGGGGCAGCAGGTGATGTTTATAAGACGTCAAAGCAGGATATGAAGACGCCGGAAAATCAAAAGGAGCTCGATGACCTGGTACGGCACCTGGCCAGGGTGTTGCCGGACAAGATCTTTGTCGAATGGACGCCGGACAGGCAGGGTTTCGTGGACACTACTTACAGACTGTATTTACAGGGGCAGTACGAATTAGGTAATAATGAGGTATACCAGGTGGGATACCGGCTGGGCAAATTGCTCAAGCGTGACAGGATCTATTGTGCGGATGCCGATGGGGATTTCAATTACGATTCACTGGTCAGCTATGCCGTGCAGCATCACCAGACCGATATGCTGGCGGATCTGAATCATCCGAAAGACAGTATCGCGAAGTTGATTTCCGCCCGGATCGGAGCGATCTATTCTTATTATCAGCCACCGGCGGGGCATACACTGACCGATATCATTTTATCCAACAATACGCCCGAAGTGATAGCCTCAGGGGCGGACCTGTACAACCTGGTCTATGCGCGGGTCGGTCAGGGACGAGAGTATCCCGGTGCGGACCTGGGCGGAGATTTCTTCAAGCGGAATATGCGAATTTACACGAATATCCTGCGGCAGATCGACGTGGCTCATGATACGTGCATCCTGGTGTATATCGGTTCGGGGCATGTCTCTTTTCTGAAGGAGATTTTTGCTTCGAGTTTATTGTTCGAGGTGGGAGATGTGGCGGCTTTGCTGAAGGAGGATTGATGGGCCGGGGGCGGAGGATTGATGTGGATATCTTCTTTCAGGGGCGGTTTTGCTAAGAGGTAAATTTGTTTTAGGGCCTGATAACGTCAATGCGTGAAGGGTAAGAAACAAATTTTTTAATCTAAACCGAATTTTATGGGACATGTATATGCCGAAATTGAATTGATCAACAGCCACGATTTGATCGATGCGCGTCGCCACTACATTGGCGAAGAAGAGATCAGGCGGATGAAGGTGACGATGATGGCGGACAGCGGCGCCTATATGATGGCCATCAACGAGAATATCCAGGCCTACCTGGAGTTGCCCTTTCAGTACAAGCAGCCTTTTCATCTGGTTGATGATAGAACGGTGGAGTGCGATGTAGTCGGCCCTGTGGACGTAAGATTTGCCAATAGGAGGGCTTTGTGCAATGCCATTGTGCTGCCCGGTGGCAGCGAGCCATTGCTGGGAGCCATTCCGATGGAGGAAATGGATGTACTGATCCATCCGAGTAGGGAGGAACTGGTGGTTAACCCGGCACATCCGGAGGGTGCGGTGCTAAGATTATGATCTTTATGACAGATTAGTAAAGCAAAGGCCCGTAAGTTGATTCTTACGGGCCTTTTTATGGGGAGTGATGTTGCGGATCGGTGCTAGAATGCCTTTTTGTTGGTCATCTGCATCGGGTTGTTGGTCTGCGGGATAGCGCGGGGGGCAGACTGTTTGGCCTTGAAGATCTCGAATTTGCTTTCGGTCTGTACGGCAGGCCAGCTGTTGTTGCTCTCGTCGATATCGGCAGTTTCACGATTGGGGTCCAGTTTGATACTGGCGACCTCTTTGTCCTTGACGAACAGCTTGGTGACGTGATTTTCGTTCTTGCGCCAGACCTGGGCAGGGATACGTTCGATTTCCTTTGTACCATCCTTATACGTCCATTCGATGATGATCGGCATGACGAGGCCGCCCTTGTTGCTGAAATCCAGTTGATAGAATTGTTTGGATTTAAGCCGCTCTTTGGTAGCGTCGTCCATGGGTTCATCGGGCTGTACACCACGACCGGCGGCCACGCCCTCGATATGGTTGGCGAATTTAGTCGTATCGTAGGGAATGAGTCCGCGGGTATATTTATAGTAGAAATCGTGGAGGGTGGTGTCGGGGTCGGCGGTGAAAGTGATGTTCTTGTCTTCGCGGTTGCGTTCCTTGGAGATATCCGTAGGGAATTTACCGTCGGGCAGCGGTTTGTCGATGCTTTGCATGACGACCGTATCTTTTCTGACGGGGGGATGATCGAAGTCGGGTACGAGGTGTTTGACGCTATCGAGGGAGATGTCTACGGGTTGGATGCCGTAGAACCAGCCCCGCCAGTACCAGTCGAGGTTTTCGGCGCTGGCGTCGTTCATCGTCCGGAACAGGTCGGCCGGGGTCGGGTGTTTGAAGGCCCAGCGGCGGGCATATTCCTTGAAGGCATAATCGAAGAGCTCGCGGCCCATCACCGTTTCACGCAGGATGTTGAGGGCTGTAGCGGGTTTGGTATAGGCATTGGGACCAAAATTGACGATATCCTCGGAATTGGTCATGATCGGTTCGAGCTGGTCTTTCGGCAGTTTCATGTAATCGACGATCGCCCAGCCGGGTCCTTTACCGCGAACGGGAAAATGGTTGTCCCACAACTCTTCCGTCAGGTATTCGACGAAAGAATTCAGGCCTTCGTCCATCCAGGTCCACTGGCGTTCGTCGCTGTTGATGATCATGGGGAAGAAATTATGCCCCACTTCATGGATGACGACACCTAACATGCCATATTTGGTGGCCTCACTATAGCTGCCGTCTTTTTCTGTCCGGCCGTAGTTGAAGCAGATCATGGGATATTCCATTCCATTGGAGGCCTCTACGCTTTGGGCTACGGGGTAGGGGAAGGGAATGGTGAAGTGCGAATAAGTTTTGATTGTATGGGCGACAACCTTGGTAGAGAACCTGCGATACAGGGGGTAGGCTTCTTTACCATAGTAGCTCATGCACATGATTTTCTTGCCTTCCACGTAGGCGGGCATGGCATCCATGACGAATTTACGGGAGGAGCCCCAGGCGAAGTCGCGAACGTTTTCGGCCTTGAAGATCCAGGTCTTTTTGGCTTTGTTCTTTTTTACTTCGGAGGCTTTGGCTTCGGCCAGGGTGACGATCTCCACGGGTTCTTTCGATGTCTGTGCCTGCTGCCAGCGGGTGAATTGGGTGGGGGTCAGTACCTGCTGGTAGTTCTGGCATTGGCCGGTGGCGCCGATGACGTGGTCTGCCGGTACGGTCATCTTCACATTGAAGTTACCGAAGGTGAGGGCGAACTCTCCGCGGCCGGTAAACTGGTTATTCTGCCAGCCCTGAAAATCGCTGTAGACGCAAAGACGGGGATACCACTGTGTCATCGTGAACAGGTAGTTGCCGTCTTCGGGGAAATATTCGTAGCCGCCGCGGCCGCCGACTTTCTGGCGATCTGTGATGCGATAGTTCCAGTCGATCTTGTAGATGAATTTCTGACCCGGTTTTAAGACCGTGGGCAGCTCTATGCGCATCATGGTTTTATTGATGGTGTAGTGGAGGGGGGCGCCGAGGGCATCGGTGATTTTGACGATATGATCGCCATTGTCATTGGCTTCGGTGGCGCTGGCGATGCGGCCTAGGGTCTGGTCGCTAACCACGCCCGGCAGGGCGCTGCCGTCCTGGTAGTTGGCGTTATACTTTGAACTGTGCTCATTTTCGTCCAGCTGCATCCATAGGTAGGTCAGTTCGTTGGGGGAATTGTTGAAATAGGTGATGGTCTCCGAGCCGGTGAGCAGCAATTTGTCTTCGTCGAGGTTGCAAGTGATGTCGTAATCGCAACGTTGCTGCCAGTATTTGGGGCCCGGTGCGCCGCTGGCGGTGCGGTATTCGTTCGGGCTCGGGAGGATGGTTCCCAGCGCCTCGAATTTGTTGCCGTGATTGGACGTTGGATTATTTTGAATATCCTGCGCCGATAGCAATCCGATGGAGCAAGAACTCAAGATAATAAGCAGTAGCTTGTTCATGTGTTGTTTTGTTTTATATATATATCGAGAACGAAAATTGACGGATCTAAGGCCAGCGTTGGACAGCCATTCTCAGCGAAGCGATCAGCACCAGCGCGGAAGCGCCCCAAACCCACCATACTCTTTTCAGCCTGATCAGCTGCACGAAAATAAAGGAAATTGCCAGGATGACAGCAACCACCAGTAACTGTGCGGCTTCGATGCCCAGGTTGAAAGCCAGTAGCGGAACGACGATCCCATCTCTTCCTATGAGGCTGATCAGGGTATTGGCGAAGGCTAATCCATGGATAAGGCCGAAGAAGAGGGCGAAGAAATAAATGACCGGCAGCCGGGAAGGGTGTTCAACCTGTGATTTTCGTTGGGTGAGATTGTTAATGGCCGTGGCGATGATCGTCACAGGGATGAGGAATTCGATCCAGCGGGTAGCGAAATGTACCAGTCCCAGGGCGCTGAGGGCCAGGGTAATGGAGTGACCGATGGTAAAGGCAGTAACCAGGACCACGACTTTTTTCCA
>Ga0302303_10000610_pt1 | contig 27538 bp, 19 predicted proteins | sample III_Palsa_E2_1_FD_194542 | JGI IMG/M metagenome (GOLD analysis project Ga0302303, IMG submission 194542) | Peat permafrost microbial communities from Stordalen Mire near Abisko, Sweden - III_Palsa_E2_1 | ecosystem: Environmental > Terrestrial > Soil > Palsa > Peat permafrost | place: Sweden...
CATGTTCTGCCTTGTGCCATACCTGTTTCGGCCATTGGTGGTAGTAGCCAGCACTTCAGGATGTTCCTTAGCCAGCCAGTCGGGAACAGCATAGGTTGGCGTGCCTACAATTACTTTGATGCCTGCTTTATTCATGGCATTTAGAACAAGGTCGAGCTTGGTAAAGTCAAACTTACCATCCTGCGGCTCCCAAACTGCCCAGGTTGATTCGGCAATGCGGACTACATTTATGCCGCAGTCCTGCATCATTTTTACATCCTTGTCTAAACGTTCGGAGGTGTTATATTCATAATAATAAGCCGCGCCATACAGTATTTTATCAAACTTAAGCTGGCCAAATACCGTGCCGCTGCTTAACAGGACTAAAAATAGAATTAATGCTCTTTTTATCATTTGCTGTCGATGTTCAATATGGCTTTATATTCGGGTACAAAACGAATGCTTTGTATGGCTGATACGCCTTCATCCGTTTTTGCGGGAGCGATATCAAAATATATTTTATCGATGTTTTTCCAGGGCTGTACCTCTAATTGTAAATCGCGGCATTCCAGTTGACTGCCGTCACGCTTTAAATCCATCAGCCACTCGGTATTATTGTTCAAATCATCGGCAATCAATTTACCGTTCGATCGTACCGAAACCCTGTCGCCTTTATATTTTACAGCAAGGTATAAATTGTTTAACCCATCCAGATAATCGCAAGGCACCGATACATTAAACTGTTTCACGCCTGCAATAACCTTATCATCTGCAACAGCACGTGGGGCGGCAACTTCTGGCTTGGTTAAGCCCAGCGGGAACACCGGTTTGCTGCCATAAGTTGCGGGGTAGTAATATTCATCAATAGCCATCCACGAGGTATCAGATGAAAACTCGCTGCGGTTGGTGTTAAAATATTCAATCACCACCTTGGCGGCAAAAGCTTTATTGCCCTTAACATAAGGGAAATCCATCAGCAAGGTATTTTCGCCTTTATTTACATAGCCTGTAATATCCAGCACATTTAAAACGCCGGGGGTTATCGGCTGATTGACCCACCTGTCGTTTATCCTGAAACGGCAATCCGACTCGGGGTATAGTATCAGCTTGGCTGATTTTATTTCGGCAGGGTCCTCCGCGCTAAATTCCTTTTGAAATTCTTTATGATACAAAAGATTATCTGCATCAATATATTTAACCGATGTGGTTAACCAAGTGGCGTCTGCCAGCGGTTCTTGCTGTTTAACAATGCAAGGCACCTGTTTTACCGGCATTTTTATTTGATAGTTCACAAACAGGCTATCCTTTTTATCAACGGTAAAAAGCGTTTCGCCGGCAGTAATTTGGTTTGATGCATCTGCCAGCAATTTAACCTGCATATTTGCCAGGGTATCGACAATATGCAGTTCGTTACCCTTCATATATAAGCCTGCCCTTGATATAAAAAACAGATTTTTACCGGCGGAATTTTTTAATATCCAGGCTTCTTTACCTTCCTGTTTTGACAGGACTATAATTTTTTGCTGTTTGCCACCAGCCCGGCTAACCGAAATAACGCATTGGGTGCCGGGGTGTAAATCGGTTATTAGATATTTACCATCAGCTTTAGAAATATGTCCGCTGGCTGAAGTTACATTTGATACCCCTGCATCAGCCAAACAAACTTCAGGAAATTTAGCAGCATCCTGTATAAATACCCATTCGCTTTTATCATCGGTTTTAAAAAGCGGCTGGGCCGTGGCATATATAAGCTGTATACCGCCTAAATCTAAATTAATAGGCCAGATAAATAGGCTGCTGTCGGGTATATTAACAGGTTTTGATGGGAACGATATAACGCCATCCTTCAATTTAACCTTAAAGCTTACTTGTTTCTTTTCGGTGGAGATGTTGTTGCGACAATAATTTATGCCGAACAAAAAGCCGCTGTTATCTTTTACCCTTAATGAGTATTGCAAATCATCAGCACCTTTAGGCGGGATTACGGGCTCCATTGGCGCAAGTTGTGGGCCAAACTGGTTTAAAAAGTAATCGAATTTCTTTACTTCCCAATAAGATGGGGCCAGCAGGCCGTTTTCTTTTATAGCCGCCTGGAAATCGTAAGATATGGGCGATAACTCGCTCCACGAGCCGGTTTCGTCCTTATCCTCCTGCATAGTGCTGTATATGCCCAGCGGATTTGAGCCGCCGGCAAAAATATAATAGCCCAACAAATTACCGCCCGAACCAATGCGCGCCTGTATCATGCCCAAGCCATCCAGCCTGCCTAAAACCGGCCTGCGCTGTATCGAATTAAATATCCCCACTCCCATTTCACAGGTAAAATATGGGTCGAGGCTATAATCCATGTATTGCTGCGTCTTTTTCACCTGCGCGTTGCCAATGGTGGTATCATCCCTAAAAGAACTGAAATGGTAATTATCACACCCGGTTATCCTGCTGATATTCGGGTCCCACGATTCATCGGGATAACCGCCCCACATCGGGATAACCTCATTTGGCGGCACCGAGCCATCGCCCCAGCCGGTAACGGTATATAGCGGTACATCCATGCCGTATTTTATAGCAGTTTGTTTTAACCACGATATATAAGGCTCGCCGGCTTTGCCTTTCCAATATTCATTTTCTAATTGTATGCCAACAATCGGGCCGCCGTCTTTATACATCAGCCCCTGTAATTGCATGCCTATTTGCTTTATATAACGTTCAGCATATTGCTGATATACAGGGTCTAATGAACGATCTGTTAAATATTTTTTTCTCAATATCCAATCGGGCGTGCCACCGTTGCGCGCCTCACCGTGCGACCATGGGCCTATCCTTGGATAAACCAGCAGGCCATTCTTTTGACAAAGCTTTACAAAGTTGCGTAGGTCTTTATTGCCCTGCCAATCAAATTCTCCCTCAACTTCTTCGTGGTGGTTCCAAAATACGTAGGTGGCAATAATGTTAATGCCGGCGGCTTTCATCTTTAGTATCTCGTCTTCCCAACGCGCCTGCGGCATACGCGAAAATTGCAGCTCGCCCATTACCGGTATTTGCGGTATGCCGTTTAGTGTCAGGTACCTGCTGTTTACCAATAATTGTTTGCCTGCCGGGCCGGGATTGCCCATTTTAAACAAACCATATTTTACCGTTGTATTAACATTTGATGCATCAATAGTATATAATTTTTGCGCTCGGGCCTGGTAAGCCAGCAGCAGTAAAATGGCAATCGTATAGCCGGTACGTTTCATAAGCAGAATTAATATTTAAATATAACAGGTTATTTATGCCGATGCATAGCTAACCGCGTAAACAGCAGCAATCAATTTCATTTCATCTTTTTCATCCGTGCTGCATTTGATGGTGATGGGTTGGTTAGCATCAAACGAGTCTTGTTTTAGCTCACCTGCCGCCCATGATAAGCCGCTCCATATCACTTTATCATATTCGATGTGCAAAGGGATATCCTGCCCGTTTTGCGATGCGTTAATATGGATAAACCCGCTCACTTTTTCCCCATCGGGCGGCGCGCCGGGCCATGAGCGGTAAGGGAAACCATCGGCACTGTATTGCTGCATAATAATGCGGATATTTTTACCTGATGGTACATTCACCTGTCCTTCAATTACATTTTTACCTGTAGATGGGATTTTGGCATCAATTTTATCAATCGCAATAGGTGTGTTTATGGTATCATCAATGCCTAAATGGTATTGCGCATCGGCATAGCCATCAAAACCAACAACCACCAACTGCTCGGAGCTCAGGGTTAGTTTATTGCCGTGGATTGTTGGTTTATAACCTCCATCAGCATATAATATTTTTGATTTACCCGGTCTTCGTACAGGCAACTCAATAGTAGCAATGCTTTGCGAAGGGTTAACCACTGTACACAAAACACCTTTAGGCCCTTTTGATTTAAAACCATAAGGTTTTCCCGCACCGGGTATCGCGCCAAATGTAACTGTAGTATCCAGCTTTTGCAGTGGGTGGTACAAGGCCTGTACTTTGGCAAACCATTTACCGTTGGCTTCGTCCAATAGTTCCAAATTGCCGTGGTAAACATTCATCCAGCCGCCGCGGGCCAGTTCCAGTATCAGCATGCCTTTCCAGCAATGGATACCGCGATAATAGCAGGTACCCGTTTTGCCAATCATAAAAGCGCAATTATCAATACGCCTGATGGGCATTCCGTAAGCATGGTAAGCGCTAACCTGGTGATCGGAGTAATTATCCTGCGAGCGCCAGATATTCATCATTGGCACATCCGAAAAACGTGGATCGCCGCAATAAAGGGTATCAAAGGTATCCAGCCAGCGCGGGTCTATCTTTTCATCAAAGGGCTTGTAGGTGTTTTCCATGTTGCCACCAAAACCGTTGTAGCCTGTTATTATTATATCAGGATTTTTTTTGCGGAAGGATTGCAGCATGGCCATAAATGCCACTTTGTTTTTCTCCAGCACTTCCTCTTTGGTGTACATATCCTTCATGGCGGGTGTAACCGCTTCAAAGTAGGCAAAATCAAACTTGAACAGACGGACACCTTTGTTATACCATATTTGCAGGGTTTCGGCTAAATGAGGTAAATAACCGCCATCAAACAAACACATAATGTTAGGGTCGGTACCCAAGGAATCCTTCCATTCGGGTATTACCTCTAAAAACCTACCGCTGTGGGTGGCTATCAGGTTGGTAGAAAACCACATACCCGGTTTAATATTATTTGCCTTGCAATCGGTCAGCCATTTGCCGGGGCCATTTGGCCAATGCGTTTTGTGCCAGGTGCGATAGCCTCCCCATAAATCAAACCAAAAGGCATCCATTACATAATAATCCAACTCAACGCCAAGCTTTTTTAGCCTAACCATCTCAGCTAACTCTCGCATGGCCAGTTGCTCGGTTTGAGGTACGTTGTCCGAAAGCTCATCATAAGCCGACCAGTTATTATAAACAAAAACGGGCTTCGGCGGCCCCTGCAACCTTATTATCGAGTTGGCATTTGGCTTACTCCACACGCGGACAAATGGGTGCATTGCTATGCCTAACCCAATAGTACCTGCCATAAATTCCCTGCGTTTCATTTTTTATGTTTTGTAGATGGATGGATTAATTTGATGGTAATTGCAACAGGTTTAACTTCCTTTTTAGGACTGAACCAGCCGGTAATTGATAGTTTGTATAAGACTTAATCTGCGAAGCCGATGTTATCTTAGTTTTTCCGGGGTTTTTAAATTGGGGGAATATATTTAAGCCGGTAATTTTACCGTTTTGGGTTTCCTTGCCTGTTTTATGTGCCCATTCATCCAGGTTCTTTATACCGTCGATGTTAAAACCACTTTTTAAGCTCCACCAATCATTGCCGGCGTATTCGCTTAGGTGTAATGAATCTCTGCCGATAATTATCTTGTCCTTACCCACAAATATGTTGTTATGGTAATGGAAATCCTTATTTTGATTTGGGTTAGAGAAGCTGAGCGCTGCCACCTTCGAATTATAAATAATGTTGCCATAAAACTGACAATCATAAAACTGACAGGCATCTGCCGAACTGTTCCAAACATAAATACCTGCCTGTGCAGGTGAAACTGTACCATCGTTTTCGCCAATGTTATACCTGAATATATTGTGATGCCATGGCGCGGCACCGTTGTACTGGAATAGGCAATACCCCGCCCCCTGGTTTTCGTACGAAACACAGTATTGAACTATCGAATTGGTTACCCCGCCGTCAAAATCAAAACCACCGCCATCATCGGCGCCTTTTGCGGTTTTGTTTTGATAAGCCAGGCAATACTGGATGATAACATTATCCGATTCATAGGCCCAAATGCCCACCGGGCCGTTGCCTATGCGTGGCATGTCCCAGCCGTTGTTGTTGGCGGTGCAATGGTCTATCAATATGTTTTTACAATAGCCTGCAACAATGCCGTTGCCGCTATGATTGTTGAGTTCGGTTGGGTCGCCAGGGTTATTTTCAGCGCGGCAGTTGGTTAGTTTAACATCGCTGGTATTACGTTTTCCATAACTGCCTTGCAACGAAATTCCTGCATAGCCATTGTCATGTGCATTTACATTGTTAACCGATATGTGTGATGAAATATAAACCAATAAACCCGCTTTTTGAAAACCACTGATTTCGATACCATCAATTTTAATATGATTGGTGTTGATTAAATTGAGGCCTGCTTTATGATTACCGCTTTTGCGGCCCACGCCTTTTAAAATTAAATTACTGATGGAAATGTAGGTTGATTTGTAAACGCTAATGGCCGAAACGCTGTCGGCATCAATAATTGCACGCCCTTTTCCGTATGAGCGGATAATGATTGGATGCGATTTGTTGCCCGAATTGCCCGTATCAATTTTTAACGAGCCTTTAAAAGTGTCTCCCGATTTGAACGATAATATATCGCCGGGATGAAGTTGCAGCGTATTTGCCTTTTGTATAGTTTTAAACGGGGAATTTATTGTGCCTGTATTATTGTCGTTTCCTGAAGTGCTTACGTAATAGGTTTTTGTTTGAGGGACTGCATAACTTTTTATGCTTATCAATTCGCCGGTTAAAACAGCACAAAAACACAACAGGCAACTTTTAAAATTCATTTGGTAGATATATTAAGTAGTATGATGGCTGCTAATCGACCATCATACTACTGATAGTTTTATTAATTATAACCCGGATTTTGCTTAAGCTGCGGGTCGAGCACTATTTCCTGTTGTGGTATAGGGAAATATTCGTTTTTACCTTTGGTAAAAGTAGCAGTACTTAAAACACTACCTACGCTGCGGGTTTTTTCTGTTTGTATAAATGCATTTAAGTAAGTATCGGCTATGCCCCAGCGTACCAGGTCAAAAAAGCGGTGGCCTTCTTCGGCAAATTCCAACCTTCTTTCATACCGTACAGCGTTGCGTGCATAAGTTTGATCGGCCCATGCCGTAGTATACAAACCAACCTTATAATTGGCAGATGGCGAACCGCTCGAATAATCAATTGTTTCGGTAGGGCTTGTCATGGCCCTTGATCGTACCATGTTTACATAAGTACGTGCCTGCTCTAATGATCCTACTTCCACTTCACATTCGGCTGCCCACAATAATACATCGGCATAGCGTATAATATTGTAGTTTACCGCGCTGTTGCCCACATAGTAATAATCGGCAATTATACCGCCAAAACCTATACCCTCTTCAGCCTGGGTGAACATGTTTTTAATATTCAAGTATGGGCCGCCAAAAGTTTGATCTGCTATCCAGTCCTGGCCGGGATCCACACCCCAGTCAAGGTATGGTACACCGCGCCGGCCTACAGACCAGTCTAACCTGGGGTCTACATTGCCTTGGTAAGGTACAAATGGTGTGGATGAAGCTATTCCGTCATCATTTTTCATGTTAGTGGCATTTGATAAATCATTTCCCGATGCATCTAACAAAGGCAAACCATTAGCATCTGTTTGAAAGGCATTTACCAGGTTAAATGATGGTTGTTTCCAATAACCATAAGTAACGTCGGCAGCAGTACCAACAGGCGAAACACCAGTTTCACCTAAATTGGAGTTGTTTGGTAAACTTGTTGGGTCAACTGAGAAATTTATTTGTAAAACACTTTCCGAATTGTTTTCTGTGCCTACATCAAAGTTGTCGTGATAATTAGCAACTAATGCATATTTTACCCCTTGTGCATTTTTTCCACTGGCGATTATAGTTGCTAAGAGCGCTTTAGCCTGGGCGTACTTTTGCTCAAACATATAGCATTTTGCTAAATAACAGGCCGCAGCCCACTTATTAGCCTGGCCTGCCAATGGTTGCACTTCGTTCATATTATCATAGCCAAATTGAAAATCGGCCTCTATTTGGGGCCAAATGTTGGCGGTATTAGCTAGCGAAGTAAAATTAGTGGTGTTTTCATCTACATAAGGCACATTGTTCCACATTTTTTTAGCATCAAACAAAAAATGACCGCGTAAAAACCGTGCTTCGGCTATGGCCTCATTTTTTTGGGCAGCAGTCATATCAGTTGCCGCAGTTGCTGCAAGTATTACTCCGTTAGCTCTTGCAACGCCATCGTAATCGGCCGTCCATTTATCATCTAAAAAGCCCGTGGTAGCCAGTTCCTGGTAGTTTTCGATATTAAATGCATCTGATACCTGGTGTGGCGGGCTGGTTGCATAACCACCTAAATAAGTATCGCCCGAAGTGATATCACCATATACCCAATTGGTGCCCGATGTTCCCCACCAGGTACTTTTAACATCTATGCCCGTAAGGTCATGATATGCACCTACTAAAAGTTGCTGTACCCCTGCGGCATTTGAAAACTTGTCGATTGTAACCGCATCACCCTGTGGGGGCACATCCAGGAAGCTTTTTTTACATGCCCCCAGCATTAGCAGGGAAGCAGTACTTATAAAAAGGAATATTTTTTTCATGTCAATTATATTAATTGTATTCAATTTATAAACCCATGTTTACGCCAACCAAAAACTTTTGAGATATTGGATAAGCCGTGCCATAATCAATACCTAAATCGCTTGGGTTACCATCATTAACTTCCGGGTCCATACCTGTGTATTTAGTGATAGTAAGTAAATTAAAGGCCTGAACGTAAATCCTTAATTTTTTAATGCCCCTGAGTTTGGTAAGCGTATAACCTAACTGAGCTGTTTTAAGCCTGAGGTACGACCCGCTTTCTACAAAATAGCTTGATGGAGAGGAGTTAATTGCAGAAGAATTTTCGGAAAAAATAGGCAGGGATGCATTTGGATTTGAAGGGCTCCAGGTATCCAGCGCGCCTGTTGTAAGGCCGCCCACACCTGTACCGTTAGCATTAGGGAATTCCTGCATCACCTTAGCATAGTCGTAAATCTTGTTGCCGTATGATCCCTGGAAAAACAGGCCCAAATCAAACTGTTTGTAATAAAAATTCACATCGTAGCCATAAGTAAATTTAGGTATCGGGCTTCCCAGGTAAGTTTCATCGTCGGTATTAATTACTCCATTGTGGTCGCGGTCTTCATACATTGGATTACCCAAGGCATTTGCATTGGTTATGCCCAATGAGCCTTCTGTAGCGTGGCTTGCAACTTGTGCCGGGGTTTTGTATAAGCCCTGGTATACATAGCCGTAAAATTGTGAAACGGGCTTTCCAACTACGCTGCGGGTAAGGTCAATAGCGCCGTTTGATCCAAACGTCCCACCCGGAAGGTATGCTCCTGCTAAACCGTCAATGTAATCAACGTTATTTTTATCAGTTGCGATATTACCGCTCATATCAAATTTAACATCGCCAATATGTGAGTTATAACTTATTTCAAGTTCAAGCCCTTTATTGGTGAAACTCATGATGTTTTCAATCGGTGATAATGCAGAGCCTACCGTACCTGAACTTGGCGGCGCTAAAATTAAGCCATCGGTAATCCTGTTATACCAGTTAAGGGATGCTGTTAAACTGTTATGAAACACAGAAGCATCTAATCCAATATTAACAGTTTTATTATCTTCCCAATGCAATGTCGGGTTACCGAGTTGGTAAACATAGTACCCACTCATAGAAGTTGTATTGGTTCCGCCTAAGTCGTAGTTACCAAAGTTATCGCTGGTAAGAGTAGTAAGATAAGCATCAGTAGCTAATGCACCGTTATTACCCGCCGTACCGTAAGAGGCACGTAATTTAAGATCGTTTAACCAGCTTACATTTTGAAGAAATGCTTCTTTGGAAATTCTCCATCCGGCGCTTAATGCTCCGAATTCGCCATATTCACCCGTTGCAATAAATTTTGATGTACCGTCATGCCTGCCTGTTGCGGTGAACAAGTATTTATCATATAATGAATAAGTTAAATTGGCAAATTCAGAAACACTGGTATATTTTTCACCACTGCCATAAACTGTAGGCACATAAGCCGTAGGGCTTGTCCCGGTATTGCCGCTGCTCAAATACTCTGTATTTGTTGATGGGAAACCAATGTTGCCGGTAGTACCGCCATAACTGCGTTCAGCAAATTCTTCTGCTTCATAACCCGCAAATGCAGTGATTTGATGAATTTGATTAATTGTAGTGGTATAACTTAGTTTGTTTAACCAACGCCAATCGGTAGAGTAATCGCCGCCCTCGCTAAAAACATTGGTTGGAAACGGAATTGGCTCCTGTGGCATAGTTGGTGTGTAACTACTTGATTCAGTAGGTAAAAGCTGGAAGCCAATTTGATTAGTGTAGGTAAGGCCTTTAATTATATCAGCCTCGCCATATATTGAACCAATTATAGACTGGCTATAATTTTTATCACCTAATGAATTTACCCTGCTGGTATAGGGGTTACCGGTATTGCCAAGTATAAGTGCTTTACCTGTTCCTGCAAGGTTGCCGGCAATATCGTATTCCGGCAATAATGGTGATAAAAGATATAGTTCTGAAATATCATTAGTTGCTGAGCGGCTTTCGGTATTTTGCGAAGCAAATGATGCCTCCAAATTTTCGCCAAATCTTAACCATGGTTTTATTTTAAAGGCAGTATTAATCCTTATCGAATACCTTTCGAAATAGGAATTAAGCAAAGTTCCCTGATCATTTAAATATCCTAAGCCAACAGAGTAGTTACTTTTATCAGTTGCACCGCTAAGGTTTAAATTATGATTTTGTGTTAATGCTGATTGAAAAAGAGCGCTCCACCAGTCAGTACCGGACTGGTTGGCTTTTAATATACGGTAATTCCCCTGATTGTATAATGAAGGGTTAGCTAGTGGGCTATTTTCAGCTACGCCAATATTTCCTGTGCCGCTTTGGTTTTCAATAATATAATAGGGCAAAACAGGAGTAGTTCCGTTACCATAAAACGAAGCAACTGAACCGGGTATGGCTACACCCGAATTTTTATACGAGGCATATAATGCATCCGCCTGTTGTTGCGGGGTAATTATATCAGGTAAATTTCTTGGATTTTCTACACCCACGTAACCATCGTATGTTAATTGCGGAGGCCCCATTTTACCGGTTTTGGTGGTAATTACAATAACACCGTTACTGCCTTCAGAACCATATTGTGCTTCTAATGACGGATCCTTTAATACAGTTAAGCTTTCTATATCATTCGGATTTAGCAGATTTGAAATATCCTCACTGCCGCCCGCAGTACCTAATCTTATCTGTACACCGTCAATTACGTATAAAGGGTCATTGTTACCTAATGTACCTATACCGCGTATACGTACAGTTTCAGGGTTGCCCGGGCCGCCTTGCCCATCTACCACAACACCCGCCACGCGGCCTTGCAATACACCTTCAATGCTTGTTACCGGGGTTTGCTCTATTACCGTAGGTGAAACGGTAGAGACAGCCCCCGTTATATCCCTTTTTGATTGTTTCGAATAACCTGTTACAATAACTTCATTCAGTCCTTTGGTATCTGTTTGCAATGCTATACTCAATTTGGTTTGGTTGCCCACCAATATTTGTTGAGTTTGATAGCCTATAAAACTAATTACAAGTATATCATTTGTCGTAGCATGTATGGTAAATGTGCCGCTTGCATCTGTTACAGTGGCTGTGGGTGTGCCTTTAACGGCAATTGTTACACCGGGTACCGTTGCCCCGGTTTCATCCTTAATTGTGCCGGATATTAAGGACTGCGCATTTGCTAACTGGAAGCAAAAAAGCGGTATCAGGAGAAATAATACACTGCGGTAAATTTTTCCCGAAAATTTAAGTCTAAGTATTCTCATATATTGGTTTAATTAATAGTTCATAATTGGTTACGGAATGGCATCCGGTTGTTTGAAAAAAAATTTGATGGTGCATCAAAAAATTTAACCACAATGCCGCAAACTAGGGATCAAAGACTACAAACGCAGCCACGTTGATTGATTCAGCCATAATTTTAAGTTTGGTACAGTATTATTGGACGGTTTATAATCCCAATTAAGACCGAAGTAAAGCAAAATATTTTTAATTGTGAAATAAACACTAAAAAAAATATTAACAAATATAGTGTACTAAGTACACTATTAAAGTGCCTTTAAACCATTTAAACTATGTTTTTAATAAAAATGAAAGTGTAAATTATATTTGCATATATTAGCAATATATTACATTTGCGTAAATTAATTATTTAACCTATAGCCCGTAATGCAGAAATATTCTAAACAAACCCGCCTGTTATTAGCTGTTGATTGTGTTATTTTGGGTTTTGACGGAGAGACGCTTAAAATACTTTTAATACAAAGGGGGTTTCAGCCCGAAAAAGGTAACTGGAGTTTGATGGGTGGCTTTGTACAGGTTAACGAAAGTTTAGACCAGGCCGCGAACCGTATATTAAAGCAACTTACTGGATTAGAGGGGGTTTATCTTGAACAACTACACACATTTGGCGAACCAAACCGCGACCCAATTGAGCGTACGGTATCTACTGCATACTTCGCTTTAATAGATATTCATAAGTACGAAACACAGTTAAGCAATGATTACCACGCCGAGTGGTTTCCCTTAAAACGCATCCCAAAACTGATATTTGACCAGCAGGAAATGGTAGAAACAGCCAAAAGGCGCATACGTTATAAGGCTGCCCTCCACCCTATTTTGTTTGAGCTCTTACCTGGCCGGTTTACGCTGCCACAGTTACAAATTTTATACGAAAACGTATTTAACACCACAATTGATAAGCGTAATTTCAGCAAAAGGGTATTGGCAACCGGCCTGTTAATAAAGCAAACCGATAAAGATAAAGCCGGCTCAAAACGCGGCGCTTTTTATTATCAGCTTAATATGAAAAACTATTATGCTAAATTCCAGGCATTTATGAACTTTATTCCAAATCCGGATAGCCTGTCGCTTTAAATTTTCACCCCTCTGGTTAAAAAATTTATAAATGTTTTTTTGGAAAAATTTCTTTTAATGAAATTTTAAGTGTTACTTCAACAATAATTTATAAACCAACCCGCTTTATTCTTGTGATGGAATTCCCAAAAAGCATAAAACCCACGCTTAAAATCGGCCTGTTTGGCATAGGCCTGCAAGCTTATTGGGAACAATTTGCCGGATTGGAGCAAAAACTGGCCGGATATGTGGATGTAGTGGCCGAAAAATTAACCGGATTCGGCACCGAAATAATAAACCTGGGGTTAATAGATACCACCGAAAAAGCCTTTGAAGCCGGCACCCGTTTTAGGCAAGCTGATGTAGACCTTATATTTTTATACGCCACTACCTATGCCCTATCTTCAACCGTACTACCGGTGGTTATGCGTGCTAAGGTGCCGGTGATAGTTTTAAACCTGTCGCCGGGGGCAGCCATAAACTATAAACAGTTCAATAAGTTAAACGACCGCACAGCAATGACAGGCGAATGGCTTGCCAGTTGTTCGGCCTGTACCATACCCGAGATTGCCAGCGTTTTTAAACGCTCAAACATCCCTTTTTACCAGGTTACCGGCATGCTGCATAATGATGCTATTGCCTGGAATGAAATTCAACAGTGGGTTGAAGCTGCAAAAGTGGCGCACACCATGTATTACAACCGACTGGGTGTAATGGGTAATTATTACGGCGGCATGCTCGATATTTACGCCAACCTCACCCTGCATTGCGCAACTTTTGGCGGCCATATAGAGGTGATTGAGGTTGATGAGCTATCGGCCATAAAAGAAAATGTTACTGATGATGAGATTAAAAACGAATTGACAATTTTTTTAAAAAAATTTGATGTGCAGCAAGATTGCGCTGCTGATGAATTGAAACGAGCCGCCCGTACATCTGTAGCTTTAAGTAAACTGGTAAAGAAATATCAATTAGGTTCACTGGCTTATTACCATAAAGGCACGGGCAACCCATTAAACGCTGATACCATGAGTTCGGTGATACTGGGTGCATCATTATTAACCTCAAACAATGTGCCTGTTGCCGGCGAATACGAGATTAAGAACGCGCAGGCCATGAAAATAATGGACAGCTTTGGCGCAGGTGGTTCATTTACCGAATACTACGCCATGGATTACGATGATGATGTGGTTTTAATGGGGCACGACGGCCCCTGCCATCCCGCCATCGCCGAAGGCAAAATAAAAGTAAAGCCATTGCAGGTATACCATGGCAAAGTAGGCAGCGGCTTATCGGTAGAAATGTCGGTTAAAAACGGGCCGGTAACTTTACTTTCCGTTGTAGAAACCGTGGATGGCAAACTGCTTTTCCTGGTTGCTGAGGCAGAAAGCGTGGCAGGGCCAATACTCGAGATTGGCAATACCAACAGCCGCTATCGTTTCCCGATAGGCATCAGGAGTTTTGTGGAGCAGTGGAACGCGCAGGGGCCTGCACACCATTGCGCCATAGGCACAGGACATATTGCATCAAAAATTATAAAACTTGGCCATTTGCTTGGCGTACAAACCATAAAAATATGCTGATAATTAAACCTTTAAGGATATATTTAAACCTGTAAACTTAAAAAATATGAAAAAGATTATCGCCTCATCCTTATTAGCATTTATAGGCAGTATTTGTTTTACACAGGCGCAACAGCTATCGGTAGATTGGAGCAGTGTAACCATGATATCCAAATCTACCGCTACCTTGCAGGTTGTTGGTAACCCTATGCTGCGCCCGACGGGCACCATGCACGATGGCTCTTTTAGCGCTTTAAAAGATTTAGGGGCAGATTATGTACGCTATGTGCCCTGGTTCCCCTACCCAAAGCTGGCCGTTGCCGAGTTGGAACCGCCTGACGCAAATAAAACCTATTGGGATTTTAGTTTGATAGACCCAATGACCATTGATTTTTTTAATGCGACAAAGGGACATTCAATTATCATGAACTTTAGTACCATTCCGCAATGGATGTTTAAAACAGATAATAAGGTGGGCTACCCTGCCGACCCGAACGAAGTAGGCTGGAGCTATGGCGGTGGAAACCAATTGAGAGATACCACGATGAAGGAACTGACCGATTACTATGTACGTTTAGTAAGCTGGTACACCAAAGGCGGCTTTACCGATGAGTTGGGCAAATACCATAAATCGGGCTACCATTATGATATTCCTTATTGGGAAGTTTTGAATGAGGTTGAATTTGAGCACAATTTTACCCCGCAAACTTATACCAAGGTTTACGATGCCATGGTAACGGCCATTCACCAGGTACTTCCTAATACCAAATTTGTGGGTATGGCTTTGGCTTATGAAAAACCTGCCTGGTTTGAGTATTTTTTAAATCCTGCCAACCATAAACCGGGCATACCGCTGTATATGATATCATACCATTGTTACGCAAATGCCAATAATAAACAAACATTTGATGCGTATGAATATACCTTGTTTGATAAAGCTGATAACTTTTTAAATACAGTAAGTTACGTGGAAGATATCCGCAAACGCTTATCGCCCGATACAAAAACCGACGTGGACGAGCTGGGCACCTTTGTAAGCAACCAAATGCGCGACCAGCCCATAACGCCGGTTTACTGGAACTTATCGGCAGCGGTGTATGCTTATTTTTATATAGGCTTATGCCGCCAGGGTATTGATGTTATCGGCGAATCGCAATTGGTTGGCTATCCGAGCCAGTTCCCTGATGTAACTATGATAGATTACATAACCAACAAGCCTAATGCGCGTTTCTGGGCGCTAAAATTGATAAAAGACAACTTCAATCCGGGTGATAAACTGGTTGAAACCGATGTAGATGGCGATGGTGACGGCGATTTTGAGGCACAGGGATTTAATACCACTACGGGTAAAAAAGTGCTTATCATCAATAAACGCAATAAAACAGCAGTGGTAAAATTACCTGCCGAATATAAAGGCGCACAAATAAGCACTGTTGATGAAAGTACGGGTGATAATGAAGCAACACAATCGGTTATTGCAGCGGATTCGATACAAATGAAACCGTTTGCGGTAAGCCTGATAAAATTGAACAATTAATTAACGGTGATGGAAAGGTTTGCTTTTAAAATGAAACTTAAGCCGGGTTGTAAAGATGAATACCGCGAAAGGCACAGCAAGGTATGGCCCGAAGTGCAACAGCTATTAAAAGAAAATGGCATAAGCGATTATAGCATTTTTTATGACGAAGAAACTGAAAGCCTGTTTGCCATTGAGAAAATTGAAGATCAAACAAAATTAAAAAAGCTGGGCGGCAACCCAATTATACAAAAATGGTGGGACCACCTGGCTGATATTATGGATGTTAACCCCGATAATTCACCGGTTATTACTAAGCTGGAAATGGTTTTCCATTTAGATTAACCGATTTATATAAGATGTGTATATGACTAAGGATCAATTTGTTATTGGTGTAGATTACGGGTCGGATTCTGTTCGTTCCGTAATTGTAAATGCGGCAGATGGAAGCGAAATTGCCTCATCGGTTTTTTACTACCCACGCTGGAAAGATGGCTTGTTTTGTAATGCCGCCGAAAACCAGTTCAGGCAGCACCCGCTTGATTATATTGAAGGCCTGGAAACCAGTATCAAAAACTGCCTGAAAATGGCAGGGCCTGCAGCAGCTAAAAACATTAAAGGCATATCGGTTGATACTACCGGCTCCACTCCTGTCGCCGTTAATAAGAACGGCGTACCGCTGGCGCTTACCCCGGGTTTTGGAAATAACCCCAATGCCATGTTCGTGTTATGGAAAGACCATACTTCGGTAAACGAGGCTGCCGAGATAAACGATCACGCGCAAAAATTCGATACAAATTATCTTAAATACGTTGGCGGCATTTATTCGTCCGAATGGTTTTGGGCGAAATTGCTGCATGTTTTAAGGGCAGATGCCGAAGTGCGAAACAACCTGCATAGCTGGGTTGAGCATTGCGATTGGATACCGTTTTTATTGACCGGCGGCACCGATGCTTCGGCTATTAAACGTGGCCGCTGCTCAGCAGGCCATAAAGCGCTTTGGGCTGAGGAATTTGACGGATTACCGCCTAATGATTTTTTCGCTTCACTCGACCCGCTTTTGAATGGCATTACCGGGCGATTATTTAAAGATACATATACTTCTGATATCCCCGCAGGCAATTTAAGCGCCGAATGGGCCGAACGCCTTGGCTTATCTACAGATGTAGTGATTGGCGTTGGCGCTTTTGATGCCCACATGGGCGCGGTAGGCGGACAAATTGAGCCTTATCACCTTAGTAAAGTAATGGGCACCTCAACCTGCGATATTTTGGTTGCACCCGCGAATGAGATGGAAGGCAAACTGGTGCGCGGCATATGCGGACAGGTTAATGGCTCGGTTATACCCGGTATGGTGGGTTTGGAGGCAGGGCAATCTGCCTTTGGCGATACATATGCCTGGTTTAAAAATGTGCTTACATGGCCGTTAAATAATATCCTGTCGCAATCAAAAATAATTGACGCGCAGACTGCCGAGGCGCTGAAAAATGAAATAGCTAATAATATTATACCCGAGCTAAGCAAACAAGCAGCCTTATTACCTATTGATGAGCACAATGAACTGGCTATTGATTGGTTTAACGGCCGCCGCACACCGGATGCCGACCAAACATTAAAAGGCGCTATAACAGGCTTAGGTTTGGGCAGCGATGCGCCGCGATTATTTCGCTCACTGGCAGAGGCAACCTGTTTTGGCGCAAAAAGCATTGTAGATCGCTTTATACAGGAGGGCATACCAGTAAAAGGCATTATAGGTATTGGCGGGGTTGCAAAAAAATCGCCGTTTATTATGCAAATGATGGCCGATGTATTAGGCATGCCCATACGCATACACCAGTTTGAGCATACCTGCGCTTTAGGTGCCGCCATGTTTGCCACCGTAGCAGCAGGTATTTACCCGGATGTGGAAACCGCCATGGCAGCTATGGGTAGAGGTTTTGATGCGGAATATCATCCCAACAATAAGCTAAAAACTGTATATACTAAACGTTACCAGCAATATAAAATGTTGGGCGAGTTTGTAGCAATGCAAAGCGTTCAAAAATCAATTGGTAACACTCAACCTGTTTATTCGGCTTAATATGAGTAAATATCAGCATATAAAACAAAGCGCTTATGAAGCCAATATGCAACTGCCGAAATTGGGTTTGGTGCTGTTTACCTTTGGTAACGTAAGCTCTGCTGACCGGGAACTTGGCGTATTCGCCATTAAACCCAGCGGTGTACCCTATGAATTACTTTCGCCTGAAAAAATGGTAATTGTTGATTTCGAGGGAAATACTATTGAAGGTGATTTAAGGCCATCATCAGATACTAAAACCCATGCGGTTTTATACAAGCATTGGACGGAAATTAACGGCATTGTGCATACCCACTCTACCTACGCAACTGCCTGGGCGCAATCGCAGCGCTGCATACCCATTTTTGGCACCACACATGCCGACCACTTAACGGTTGATGTGCCCTGCGCGCCGCCAATGGACGATGAAATGATACGGGGCAATTATGAGTATGAAACAGGCCACCAGATCATCAATCACTTTGAACAAAGCAAACTGGATTACAAAGAGGTGGAAATGGTTTTGGTAGGTAACCACGCCCCTTTTACCTGGGGCAAAAACGCCGAAAAAGCAGTTTATAACAGCGCTGTTTTAGAAGCCGTGGCGCATATGGCGTATTTAACAGAGCAAATTAATGAGAACGCGCCCCGCTTAAAAGATTCGCTCATCAAAAAGCACTTTGAGCGCAAACACGGGCCGGATTCATATTACGGTCAGCAATAAATCACTCATTCGATCAATCAATAATTCAATAATTAATATACATGATAGATTTAAAAAAATTTGAAGTATGGTTCATAACCGGCAGTCAGCATTTGTATGGCGAGGAAACCCTGAAACTGGTTGCCGAACATTCGCAGCAAATAGCCGATGGCTTAAACAAAGCCGGGCAAATACCCGTACGTGTGGTTTATAAGCCGGTAGTAAAAACTACCGACGAGATTTATGAAACCTTGCAGGCGGCAAATACCGCTCCTAACTGCATCGGCATAATTACCTGGATGCATACCTTTTCGCCCGCTAAAATGTGGATACGCGGCTTAAATGCGTTGCAAAAGCCATTATTGCACCTGCATACCCAGTTTAACCGCGATATACCCTGGAATTCTATCGATATGGATTTCATGAACCTGAACCAAAGCGCCCATGGCGACCGAGAGTTTGGTTTTATGGTATCGCGTATGCGCCGCAATCGCAAGGTAGTGGTTGGCCACTGGCAGGATACTGATGTTTTAAATCAAATAAATGCCTGGACACGTGCGGCAGCCGGCTGGTACGATTGGCAGGGCGCCAAATTTGCCCGCTTTGGCGATAATATGCGCTTTGTAGCCGTTACCGATGGCGATAAAGTTGAGGCCGAAATGAAATTCGGGTTCTCAGTAAACACTTATGGTATTGGCGATTTGGTTGCAGTTATTAACGGGATTAGTGAAAGTGTTATAGATAAGTTGGTAGATGAGTATGAAGATACTTATACTATGGCCGATGAACTGCGCAAAGGCGGCGCAAGGCATTCATCAGTATACGAAGCAGCGCGGATTGAATTGGGCTTGCGCAAGTTTTTGGAAGATGGCGGCTTTAAGGGATTTTCGGATACTTTCGAAGATTTGCATGGCATGGTACAATTGCCCGGCATTGCGGCACAGCGCCTGATGGCCGATGGTTATGGTTTTGCAGGCGAGGGTGATTGGAAAACAGCCGCTTTGCTACGCGCTTTTAAAGTGATGGGCAGCGGCTTAGCAGGCGGCAATGCTTTCATGGAAGATTACACCTATCATTTCGACCCTAATAATCAATTAGTTTTAGGCTCGCACATGCTGGAGATTGATGCTTCATTGGCCAATGGCAAAGCATCGCTTGAAGTTCATCCATTAGGCATTGGTGGCAAAGCCGACCCGGCACGCTTAGTATTTAATGTAGCCGGCGGTGCAGCGCTAAATGCTTCGCTAATTGATATGGGCAACCGTTTCCGCTTACTGGTAAATGAAGTTGAAGCCGTTGAGCCTGAACACGAACTGCCAAACCTGCCCGTAGCAAGGGTACTATGGAAACCGCTGCCCGATATGAAAACCGGCTGCGCGGCCTGGATATACGGCGGCGGCGCGCACCACACCGTATACAGTCAGAATTTAACCGCTGAGCATATGCAGGATTTTGCAGATATAGCCGGCCTGGAATTCGCACTTATTGGCAAAGATACCAAGCTTAGCGAATTTAGGAATGAACTGCGCTGGAACGAGGTGTATTATCGATAAAAATAATTATTATTGCCCGTGCAGATGGGGAATTATTGCGCCGGGCATATTTACCAATTAAACCAATTAATTTAAATTATGAATAAGTTTTCAACTATTGATTACATCATATTTGTTATCTACTTTTTTGTAGTGGCAGGTTACGGCTACTGGGTGTACCGCCGCAAAAAAACCAAAGAAGTAAGCGGCAGTCATGATTTTTTCCTGGCCGAAGGTTCGCTTACCTGGTGGGCCATAGGCGCCTCGCTCATTGCCTCAAACATCTCTGCCGAGCAATTTATTGGCGCCAGCGGACAGGGTTTCCAGGTGGGTATTGCCGTTGCCGCTTACGAGTGGATAGCCGCCATTGCATTAATTATTGTAGCTGTTTGGTTTATCCCGGTGTATCTTAAAAATAAGATATTTACTATGCCGCAATTTCTCGAAACAAGGTACAACCCTGCGGTAAGCTTAATTATGGCTATTTTTTGGTTATTCCTGTATGTATTTGTAAATCTTACTTCCATATTATTCCTGGGCGCGCTGGCTATAAATAGCCTGGCAGGCGGCGATTCAAATACTTTCCACCTGATAATTATCGGTTTGGCAGTGTTCTCGCTGGTAATAGCATTGGGCGGCATGAAGGTTATTGGTTATACCGATGTTATTCAGGTTTTGGTACTGGTAATAGGCGGACTTGCAACCACTTACATAGCTTTAACACTGGTAAGCGAGCATTTTGGCCTGGGCAAAGATGCCATAGCCGGTTTTACCGCCATGCTAAAAGATTCGCCCGATCACTTTAGGATGATATTGCCAAAACCCGGGCCTCACGCATCACAAGAAGACGTTGATAAATACCTGCTTTTGCCGGGTATTGCCATGTACTTTGCAGGCCAATGGATAGTGAACCTTAACTATTGGGGCTGTAACCAATATATTACCCAAAGGGCATTAGGTGCCGATTTAAAGACCGCGCGTACAGGTATCTTGTTTGCCGGTTTAATGAAACTGGCCATGCCTATCATCGTAATATTGCCCGGTATAGCAGCTTATGTTTTGTATAAAAACGGCGGCTTACAGCACGAAATGACAACCGGCGGAAAACTGCACATGGATAACGCCTACTCGGCTGTATTAGGGTTTTTACCCAGCGGGTTAAAAGGTTTATCCATAGCAGCTTTAACAGCGGCTATTGTGGCTTCACTGGCTGGTAAGGCCAATAGCATATCTACCATATTTACGATGGATATCTATAAAAAATATATAAAAAAGGATGCCGACGAAAAAACCATGGTGGGCATGGGTAAATGGATTATAGCCCTTGCACTTATTATTTCGATACTTTTAACCTGGAAAGATCTTTTAAATATAGGCGGCGAAGGTGGCTTCACCTATATCCAAAAATATACAGGCTACATCAGCCCAGGTATATTCGCCATGTTTATACTAGGTATGTTCTGGAAACGCACCACTGGCGCCGCAGCCATTGCGGGTGCTTTATCAGGCTTTTTCTTTTCGGTATTGTTTAATGATTTAGCCCCGAGATTATTCGGACATGAAAACTTCATGTATACTGCTTATTATTCATCATCCGACGGAAAATTCGAAATCCCTTTTCTGATCTGCATGGGCTGGTCGTTTTTCTTCACTATGGTAGTTATGGTTGGTATTAGCCTAGGCGGGCCAAAAATCAATCCGAAATCGTTTGCCATTGATAAGTCTATGTTTAAAGTTTCAGCTTCAACCTTAGCATTAATTGTAATTACGCTTTTGCTTCTTACCGCACTTTACGTCAAATTCTGGTAGCAGAGTATTAAATACCATACAAAAACGCCGTGGATAAATTATTCACGGCGTTTTTTTGTGCCGGATTTTTGGGTAAATATATTTTTGGCACGCTAATGGCATTATACAACTTATGAAAGTAATAACCATGAAAACCAGCCATAGGCCTACCACAACTGAAAAGTTAATTAAGGCTATACTAAAAAGAGATTTTGATGCTTTTAAGTTCACAAACAAACAGTTTATCCGTAACAACGAGGCTTACTTCCCTAACTTTTCGGGGATGATTGCCTGATAGACCATAACATTTAATGCAATAGCACCGTATAAATTGTTATTGTGTTAATTTGTTGTATGGTTTAGTAATATAGATGTATGCTTTTAAACACTGCATCAACCTATTAAAACCATTTCAATGATGTTGCGTTAATTGCTTGAGTTGTTGTTGATAATCAGTTAATTCTACCACCAATGAAAAAGGACCTAATATCATATTATTGCTTCAATAAACAATGCCACGGTTCCGTTTATTTCAGCAAATCTGTGTTAATAACCGACCTCACGTTGAGTGAGGAAACCTTATCAAATGACCACCACTGCATATTCTGCTCCTCAAAATTAATATCTCTTATTGATATCGAACTAAGGCAATCCATAGGTGTAGAAACCCTGGATGTAACTTATCGATAAGGTTATTTACCGGTTTTATTTACTATAACGCTCTTTAAGTATATCCTTCATATACTTGTTTATTTCCCATTGGCTGGCTATGGGTGTATTAACATTTGGCAAATGCACCATGTATGGATAAGGGCCAAACTCGGGTGTTATGGTCATAATATCTGCGCCTTCATTTCTTTTTCGTTCTATAATCCTGTCCCACCATTTTAGGTGATGGTTTAAGGCTTCTTGCCATTCGATTGCGCGCGGGTCGGGTATTTGCGGGCCTTCGGGATAACCTACACGGGCGTGGATGTGCTCGGTGCGTTGTATAGCGATATCAATAGCGGCTTGCTGGTCTTCTAAATAAGATTCGGCTACGTTTACCCAGTGCGATATATCAAGGGTAATTTTTAGTCCGGGTATGCGTTCCAAATAATCCTTTGTAATATGCGCCGCGAAGGGGAATTTATTGCGATGGGTTTCATGGTAAATTTCAACACCGGTTTCCCTGCTGTATTTTGAAGCAGCATCAATCAATTGCTTATTTTGTTCGAACGTAAAAAAATCCTTACCGGTTTGTGAGTCTATTTTTAGCGAGGTGTAAGGCTTCATCAAATCCAACCAGCCACAATAATTGTCGTAATGCTTATTGAAATCGGCATCATACGTACTGTAATGCTGGGGAATAACGCCTAACTGGTGTTTATCAACCAATGCCCAAATGTCGTCCAGTTCGGCAGCTGTTTTTTCATTGGGCACACCAAACTCAACGCCATCGTAACCTTCAGCCTTAATTTTCAAAAGAAAATCATCCCAAGGCAAATCAGAACCCCATTTGGTGCAAAAAAATAGTATTTTCATAGTAAGATATTTAGTTTGATACTATACGCGAAGCATACTTTGTATATAAATTTTTGCTTATCTGCAAGCTATTGCCCACCGGGTAAGTCGGGAAAACATTTAGTTTTTTGGTCCACCCCCACTCAAAAGCCTCCGATTTGGCATCAAATTCCTTTTGATTAAAAACCTGGTTGCTTTGCGCTGCCGCGATAACATCAGCAATAAACATTTGCCAGCGTTTGCCGTAATAATCGTTCATTAAGCCCGATAAATTTCTGTTGGCATAATCGGTTAAATCGCTACCCTGTTGGCCCCAGGTAGTTAATATAGTGCGGGCATTATTTTCAAAATAATCCTTCTCCCGCGTATTAACACCCATCGACCTAGCATCGCCTATCCATTTCCCTAATAAAAATGACGAGTTGGTTGCCAGTAAAGCATCCATATCATGGATAATCTCCATCATTTCGCGGCCGCTGGCATTTAATTGCTGCAAATCGTGTTTGTTATAAGCATCGGTAAACCTATCCCTTACCACGTTAAAATAATTGCCTAAAACCTGCCTGCCAACATTCACCACATCATATTTGTAAACATCGGGCAGTTTATCACCTTTTGTTTGATTCAATAAATTCCAGGCCTGTAGTAAATCGCTGTTTTTGTAATCAATTTCAGGATTAGCAGGCCAGTCGCCGTGGCCGGTTAAACTTGGGCGGGCGTTGGTAAGCGTGCCTTGCCCTAAAGCGCCGTGCTGTATAAGTATTTTTTTGTTTAGGATGTTCCAGGCTTCTGCGGCATTTTTATCATACTTGCCACGTCGGCGTATTGCCCAGTTATCTACCCATTGGCCGGTGTTTACCGGGCCGTTTTGCCAGGCTTTTTCAAATACGTATTCAATCATTACCGGGTTAACGCCAAAACCCTCCAGTGTTGAACCCACTCCCCACATATTTTTGCCGCCATTTTGAAAAGCATCTTCCATGCGCTGTTCAGTTACACTCAAATCGCCGGTTATCATGGTATTTGAGCCAAAATTGCCCAAATAACACCACAAATAAGGCTGACCGAAAAACTTATCGGTCATTTTCCATACTTCGGTATTATCGCAATAATAATCAAGCAATATCATCTTATCCTGCGGTACGGCCTTTAAAAAAGCTTTTATGCGTGGGTTAGTCCACTTATCGCGTTGATAATAAAATATCCAGCTCATTTGCAGCCACTTTGCCTGCGCATCATTAGCCTGCATGGAGTTGTAAATGGCTTTTGAAACACTGGCCAGATAATCGGGCTCCCAGCTTGGTGGGGTAACCTCGTTAAACGGGTCGGTGCCATAAATATGATCGGTACCGAATAGGCGGGTTTGTTCGGTTAAAAACGCTGCTTGTATTTTATTAAATAATGGGTCGAAAGGATCAAGGAAAAAGCTTTGGTATTTGGTGTCAAAACCGCCCCACTGGCCCAGCGATGTAATTTTAGCATCCGGATATTTTGATTTCAAAACTTCGGGCACATGGCCTGCAAATGCCGGAAGCACAGGTTTCATGCCTAAAGCTCGTTCGCGTTTTACAATTTGTTGCTGTAGCACTAACTGTCCTTGTATCCATGACATAGGCAGCGGTCCTCCCCAATGGTCGATATTGGCCATGCGATGCCAGGGCAAAAATGCGGGGCCGGTAAAGTAATCGCGTATCTGCGCATCGGTTAAACCAAACTTTTTCCAAACATTGTACCATACCGCCTCCTGGCCGGTAATGGCCAGCGGCATGTTGATACCATTAAGCGCCATCCAATCTATAAACCGCTCCCAATCGCCCCACTTCCACCAGGGCATGGTGTAACCAAACGTACAATAGTTTAATATAAAGCGGTTGCTGCAGCGGGCAGTTTGCCTTATTTTATGCGGAATTTTAGGCAGATATAAAGGCATCTGTATCTTATCATCCTTATACCATGATACCGAGACATTACAATAATACTTTAAATAATGGTTTAATCCCACCGCCATGGAATTGGCGTTATTGCCCCATATAATAATCTTGTTGCCGACTGATTCTATTTCAAATACATCGCTGTCGTTTTAGGTTTTTAAATAAGCAAAAACAAACCTGTTAGCATATTTAGGGAAAAGTCTTTGTGCCAGTTGTGCAGCAGCAACCGCATCATTACCTGCCGCGTAAGTTCTTGCCGGAAAACCCTGTAACAAAGCAAATACAACTACTAAGCTTAAAATAAATCTGCTGCTTTTATAAATTATTTGCCTGTTAACCATATACATTTTTAATAAGTGGTGATTATTTTTTTGGCTGATACATAATTAACTGGTTAATCACCTGCTGCATCTCTGCCGGGGGCCTTACCGCAAGCAAATAATATTGATTACCGGGCGTACCCCAGGTATCGCTTCCATCGGGTGCTACCTGTACTTTGCCGGGCACCAGTTTATAATACGGGCCGGGGCCGTGCAGGGCCACAAAAACAGCCGTTTCATCCCAGCTCATGCGGCCGTTTACATCATCTTTTGATTGCGGGATAGATATACGGAATACATCTTTTACCGGGTCATTAACAATTTTATCATTATGGATAAGCGGCAGGCCGGTGTGTATTTTTTCGCCAATCTCATAACCACTAAAAATTACAGGCTTGCTAAAGTGTTTAAATATATAAATGGAAGCCGCTGCCTGGTCGTCCATATTATATTCACTGCCGGATGGATACTGGCCTGCCATAGATACCATTCTAAGCACCTTTTTGTTAATCAATTCTTCCCCATTTAAAGGCGAATATTCATCGGGCTTTGATTGTAGCAGGTTTGCGATATTGGTAAAAAAGCCCACGGTAATTATCGTAACACTATTATCCGGCTGCACTGCCAAAATTTTACGGTAAAGCTTAACCGCGTCCCATGCACCGGCGTTAGTTTTTATTTTGTGGGGGTATTTGGCGATGATGGAATCGGACCATTTTTGCGAATCAGAATCGTTATTAGCTTCGCCTTTAGGTACGCCAATAGGGATATTTGGCATTTTAAAATAGGTATTAAAAACGCTTAAACAAGCCGCTATATGTGGTGGCTTACTACTGGCAACGGTTGCTAATATTTTAGCTTTCCCATGGTCGGCATAATAATGCAATAAGGTTATAGCGCCTACATCGTCATAATCGGTCGACATATCGGTATCAAAAATAACACGCAGGGGCTTTGCACTCTTTTGTGCATTTACGCTAAAAGCATAGGCTGACACAATAATTATTAAAGCTGTTTTTTTAAACATTAGTGTTAAATATTAGCGTTAAAAGCATACTTTAAATATAACAAATCAAATATTACTTTAAACCAAATACAGATTTAATAATTTAACTAACTTTAGCGGCGGCTTTAAATGGCAAAGGATGTTGTTGAAGTTTAATGGCCGGAATAATTTTTAATTACGGAGAGGTGTCAGAGCGGTTCAATGTGCCTGATTCGAAATCAGGTGTACTGTAAAAGGTACCGGGGGTTCGAATCCCTCCCTCTCCGCTAAGTACTTTTTAAAGAAAGTAGCGTCATTCGTGGCGTACCTTTTTTAAAGAAAGCTACAAACCGCGCTGAGAGCGCAGGAACAAATAAAGTTCTGTTCCCTCTCTCTCCGCCAGATACATTTTTCAAAAGCCTTTAAAGCCTGTAAACTCAATGTTTGCAGGCTTTTTATTTGGGGATTAGTATTAAAACTTGCATTAAAACTCCAAATTTACCAGCGTCATTCGTGGCGTCTTTATTTTAACAAAAAAGACGCACGAATTAATTGGTAACTAATTGATTGCCAACATGTACATGAGATATACATCTTGATTTATAACGGCTGCATTTCGAAATTTATTCACTTAAAAAAATTCGTTATGTTAGACAAAAGCTTTGGCCTGTTTTATTTCTTAAAACAAGCAAAAAATCAGAAAAATGATGGGCGGTACATTTATCTTCGGATAACTGTAGATGGTATTTCAAAAGAAATATCAACAAAAAGGCAGTGGTTGGTTTCCCGATGGGATCAATCCGCTGGTCGAGCAAAAGGCAATAAGGAAGATGCATTAACCCTGAATGCGTACCTGGATGTATTTATTAC
>Ga0302303_10000614_pt1 | contig 27429 bp, 32 predicted proteins | sample III_Palsa_E2_1_FD_194542 | JGI IMG/M metagenome (GOLD analysis project Ga0302303, IMG submission 194542) | Peat permafrost microbial communities from Stordalen Mire near Abisko, Sweden - III_Palsa_E2_1 | ecosystem: Environmental > Terrestrial > Soil > Palsa > Peat permafrost | place: Sweden...
AACTGATAATCGCCCAGTAGCAGTTACAGTACGAGGTTCTAATTTTTGGCGTAATTGTTCATTGAGCGAGGTGATGGATACATTTACATGCACCAAATTTAGGGTGGCTAATTCGGCCAGTATATCCAGGTCACGCAGGATCACATTGTTTTTAGTGATGATGCTTACCGGGTTCCTGTATTGCAAAAAGACCTGTAAAAGCGAACGGGTGATTTTTAGCTTGCGCTCGATAGGCTGGTAACAATCCGTATTGCCGGAGAGCAGGATGCCAACCGGTTTGTAATTTTTTTTGTTGAAGTATTGCTCAAGCAACTCCGCAGCGTTACGTTTTATGATGATCTTGCGCTCAAAATCCAATCCGGCGCTAAAGCCATAGTATTCATGCGTGTTGCGGGCATAGCAATAAATGCAGCCATGCTCGCAACCCTGGTAGGGGTTAATGGAAAACATGTGGCTTAAATCCGGACTGTTGGATTGACTTACGATCTTTTTAGGGTTCTCCTCAAAAAGTTGCGTAGCGCTATTTTCAAGCAGCGGTTCGTCCAATCCTTCAATATGTTCGCGCACATATTTGTTCTTAATAAATTTATTATGTGTGTTTACCTGGGCGCCACGACCCTTAAAAAACTCCTCATTATCCTCATGCGACATGAAACAAATTTGCTAATATTTTTAGTAAATTACAAATTTATAAGCTTGTTTTTTATGGCATAAAGTACCAGGCCTACCCTGCTTTTAATGTTTAGTTTTTCAAATAACTGGTCGCGGTAGCCATCAACTGTACGTGCGCTGATGCACATCTGATCGGCAATTTCTTTATAGGTGAGTTCTGATCCGGCTAGTTTTAAAAATTCAACCTCGCGGGCATTTAGTTTTATTGTTTCGGCTTGTTGCTGGTTAAAATTTTTTACCAGGTGCCGGGTTACAAATTCGGGGTAGTAAACATCGCCTTCGGCTACTTTTTTTAGGGCCTGTTCAAACTCGGCGGGCTCGGCATCCTTAAGCAAGTATCCTTTAACGCCTATTTTTATCATCTGCAGTACCTTTTCGGCATCCTCAAACATTGATAGCACAATAATGCATATTTCGGGATAAGTGCTCCTGAGCCGTTGCGCGGTAGTAATACCATCCATTTTAGGCATATTAATATCAAGCAGCAATATATCGGGTTTAAGTTTTGGGCTTAGTTTTCGCATCAGTTCTTCACCATCCCCAGCCTCAAACAGTATTTTGTACTGTGGAAGCTTATTAATGAGAGATGCAATACCACTCCTAAATAAGCGGTGATCATCAACCAAAACGATTTGTAACGGTGCCATCATCAAATAATTGCGATTCAATAGGGTTTAGGATAACCTTAATTAAACAACCATTACCGGGCGCACTGCTGATGCTTGCAACAGCACCAATTAAAGTTGCCCGGTTTTGCATATTTTTTAATCCCGAACCTTTATTATTACCTGGTTCGGTAGTAAAGCCAATGCCGTCGTCTTCGAGCGTTAAATTAAATAATAATTTAGAATATTGCAAGTTGATTTTCAGGTGTTTAGCCGATGCGTGTTTGAGTGTATTGTTTAATGCTTCCTGAAATATCCTGAAAAGCACCAACTCGCGTTGTTCGCCAAGCGAATAGGGTGTGCCGCCAATATTGAGGCTGATGCCAATTAGCCCGCTGTTGTTAATGCGGTTTGCTTCTGTTTCAATAGTTTTTACCAGCCCGTGCTCGGTTATATATTCAAAGCTGAGGCTTTTTGAAAGATACCGCAGATCATTAATAGTTTGGGCAACCAGCTCGCGGCTTTCGGTAATTTTGTTTTGATTTTCCTCGTTAACCTCATCAATTAAACCCAGGTTTAACTTCACAAAAGAAAGTACCTGGGTTATATTGTCGTGTATTTCCCTGCTGATGTTGTTTAGCGTTTGCTCCTGAACTTCCATCCGGGTTTTAAGAAGCTCTTGCTGAAAGGTGATTTTAAGGAGTTCTTTTTCTTCAGCATGTTTCTTTTTGCGCTGGTTGTAAACTTGTATAAATAATACAACAAATATAGGAGCGATCAAAAATATAAGTGTTGAAATTATAATTAGTCCAGCAATGTTGTTGACCATCTTTTACAAATGAATGTATAACACCAAAACCCGTACATTATGATATTTAAGATACCGTAGATATAGTAAGTTAAGTAATGACCAGATGATAATTGAATTTTTAGCCTACCACGAAATAAATTAACTACTGTACTACCAAAATAAAAAAATAATATTCCACACACCCACCAAAAATTTGCCGAGCTTTTTAAGTTTAAATACCTGTTATCGGTTAATATGATGTAAAAGTAATACATGGAATATACCACAAATATTACACTCATTACATTATAAGTATTTGAATTGAATAACAAGAAGCCATGGCTAAATATATCATATATATAAATTATAAAAAGCATCAGCATTCCAATGTAAATTATATTAGTATTTTTTAAATATTGGCGATATATATTGATAAATAATAGGTTGTTAAATACAATTTGAAGTGGCAATAAAACATTATAAGGCCATTGGTTTGGGTGGTGAATACTTTTTAAATAGATGCCAGCAAACTCTGAATTGCAAATAAAAAAGAGATAGGGTATAAACAACCTCCAAACCAAGCTTTTGTTTCCAGATAGACAGATGATCGCTATCAGGAAACATAGCATTTCTGGTATTGTATTTAATGTGAAATAACGCAGCATTTGTATAATATAATTAATTACAATTATCGGGGCATAGTTCACCATTATCCTGGCCACCAGCAGTAACACTGCCCCCAGTTAAGTTTTCCTTATCAAACAGGCCAAAATATTGCCCGGTTGTCTGGCAATCAAAATAATCGTCATGGCCTGTTTTGTTATTATTGTCAACTCGTGTAGTAATTAATATAAAGGCCTCTTTTTTAGCATTAGTGTCGGGCTTTGATTTAAATTTCTTTGGATGGCGGGCAAAATAAATTCTCAATCCATCGTGCACATCATCTAAAGCTAAATCTTTTATTAAATTATAATCAAACCATTCACTTTTAGTAGAAATTGGATGCGTGCCAAAATGTGATACCATATTATGGGCTTTTCGTTGGGTTATATAATGAGGCTTAGTGGTGTCACAAGGTGGGGTAGTATCACAATAAGCGCATACGTTGTATAAATTTTGCCCTTTATTTTTTAATATATTTCTTTGTGACGGCTCTCCTCTTATGACCCTTAAATTTCCAAATAAAATATCTGTTTTTGAATGACTATAATAGTCAAGGTGTTTATAGCCTGAAGGGGCTGGGGGGTATTTCCCATCGTTTTTAGTAGAAACCATAATTATAGAATTTATGAGATGCCCTTTTGATACGTTAGTATCACTTGCAAAATAGATTCGTATTCCATCTGTAAATCCTTTGGAAAATTCACTGATTCCGTGTGCAGATTCATACTCTCTTTCTTTAGTTAGCAGGTTGTAAATGTTGAGCATTGCGGTTCTGTTAAACCAAAACGTTTCGCGGGTAGGGTATTTATCCTGATCTCTATATGTTAAAAACTGCGCTTGCATTTTAAAGGCATCGGTTGAATCAACACCGTTTAGAGAGATTTTATAATTAACAGCATCCGAATCTTTTGTTAGTCGGGCTTTTAATATGCTTTCTGATGCTATTATAGGATCTTTTCTTACTCCGCATGAGTAAATGAATAAACCGATACAGCTAAATAAAATTATTTTTTTCATTGTGTTGGGGGTTAGTGTGGTGGCTAAGTTACCTAATCAATGATTTTTATCACCCCGTGTTTTCACGGTATTTTAACGTTATAATCCCTAATATTTACCGTTAATGCCTCATTATTAATAAGCTATGCTATCTCCAATTTTGGCTTAAGTAATTAATAGTTGGTTGCTGCCGGTAGAGCTGAAAACGGGTTAGAGTAAGCGTTAAATATTAAATTAATTATTATGCCATTTAATGAACAAATTTTAGGCACCGTGATCGCTTCAATGTTAGATTATGCTAATCTGATTAAGATCACAAAGGATCCAACTGTTATCGATCCTAAAAAATCCTCTTGGATACCAGCTGATGGAAGATCTGTTTCAGGATCTTTATTTTCTACTTTAACAGGGCTAAATAATTCACCAGACTTAAGAGGTCGTTTTCTGAGGGGATTAAATACCATTTATAATGTTGGGCAACCCGCTTTAGATATATCTAAAGCAGACGAAGGTGATTTGAATAATAACAGAAAACCAGGAGATTATCAAGGCGATTCCTTCGAAAGTCATACACACCCTGCAGGCGGGTACGTAAATGGATCAGTCTGTGGTTCCAATAATACTCATGACGTTAGTGGTGGTGGAGATAAATGGAATTGCGATCCAGGGCTTGGGGGGCATAATGTAACAGTAACTGTACAAGCTGTAGGAGAATTAGAAACAAGGGCTAAGAATGTTTCAATATATTATTATATAAAGATTAACTAAAGAGCTTGCAATAGTAGCGCTAGCATATAAAAAAAGTCATGTATTTATCTTAATCATAAACAATGAATCTAAAAATTAACCAATCCGAATATGCGGATACAAATTATTTGCCAATTGGCACAATTTTGCCTTTTATAGGTAGTTTAAATGATCTTCCAAATAATTGGCAACCATGCGATGGTAGATTGATTAATAATGCAAAATCTCCATTTAATGATAAAAAGTTACCAGAGTTGATGGATAACCGGTTTTTGATGGGCGTTTCAGCATCTTTGGATGTTTGTTCTTATGGAGGAAACAATGTTATTCCGGAATGTAATGATCATAATCATAACGGAGCAACTAATGAGTTTAAAGGCTATCAACCAGGTAATATCAATTATGATAGCGGCCCAGACAGGCAAGACTCTTATATGATGCGCTTTGGCATAGATGGCGATGGTGCACATAATCATGGAGGGGAAAATAGGCCATTGTTTTGCGGGGTGTATTTTATAATCAGAATCTTATAATTATAAAAACCTGATTCTAATTCGCACGTTATCCCCTTAAATGCGCAAATTCCTCCAACGTCTCCTAAACAAACCGATAATCAACCTGGCCAACACGCTATCGTCGCGGCCAAACAGGAAACGAGTGGATGCTGCGCTTACAGGGCTCTATAAAAATATGACTGGTCATCCTGATGATAAAGGCCGGATCATTCCTTTCAATCCTGAAAAGGACAAGTTCGTCATCTTGTCCGATCAGCATAAAGGTGCCCGTGATGGGATGGATATTTTTGCTAAAGCCGCCAAAAACTATTTGGCGGCTTTAGATCATTATAACCACAACAAATTCTTCTACATCAATTTGGGCGATAGCGAAGAGCTTTGGGAAAACCTGCTCGTCACCGTTAAAAAGCATAATAAAGCAACCTTCGAAAAAGAGAAACTTTTTCTGCATCGCAAAGCATTCATCAAAATTTTCGGTAATCATGATCTGTACTGGGCCAATGATCCGCTCGCGCCGGTAAGTTTGGAGCAGATCTACGGCGAACGCATTAAAATTTATGAGGGTGCTATCCTTCAAACTAAAATAAACGGGAAAGAATTATCCATCTACCTGACACACGGGCACCAGGGCGATTTGCAAAGTGACTGTAACTGGTTTAGTAAATGGTTTGTGTCCGATGTTTGGGGGCCGTTTCAGTCGTATTTGCATATTAACCCCAATACACCATCCAATAATGATGACCTGAAAACAGCGCATAACCGCATGATGTACCGATGGAGTTCGAAACGAAAAAATACCTTGCTGATAACCGGGCATACGCATCAGCCGGTATTTAAATCGCTTACCCATATTGAGCAATTGTACGAGCAGCTTGAAAAGGCTAAGAAAGCAGGTGATGAAAAAGCACAAGCCGGTTTGGAAAAGCAAATAGGTCACCGCAAAAAGAAAGGCGATAAAATGCCCGACTTTACAGGTTATCTGGATACCTATTTTAACAGCGGCTGCTGTTGTTTTGATGATGGCGATATAACCGGCATCGAAATAGCCGATGGCTGCATACGGCTGATAAAATGGCGCTACACACCTGATAAAGCAAGCGAAAGAATTGTTTTGGATGAAAGCAAACTCACCGACCTTAAAATTACGTAACTAAGTATGAGCGTATTATTTGTAAAATCAGTAACTTTATAAAACACGTTGGCGAATCCTATGCTTAACCACATTCTTGCGGCTTTAAATGATTATACCTTCGCCTTTAACCAGGATGCGGGCAGCTATTCCTATATCAGCGATAATATAGCCGAGCTTGCCGGTTACAATAACAATGATTTTGAAACCAATACCTGCTTGTGGTTTAGCCTGGTTGATGAGCGCGATATTCAAAAAGTGGAAGAGCAATACGATAAACCACTGGATAATGATAAATCGGTAAGTATTACCTATCGCATTACCACGGCACAAGGGCAAACCAAATGGGTTAACGAAAAAAGGTGTTTGTATGTAGAGGATACCGGGCAGAATATATTATTAAGCATTGTGAAAGATTTGCAGCGGGAAGATGAAGAAAGCTATAACAAGGAAGAATCCATAGCCGGTTATGGGATTTTGTTTGATAACAACCCAAGCCCGATGTGGATATATGAAATATCATCGCTTAGGTTTTTAAAGGTTAACGCAATGGCTATCCGAACCTATGGTTATAGCGAGGGCGAGTTTTTAACCATGACCATACAGGACATCCGTCCCAAAGGAGACCAAGAGGCTTTGAATCATTTTTTAAATGACCGGGGCATAAGTGAAGCCCGCTTTAAAGGCTACAGCCACTCGGGTATTTGGCGCCACTTAGCTAAGAGCGGCGAATTAATACAGGCCGAAATGTATGGCGATACCATTCAATATAAGCATTATGACTGCCGCTTAACCGTTGCTACCAATATTACCGAGCGTTTATATTACCAGGAAGAAGCGAAAATACGCGAACAGTTTTTGAACTCGCTAATTGATTCGCAAACCAATTTTTTGATCAGGATTGATATTGATGGCAATTACACTTTTGTAAATAAGCGTTTCCTGAAGATATTTGGCTACAGCAGGGCTGAAATCATCGGTAAGCATTTTAGTATGACCACTATCCCCGAGGAAAATTATTTATGTGAAGAGGCTTTTTTAAATTGTATGAATAACCCAGGTAAAATTGTGCACCTGGTACATAAAAAGCCCGACTCGAAAGGGGGCTTACATGATACCGAATGGGAATTCATCGCCATTACTAATGAAAATAGGGAGATTACCGGGATACAAGGCATCGGGCAGGATATCAGCGATAAAATAAATACCCAAAAAGAAATAGCCTGGACAAAAAGCAGCCTCGAGGCCATTATCAATAATACCGAAGATCTGATCTGGTCGATAGATAGCAATTATTGTTATTTATATATGAACCAAGCTTTTAAAGATACCGTGGCCGCATCAACCGGTATATTCCCCGCAGCGGGAGAAACAGCGCTACACGAAAGCTTTGATGAGGAACTATTGATGATGTGGCGTAATTACTACGATAGGGCTTTTAATGGCGAAACCTATGCCGTGGAGAATGAACTAAGCGACCCATCAACCGATGAGCGCTATTATTTTGAAACCAGTTTTAACCCAATTCATAACCACGAGGGGCAAATAACCGGGATAGGCTGTTTCTCCAGGAATATTTCTGAACGGATCAGGTCAAGGAAATCAATTATTGATCAAAATGAAAGGCTGCAAAATATCGCGTCGCTCAGTTCGCACGAATTACGCAGGCCGGTTGCCACTATGCTGGGATTAATCAATATTATTGATAAAGACAATTTCAACAATCCGGATAACAAGGAAATAATCGGTCACTTGTTAGTGGTTGGCAACGAGATTGACGATGTAATTCGCCTGATCGTCAATAAAACCTTTATCTAGCTTTTGTCAGCTTACTTACAGCGACAGGATCTCTACTATCTTCAGGAAATTATTATTGATTTCATGATCATGCTTAATGGCGTGCTCAAATGGGGTGTAAGATATTTCGTTATGAATAACACCAATCATTTCATTCCTGCGGCCATCGCGCAGCGCTTCAACAGCAGCTACGCCAACACGGCTTGCCAGCACACGGTCCATACAGGTTGGTTTGCCACCACGCTGAATGTGGCCTAAGATCGAAACACGGGTATCATAATGCGGGAAACGCTCAGTAACTATACGGCCAATTTCAAAAGCACCACCGGCATCATCGCCTTCGGCAGCAATTACAATACGGGATGTTTTGTCTTTACGGCCATTCTCCAGCCTGTCAAGCAAGCCCGCCATGCCATTTTTGTTTTCGGGGATCAGTATAGCTTCGGCACCTGCTGCAATGCCGGTACGCAAAGCGATTAAGCCCGAATCGCGGCCCATCACCTCAACAATAAATAGCCTGTCGTGCGATTCCGCGGTATCTCTAATCTTATCAACGGCGTTTACCACGGTATTAATAGCGGTATCGTAACCAATAGTAAAATCGGTGCCGTTTAAGTCGTTATCAATTGTACCAGGCAGGCCAACAATTGGCATGTCAAATTCGTGGCCGAATATTTTCGCACCGGTAAAAGTACCATCGCCGCCAATGGCAACAAGGGCATCAATATTATTCTTTTTTAAATTATCGTAAGCAATTTTGCGGCCTTCGGGAGTCCTGAACTGGTCGCAACGCGCCGTTTTTAAAATAGTACCACCGCGCTGAACGATATTGGATACAGATTTACGGTTCATCTTAAACATATCGTTCCTAACCATGCCTTCGTAACCGCGCAATATGCCGGTAACTTCAATATCATAGTACATGGCTGAACGTACAACTGCCCTAATGGCAGCATTCATGCCCGGCGCATCTCCGCCAGATGTGTATAATCCTATATTTTTAATCTGCGTCATTTTTAAAAGGGCGCCCGGGGGCGTATAAAGTAAATGCCGCTTTACAGATACTGATTTTATTCAATATCTATAAAGACGGGCGAATTTACATTAATTTTTTGTGAGCGCTATTTGTTTTTTAAACTTAACGCTGAGTTTACAAGCTTATTTTTTGTAGGCAGTTATACCGCTTTCTAAAAATTTATTGTAATCGGCAATATCGTAATCAGCCGGGGATGGGTTGATGATTGCACCTGTTTTATCAGTAAGCAAATTTCCATCACTATCCAGCAGCACATAAAATGGCTGCGAGTTGGAGTTGAAACGGCTTGCTTCCAGATCGCTCCATTTGCCGCCAAGCGTGGTTATTTGTTTACCGCTATAAGTTGAGGTAAAAAACTGGGAGGCGGGTAATGCCGCCTTATCATCCACCACTAATTGCAGCAGTACAAAATCATTTTTAAGGTGGTTAAACACTTGCGGGTTGCTCCAAACATTGGCTTCCATTTTACGGCAGTTAACGCAATTGAAACCGGTAAAATCAATAATGATAGGCTTATGAATCTTTTTTGATTCCTGCAAAGCTTGGTCATAATCGTACCATGCATCTAAACCACGGGTTTTAATACGGTCGTAATTACCGGCGTATTTCCTGTTTTTTACAGAAGCAGTATCTGCCGTGCTACCGCCTGGTCCGTTGCCACCCGGAGATTGAGAAAGATCAAAATCTTGCGTAGCTATTGGCGGTAAAAACGCGCTGATAGATTTTAAAGGTGCTCCCCACAAGCCAGGTATCATATAAACCACAAAGGCAAATACGATAATGGCGAAAAATGTACGCGGTACCGATAGGTAAGGCGTATCGCTATCATGCGAAAACTTGATCTTGCCGATCAAATATAAACCCATCATCAAGCCAATGGCGATCCATAAAGACAGGAAGATCTCGCGGTCAAACCAGTTCCAGTGGTAAGCCAAATCCACATTTGACAGGAATTTAAGCGCGAAAGCCAACTCCAAAAAGCCTAAAATAACTTTAATGCTGTTTAACCAGCCGCCCGATTTTGGCAGGCTCTTTAATGCTGATGGGAATAAAGCGAATATGGTAAATGGTAAGGCCAATGCTAATGAGAAACCAAACATGCCTACTGCCGGGCCAAGCCTGTCGCCTTTTGAAGCAGCATCAACCAGTAACGTCCCAATAATTGGTCCGGTGCATGAAAATGATACCACAACCAGCGTAGCAGCCATAAAAAATATACCTGCCGAACCGCCTTTATCGGCATTAGCATCCAGTTTATTGCCTAATGAACTTGGCAGGGTAATTTCGAAAGCACCCAAAAATGAAATGCCAAAAACAACCAGCAGTAAAAAGAAGAACAGGTTAAATATACCGTTAGTAGCCAGTTCATTTAATGCATCAGAGCCAAAAATGATGGAGATAAGCATTCCGAGTGCAACATAAATTACAATGATAGAAAGCCCATAAACCAACGACTGGAAGATGCCTTTAGCCCTGGAGCCAGCTTTTTTGGTAAAGAAGCTTACCGTTAAAGGTAATAGCGGATAAATACAAGGCATTAATACAGCCGTAAAACCACCTAATAATCCTGCTAAAAATATAGCCCAAAGTGTTTTGGGTTTCTCTTTAGCTACAACTTTAACCGGGGTGGCTTTCTTTACAATAGCTTGCTGCGCTTTTTTTCGTGCCGCGATGCTATCGGCAGCGGTAGGTATGCTGGTAAACTGAACATCGCTTGATGATGCCGTGTCAGCCTTTTTATCAGCGTGCGCAAAATTCGGCGCAGCTAAAAAGCCTGCAATTAAGCAGTATATCAATAAAAAACTCTTCGTGAACGCCTTTGGAAATAATTTCATCTTCGTTAAAAACTATTGCTTGGCAATTGGGATAGAAAATTCAACATCATCCGGTGGGAGGCATTTTTTGTCGTTGCAGGTCATGTATTCTAAACTGCCTTTAACAACAGTTGCACCTGCGGTTTTCAGTTTTATTTTTTGCTGAAAGGTTACTGTTTTTTCAAAGTAGCTTACATCAATACCAAAAGCTTTTTCAAATTTAACCATTGGCGCAGGTTCAGATGCTTTACCATCTAACGCATAATCTTTTGATGCCGGGAAAGTGAACGAAGTTTTAACAGGGCCGCCATCTTTTTGGTTGATGGAGTAGATGTGCCATTCAGGGTCTATCGTTGCCCTTAAAAATACGATCGCTTCTGTAGCGCTTATTCTTTTAGCGCCGTATGACCATTTTACCGGAGCCTCGATTTGCGCGAAAGCGCTTGCGCTCATTCCTAATACAGTTAAAAGTATTAATAACCTTTTCATTATAATTTATTTGTTTAAAAATTCAATTTCTTTAAAGTTGAACATCAATTCTGTTCCAAATCTGTCTTCAACCACCAATATGCCATTATCCTGCACGTTGATGATCTTACCTTCAAACTCGCCGTTGGCAGCAGATCTGAAACGTTTATATCCGTTTAACCAATATAGTCGGGATAAATACGTATCCCTTACAACATTATTTTGACCGTCCTTTAATTTAAGGTACCAAGCCTCTATGTTATTGCAAATGTGCGATAATATCAGCCGTAAATCGTAATCCTGTTGTAAGATTTGCCTTACAGAGATGGCATTGGGGACCACATCCGGAAAACTGGTTTGGTTTATATTCAACCCAATGCCAATTACGGTATGTTTTATCTGGTTTCCCTGCAGGGCATTCTCTATCAGCATGCCGCCAAGTTTCATATCATTGTAATAAATATCATTTGGCCATTTTATTTTTAAGCCATCACCAAGCAGCGGTTCAAGCGCATCATATACACCAAGGCTTACCGCGCGTGTCAGGTCGAACTGGTCTGATATGGCTAAAAATGAGGGCTTTAATAATAAACTGAAGGTTAAATTTTTGCCATCTTCGCTGTGCCAGCGGTTTTGCTGCTGCCCTCGGCCTGCATATTGGCTTTCTGCCATAATGACCGTTCCCTCGGGCAATGGCTTGGAATTTGACAGGGTATTCTTTAGGAAAGTGTTTGTTGAATCAACCTCTTTGAGTGTGATTAAATTTTGTCCAACAAATAATCCTGAAAATATGTTATTTTGCAAAGTATATTTATATAATATTTGTAAATCAAAATCGTTCAAAACTAACTCTTTTTAATGGTAAAAAGTAAAACGTTAAAGGAATCCGCGTACATTTCTGAACTTGCCATACATGGCATGCAGGAAAAAAAGGGAAATGAAATTGTAAGGTTAGACCTCCGTAATATTTTCAGCTCAGTATCTGATTATTTTGTGATATGCCATGCCGACTCGACAACGCAGGTGCGCGCTATCGCGAACAGTGTTGAGGAAGAAATTTTTAAAGCTACACAGCAAGAACCCTGGCGCAAGGAAGGGCTGGAGTACAGCGAATGGATCTTACTGGATTATATTGATGTGGTGATACACATTTTCAGGACCGACAAACGCGAATTTTATGGTGTGGAAGATCTGTGGGGCGATGCCGAGATCAAGTTTTATAAAAGCGCCTGATAAGGCCGCGTTTTATGATCCTTTTAATGTTTAAATGTAAATAGTAAGTTTGCTGTTGTAAAAAATGAAAGATTCTAAAGATAATAAATTGGAAAAACCCAAACCAATACGGAAAATATCGAATAAAAAGACGGTGAAGCCACCTAAGTTTAACTTCATGTGGATCTACGGGATCATCTTGCTGGCCATGTTTGCCTTTGTGTATATGATGAATGATGTGCCGGGCAGGCCAATCAATTTTCAGCAGTTTGAAACCATGCTTAAGGCTGGTGATGTTGACAAAGTGGTAGCTTCAAAAACAGGTGATTATATTACTGCCGATGTTTATTTAAAAGCATCAAGCCTTAAAAAATCTCAATATAGCGAAGTAAATAAAGATCAGGGTTCATTAAGCAACATGTCTGGCGGAAGCCCGCAGTTTGAGTTTACCTACCCAAGCCTTGAAACGTTAAACCAAGCTATTTTAACAGCCGAAGCAGGTATCCCTGATGCTCAAAAAATCGGTATCGAATACAAACAAAACGAAAGTCTTTTCTCAAATCCGCTGGTACAAATTGTACTGATGGTAGTTTTAGTGGTTGGTTTATGGCTGTTTGTAATGCGCCGCATGTCAGGCGGTTCAGGCGGTGGCCCGGGTGGCCAGATCTTTAACATCGGTAAATCAAAAGCTACCCTGTTTGATAAAGAAGCCCAGGTATCCGTAACATTTAATGATGTTGCCGGCCTTGAAGAAGCTAAACAAGAGGTGATGGAAATTGTAGATTTCCTTAAAAACCCTAAAAAATATACTAACCTGGGCGGTAAAATACCTAAAGGTGCTTTATTAGTAGGTTCACCGGGTACCGGTAAAACCTTGCTGGCTAAAGCGGTTGCAGGCGAAGCACAGGTGCCATTCTTCTCGCTGTCGGGTTCTGATTTTGTGGAGATGTTTGTGGGTGTGGGTGCATCACGTGTACGTGATTTGTTCCGCCAGGCTAAAGATAAAGCACCATGTATCATCTTTATTGATGAGATCGATGCGATTGGCCGTGCCCGTGGTAAAAATAATATTGTAGGCGGTAATGATGAGCGCGAAAATACATTGAACCAGTTATTGGTAGAGATGGATGGTTTCGGTACCGATTCAGGTATTATCATCCTGGCAGCTACTAACCGTCCGGATGTATTGGATTCGGCATTATTGCGCCCGGGACGTTTCGACAGGCAGGTATCCATCGATAAACCGGATTTGATTGGCCGCGAGCAGATATTTAAAGTACACTTAAAACCGGTTAAACTGGCAGAAGGTGTAGATGCTAAAAAATTATCGGCACAAACCCCGGGTTTCGCGGGTGCAGAAATTGCCAACGTTTGTAACGAAGCCGCTTTGATAGCTGCCCGTAAAAATAAAGAGGCAGTTGATATGCAGGATTTTCAGGATGCAATTGACCGTGTGATTGGTGGTTTGGAGAAAAAGAACAAGATCATCTCTCCGGAAGAAAAACGCATCGTAGCTTACCACGAAGCTGGTCACGCTATTGCAGGCTGGTTCCTGGAGCATGCAGATCCATTGGTTAAGGTATCTATCGTTCCGCGTGGTGTTGCTGCATTAGGTTATGCGCAATATTTGCCAAAAGAACAATTCCTGTATACCATTGAGCAATTAGAGGATGGTATGTGTATGACCTTAGGTGGCCGTGTTGCTGAGGATTTGGTTTTCGGTAAAATATCAACCGGTGCCCAAAACGACTTAGAGCGTATAACCAAATTAGCTTATGCCATGGTTACTATATATGGTATGAACGAGAAAGTTGGTAACGTATCCTTTAACGATCAGCAAGGCGAGTACCAGTTTAACAAGCCATATTCAGAAAAAACATCTGAGTTGATCGACTCTGAAGTTCGTAACCAGATTAATACTGTTTATCAACGTACAAAACAATTGTTAACTGATAAACGCGAAGGTTTAGAATTATTGGCTAACAAACTGATCGAAAAAGAAATCCTTTTCCAATCAGACTTAGAAGAAATATTAGGCAAGCGCCCATTTGATAACCGTACCACTTATGATGAGTTTGTGAACGGTACAACGGCAGAATCAAACCAGGAGCCTGCTGCGCAAAGCTTTATACACGATGGCGTGGGTGATAATTCAGGTACGTTTGAAAGAACCCCTGAAGAAAACGAAGCCAAGAGCCAGGAATAAGTATTAGTTAAAGGTTTAAAGTAAAAAGTTGGAAGCTGTGATAAATGGTTTTCAACTTTTTACTTTTAACTTTAACCTTTTAGCTCAAAAATGAGGGATATAACTACATCAAAGGAAAAATTACTTAAAAAGATCCGTAAGGCATTGCTCGAGAAGCGGGATAACCCCTATCCTAATTTAGAGGACCTGCCGATGTATGAACCCAATGAAGAAATGTTGGAAGTGCTTTTTGCGGAGCAGTTCACCAATATAGCTGGTCAGTTTGTTTTTTGTGAGGATGAGATCCAGTTCATCGAAAACCTGCTTACCCTTGCCGAAGAGCGCAAATGGCACAAAATATATTGCTGGGAACCCGAATTACAGCAAGTATTAACCAAATACGAATACCCATTTTTTGAAACCGATAAAGACTTTGAACAAGCCCAGGTAGGTTTTACACTTTGCGAAGCCCTGATAGCGCGGAATGGCAGTATTATGGTATCTAACGCAAATATGGCAGGCCGCAGGTTAAGTATATATCCGCCGGTGCATATTGTGCTGGCATATACCTCGCAATTGGTTACCGATTTGAAAGATGCTTTTAAGATCATCAAAACTAAATATGGCCATCAGCTGCCATCTATGATCACCACCATAACCGGCCCAAGCCGCACATCTGATATAGAAAAAACATTGGTTTTAGGTGCACATGGACCTAAAGAGCTGTTTGTGTTTTTGTTGGATGGATAGTTGATATTCAAACTTTTATTACAAAGGCTTTTAACTTACTATTATTTTACATACCTTTGCAGCCCCGCTGAAAGTTACTCCGGGGATAATGTTGAACACATAAAGAAAATTAAAAATGGCAACTAAAATCAGATTGCAAAGACACGGTAAAAAAGGAAAACCTTTTTACTACATCGTAGTGGCAGACGCACGCGCTCCAAGAGACGGTCGTTTTATTGAGCGTTTAGGTTCATACAACCCTAACACCAACCCGGCTACTATTGATATCAACTTCGACAAAACTCTTGATTGGGTTAACAATGGTGCCCAACCTACTGATACTTGTCGTGCAATACTTTCTTACAAAGGTGTATTGTACAAAAAACACTTACAAGGTGGTTTGAAAAAAGGCGCTTTAACCGAAGAACAAGTTGAAAGCAAATTTGCTGAGTGGACTGACCACAAAGACGGTAAAATCACAGGTAAAAAAGATAGCTTAACTTCAGCAAAAGGCGAAGCCCGCAAGGCAGCGTTAGCGGCAGAAGCTATTAAGAAAGAAGAAAAAGCAGCAGCCATCGCAGCTAAAAACGTTCCTGTAGTTGAAGAAACTCCGGAGGAAGAAGAAGCTCCGGCAGCAGAAGCAACTGAAGAAACTTCAGCAGAAGCAGAAAGCGCTGAATAATTTTCTTTAACATTTTACAAAAGGCGAAGCATCTGTTAAAGGTTCTTCGCCTTTTGCTTTTACCACATTCCTTGTGGCAATAATTTAGATATTTTATGAAAATAGAAGATTGTTTCAGAATAGGTACCATCCTAAAAACACGCGGGCTAAAAGGCGAATTGCAATTGTACGTCGACTTTGAAAACCTGCATGATATTAATATCGAAGCCATTTTTGTTGATATGGCGGGTAAGCTGGTACCTTATTTTGTTGAATCGATAAAATATCCTCAAAAGGGCGTGGCTTATATTTATGTTGAAGATATTGACACAATTGAAAAAGCAACCCCGCTTGCTAAAAAAGATGTTTACCTTCCCAACAAACTCAAGCCAAAAAAGAAAAAGGCTGAATTTACGCTGAAAGACCTTGTTGGCTTTACCGCAATTGATGAAAACGAAGGCGAATTAGGCGAGATAAGCGAGATAAACGAATACCCGCAGCAATTAATAGCTACCGTTAACTACAAAGATTGCGATGTGCTTTTCCCACTGAATGAAGCTACCATTAAAGGTATTGATGTGGTGAAAAATGAAGTGTTTATTGATTTGCCGGATGGGTTGCTGGATATTTATTTGGAGTAAGAAATAGAGTCAAGAATCAAGATGTAAGAATCAAGACTTTTTAACTTCTATCTTGATTCTTGACTCTAACAAAAACCCTATCTTTGCCCCCATGCGTTTCGACATCATCACTGTATTGCCTGGATTATTAGAAAGCCCATTTGCCCATTCTATTTTGCAGCGTGCACAGAAGAAGGGCATAGCCGAGATCCACGTGCATAACCTGCGCGATTACGCCACCAACAAACAAAAAAGTGTAGACGACTACCCTTACGGTGGCGGCAGCGGCATGGTGATGACTATCGAACCATTCGCTGCTTGCATTGAGAAGCTAAAATCGGAACGGGAATATGATGAAATCATCTTCATGTCGCCGGATGGTGAAACGCTTAACCAGGCTATGGCTAACACGCTATCCATCAAACAAAATATTATTATCCTTTGCGGTCATTACAAAGGGATTGATCAGCGCATACGCGACCTGTTTGTAACCAAAGAGATCTCCGTAGGCGACTATGTACTGTCGGGTGGCGAACTGCCTGCTGCTATTGTGGTTGATGCTGTGGTGAGGTTGATTCCGGGTGTATTGTCGGACGAAACATCTGCGCTGTCAGATTCTTTTCAGGACGGCTTACTGGATGCCCCGGTTTATACCCGCCCGGCTAATTGGAACGGTGTTAAGGTGCCGGATATCCTGCTAAGCGGCAATACTCCCGAAATTGAAAAATGGCGCTTTGAACAAGCTGTTGAACGCACTAAAATAAGACGACCTGATTTGTTAGAGTAAGCTCATTACTAGAAATTATTTTTTATTTTAACACCAATTTAATCCTAAACTATGCGAATAAGTTTACAAAACACAATATTCCTTTTATCTCTATTTTTAATAGTGCCATCTTGTAAAAAGAGTGGCACAGTAAACACTCCAGCTGCAGGTGTTAATGTGTACATCTCCGGCGCGGATAATAAAGATGCCGTTTATTGGAAAAATGGTACCGAAGTACATTTAACTAATGGCAATGCCAATGCGTATGCCAGTTCAATTTTTGTAACTGCCGGTAATGATGTATACGTATCCGGTGGAGAAACAACTGCCGGCATTTATTCAGCCGGGTATTGGAAAAACGGGCAGATTAATTATTTAACAGACAGTGGCGCGTATGTAGCTGCCAATTACATATCAGTATCTGGCGGTGATGTTTACATAGCGGGCGTTGTTGAAGCAAATAATAGTAGTTATGATCCGCATGCGGTTTATTGGAAAGATGGGCAGCAATATGGCTACGTAAGCGCCAATAGTGCAGCGCTTTGCGGGTTTGTTTCGGGCACAGATGTTTATATTGGAGGATATCTTGTTAATAATATTAATAATGGCAACAATATTATTTCGGATGCCATGTATGAAAAAAATAATTCATTTGTAGATATAAGCACGGGCAATGTTGGCTCGGCTTACGCTGGCGGCGTTGTTCAATCTTTATACGTTTTGGGAAGCAATGTTTATGCGGCAGGCTATAGTTATGATACCCAGGGAGTATTTAATTATGCTACTATTTGGAGCAATGGTGTGCCTGCCATACTGAGTGAGCAGCAAGGAAGCTATGCCCAGGGTGTTTTTGTTTATCAAAATGCGGTTTATGTATGTGGTGCTGAAGAGGTAGTTGAAGGAGGACTTAATGTAGCTGTAGCTACTGTTTGGAAAAATGGAGTCGCGACTCATTTATCAACGCAGGCATCATCTGCTAATTCAATATATATTAGCAATGGTGATGTTTATGTGGTAGGGACTACAACCAACGCTCAGAGTGCTACAACTGCTGTTTATTGGAAAAATGGGGTTATTACCAATCTTGGGCCAACCGGTAGTGCAGCCAGCACGATATTTGTTAAATAAAGAATAGCATAGAGACGCCATATTTTGCGTCTCTGATGTTTGAAAAATATTTTGTCTCTTTAGTGTGGATGATATTTTTTGCATAAGCCTAATTATGCATACCTAGCCTGCTAACAAGAGACGCAAATTTTTGCGGCTCTACAGTATAAAATTATTATTATAGAATTTTCAAATTCCACTTTTTATTACGAAATAAAATTCCTATAATTGCAATCCGATTTTTACGGGTTAAAAATCGCTTTAAGAGCTTAAAATCATGGATTTAGTAAAATTTGTAGAAGAGCAAACAGTAGTAAAATCGCAATTTCCTTCATTTAAGGCGGGTGACACTGTTAGCGTGCATTATAAAATTAGAGAAGGAAACAAAGAACGCGTTCAGTTATACCAAGGTGTTGTTATTCAGCGTAACAGTACTGGTGTTAGCGAAACCTTTACTGTACGTAAAGTATCAAACGGTGTTGGTGTTGAGCGTATTTTCCCTGTAAATTCTCCTAACATTGATAAAGTAGAAGTTAACAGCCACGGTAAAGTTCGTCGCTCTAAACTTTACTACCTGCGTGCCCTTACCGGTAAAGCAGCTCGTATTAAATCAAAAAGAGTTTAATTCTGCTTGTTCCCTGCTGAAGGGGATGCATCAAAATATAAAAAGCCTTTTCGGTATTACCGGAAAGGCTTTTTCTCGTGTGTTAATTTTTACTTCTAGTTCTCCGCAACAATATTATAAGTCAGATCGAGTGTGGTTGAGCCTGATACATAAATCGTATAAATTTTACCGGCTTGTATAGTTGTAGCCGGAATAGTCAGCATGGTAGTAACAGACCCTGCCGAATACAAATAAAATGTTGTACCTGCCGCCACCTGGCTATATGCAGAAACCACCCTTGCTGCCAGGTTAGTGATTAATTTACTGGTAGCTGATAAGCCAAAATCAACATTAGCGGTAAAAGCGTTACTTAAGTTTATAAATCGCACTTTTGCCATGTTTGCTGCCGGTGCGGTTAAGTTATCTGTAGTAACAACACTAGCGCTTGTGCTGCCGTTAAGGGTGTAATAGATCGTATAATTGCTATCAGCCTGTAAAGATACATTGAAGGATACGTTTGCCGTTGTGCTGCCTGAGTTTGTAAATTTAGCAGTGTGACTGCCTTGTTTTTCACTAAAATAGTTTGAGCCTTGCGCGTAAGCAACGGCAGATGCATCCAGCTTAACATTATCAAGATAGAAGTCCTGTGATTGCGAGCCGTCGGCAGCATTAACCACTTTAACATTGGCATTTAAGGATGCATTGGTAGTGTCATCATCATTATTTTTTTTACACGAGCTAAAAAATGATGCAGCTGCAATAAAGGCTATAGGTAAGAATTTAAGTGCCGGGTTGTTAATTTGGGTTTTCATAGTAATGGTAAATTATGTTTATAATAAACCATCATTCCAAACATTATTCCAAAATAGAGTAAAAGGGTTAACTCAATATATATCAGGGATTACTGCCAGCTTTAAACAAGGTTCTATTTGTATCTTTTTGGATACAAACAGAATGTATATAACAAAAAAAATCCCGGTAATGCCGGGATTTGAATATTAAATAAGCCCGTTTATTTACGAGATCTTCTTACTTGTTTTTTTAGCGGTAGGGTTGTTTTTATGCTCAATAACCAGTGTTGGCTCTGCAATAACATCAGTAGCTAATGATAGCTCATCAACACTTGCTGTTTCAACTTTAACGGTTTTTGCTGGTGCCGCCTGTACTAATTCGGCCAAAACTGTTCTGCCTCCTTTTACAACATCGCCAATGGCTACCTTAACGTTGGTGCCTAATGGAAGATAGATATCAACCCTGGATCCAAACTTAATAAAGCCAAACTGATCGCCTTGCTGTACTTTATCACCTTCTTTCACATACCAAACAATACGACGGGCCATCGCGCCCGCAATCTGGCGAAACAATACTTGGGTACCCGCACTATTTTCTGTTACAACAGTGGTACGCTCATTTTCGGTTGATGATTTTGGGTGCCAGGCAACTAAATATTTACCCGGATGATATTTAAAGTATTTAACCACACCACTTATCGGGTTACGGTTAATGTGCACATTAATAGGCGACATGAATACCGAAATCTGGATACGTTTATCTTTCAAAAACTCGGTTTCGGTAGTTTCTTCAATCACAACAACTTTGCCATCTGCCGGGCAAAGCACGGCCGCTTCATCCTGGGTAATTTTGATTGACGGGCTACGGAAAAATTGTAATATAATCAGGAAAAGCAACGCTGATAAAATATACACGAACAATTTTAAGGTATGCGCTTCGGGGTAATAAAATTGGATTACCGCATTTAGTACAGCGATGAACAGGATGCAAAGTGCAAGGGATGTGTATCCTTCTTTGTGGATGGTCATTTTTTAATCTTTTGGTTTATTGATATAATATGCACAATAATTATGCAAAACTACTATTTTGAAATTAAGTATAAGTAAGTAAATACAACCGGTGCAGCTAAAAATAGCCCGTCGAACCTATCAAGCAGCCCGCCATGGCCGGGTAATATGCCGCCGCTATCTTTTACATTAATGCTGCGTTTAAACATGGACTCTACTAAATCGCCCATAGTTCCAACTGTTCCGATAAGAACTGCCATAATTACCCATTGGCTCCAATCCAGCTCAATAAAAAAATGACTGATAATTAAACCAACGCCTGCTGCTATCGCTACACCGCCAATAAAGCCTTCCCATGTTTTTTTAGGCGAATGCCGCTCGAACAGCTTATGCTTACCAAATGCCCTGCCGGTAAGGTACGCGCCGGTATCGTTTGACCATAGCATCAGCAAAAATGCTAAGGGGTAGTGAAAATTGAAATCACCCGGCAAATATGCCAGGGCATGAAAAAACGTAAACGGGATGGTAGTTAATATCAACCCTAAAAAAGTGTAAGCCAGGTTGGTAAATGGTGCCGGTGTTTTCTTGAAAAGTTCCTGCGCAAATACCCCGATTATAATGATTACAATTAAAAAGGGCCATTGGTGATACAAAGCATCATTGGCAGTCACCAAAGCAAATGTGGTATAAATACCGGACCCGGCTAACATCCCGGTGCCTTGATTTGGGCTGATGCCGGTTTGTTTGATCAGCGAGTAAAACTCGTTAAGACAAAGCAAACTTAACAATAAATAAAAAACGCCGAACACCCAATGCCCCAACAGCACCGAAGCCAGCATCACAATAATAAAAAAGAAGCCTGTTATAGCGCGTGTTTTCATAATTCGATTTGATTGAGGATGAGCAGCTCGATGGCGTGGTCAAAATCCTCCTGGTGAACGTAAACCTCCACATTTCCAAAACTACGGTACGAAGAATCCTGCTTGTTGAGCAAAACGGCTTCTACTTTATGCTGCAAAAGCATTTGCTTCACAATCTCCGACTGATAAAAATTGGTTGACTTGTAAATTTTGACCCAGTTTTTTTCCATTTATATCACTACCGGCTTTTTGCCTATTGCAATGTTGCGGTATACGTAAAACAAAAATAAGATAATTATAAAGCTTATAATATATCCTGAGTAATTAAATACGTGTTGGTCATCAGGGTTGAGGGCAATTTTTTTGTGTTGCGATAGATAGGTTAACACCACATCGGTGCCATTGTTTACAAAATGGCCAACCACAGCCGGCCAGATGCTACCGCTGTACACCACAAAATAACCGAACAATGCACCCAGTAACACCCGCGGTAAAAAGCCAAAAAACTCCATATGGAAAGCACTGAATAATATAGCGGTGATCCAAACTGCGGCATGCGGGTTTTTAGTCCACCGTAAAAATATGGTTTGCAGGCATCCCCTAAACATAAATTCTTCGGCAATGGCAGTTAAAAATGCTACTACAAACAAATCGAAGAAAAGGTCGCCGATGGTATTCATCTTTAGCATAGCATCCTGCGCCTTTTGGGCAGTGGCTTCGCTGGCACGCATCCAATCGTCAACAGCCTTTAAAAAATGAGGCAGTACCATTTGCTGATTGATGTTACTCAATAATTCTATCAGCGGCAGCGAAAAAAACATGATAACGAATGCGATACCCAATAAAATGTATGGGAATTTCGGTGTATCTCTTAAATACTCATGTGGCTCACGCATAATCAGCCACGCAAAAATTATCGGTGTAATAAATAGAGGAACAGTGGTGCTTAAAATCTGCAATATCCACAGCGCATTTAAACTGCCTGGATTGGTAATATCATAAGCCATTACATCCGTCATGGCTTTAGCGCCGTATTTTGCGGTGATAATACCTTCGGCAGCAAAAAGGCCTACAATAACTAAACCTATGAGGAGCGCAAATAATATAAGAAACTGAAAGAAAGGGTGTATGCCAACATTCGGTTCAATGTCATGTTTCTCTGGCGTATTTATCATCCGGCGTAAAATTTGTATTTTTGCAACGAAGATAAGGCATGAGTGTAAAAATAGGAAATATTGATTTAGGCGAATTCCCGCTATTGTTAGCCCCGATGGAGGATGTGAGCGATCCGCCGTTCCGTTATGTGTGCAAGCAAAACGGGGCCGATATGATGTATACCGAATTTATCAGCAGCGAAGGTTTAATTCGTGATGCCGCCAAGAGCCGGCAAAAATTGGACATTTTTGAATACGAACGCCCGATAGGTATCCAGATATTCGGCAGTGATATTGACCACATGCGTGAGGCTACCGAAATTGCTTCATTAGCTGGTCCGGACCTGATGGATATTAACTACGGCTGCCCGGTTAAACAAGTGGCTTGCCGTGGTGCAGGTGCCAGTTTATTGCAGGATATCGACAAGATGGTTGCCATGACCAAAGCTGTGGTTAACGCCACCCATTTGCCCGTTACTGTTAAAACCCGCTTAGGCTGGGATGACAATACTAAAAACGTTTATGAAGTTGCCGAACGCCTGCAGGATGTAGGTATAAAAGCCCTCACTATACACGGCCGTACCCGCGCGCAAATGTATAAAGGCGTTGCCGACTGGGCGCTGATTCGTGATATCAAAAAAAATCCACGTATCAAAATTCCGATTTTCGGGAATGGCGATATCGATTCGCCCGAAAAAGCAGCCGATTGGCGGATGGAGTTTGGGGTAGATGGCATGATGATCGGCAGGGCTGCCATTGGTTACCCGTGGATTTTCCGTGAGATAAAACATTACTTTGCTACAGGCGAGCATTTGGCCAAGCCTACAATTGCTGAACGTATTGATGCCTGCCGTACCCATTTGGAGAAATCAATAGAATGGAAAGGCCCTAAAACAGGTGTTTTTGAAATGCGCAGGCACTACTCCAATTACTTTAAAGGCATCGATCATTTTAAGGAATACCGCATGAAATTGGTTACCGCCGGCAATGCCGACGAAGTTTACGCGTTATTAGCAGAAATAAATGAAACTTATGCCTACACAATGGCGTAAAATTTGTATATATAATTATATATTTGAATATAGTACAACAATAATGGTCACAACAATTACCGATGGTGTTAAAGTTTCAGTAGAAACGATCTATCAGCCCGAATACTCCAATCCGGGAAACGACCATTTTATGTTTGCTTATCGCGTTAAAATAGAGAATATGGGCGATTATGCTGTGCAGCTTTTAGCCCGCCACTGGTATATTTTCGACTCTAACGGCGCCAAGCGCGAGGTTGAAGGCGAGGGTGTAGTTGGTCAGCAGCCGATGATAGAACCCGGACAAGCGCATGAATATGTGTCAGGTTGTAACCTGAAAACTGACATGGGCAGCATGAAAGGCGAATACCAGATGATGCGCCTGATGGATAATTCTGTATTTAATGTCAAGATTCCTGAATTTTATCTGATCACGCCATATCGGATGAATTAATTCATCTATCTGTATTGATTTCTCAATACATTTGGCCCAATGAAGTTTTTAGCATTTTTACTAGTGGCTTGTGTTGTTTTCTTGTCCTCGTTTTCGGGGATGGCGAAAACTGTGCAACCTGCTGTTGTAAAAATGTGCTGCCATAAATCAACAAAAAATAATGGTGGCGGCTGCGATAAAAATAACTGCAATAACGAAGCTTGTACCATGATGCTTAGTTGTGGCATCTGCGGCTTTTTAGTGGTAGAGCCTTTAACCATCAAGCCTATTATTGCTAAACATATCGTTAAGTCTTTCTGCACTTATAATACGGGCGATATAGCCGCTTATCATCCCGATAATTGGAAGCCGCCGAAAGTTTAATAAACATCTGCCGGCATGCCCCAAAGGCATATTTAATTATTAAACATTCAATTTAAATTTCAAAAAATGAAAAAGATAACATTAAGCGTACTGGCTATAGCATTTGCCTGTACTTCAGTATTCGCGATAGGTCATGTTCCTGCTAAAAAAGCACAACAGGCTACTTGCCATACCTGCACTAAAAAAGGTTGTACAAGCAAAGCAAGCTGCCCTAATAAGGCCAATTGCGTTTGTAACTAATACCTCAATATAATTTGGAGCCCTTCGCCAAACAGCGAGGGGCTTTTTTATTGCCCTAATTATTTACATTTGAGTTTGGAACCACATTTTTCATATTGGGAGCGCAGCTCATTTATTGATCATGCTGATGTGATCATTATCGGCAGCGGGCTGGTTGGCCTGAGCGCGGCACTGCATTTAAAAAAAACTGAACCCGGCTTAAAAGTACTGGTGCTGGAGCGTGGTTTTTTGCCATCAGGCGCAAGCACAAAGAATGCGGGCTTTGCCTGTTTCGGTACAGTATCCGAGCAATTAGAAGCCTTGCAAAATTCATCCGAAGAAGAAGTTGCGCGCCTGGTAAATTACAAATGGCGTGGCCTGCAACGCTTGCGCGAGAATTTAGGTGATAGCAATATCGATTATCATCAACATGGAGGCTACGAGTTATTCATGAATGATGAAGCCAAGCTTACCGATGAATGGATAACGCAAATTTCTTACATTAACGACATATTGCAGCATGCCATCGGCAGCGACAATATATATTCGATTGCTGATGACAAAATAGCTGATTTTGGATTTGCTAAGGTAAGCCGGATGATCTACAACCCATTCGAAGGGCAGATAGATACCGGTAAAATGATGCGTGCCTTGCTGAATAAGGTTTATGATGCCGGCGTGTTGGTTTTAAATTCCTGCGCGGTAACCGCAATTGAGCAATTGGTTGGCGGTATCTACCTGAAAACATCACAGGGTAATTTTAAAACAGGTAAAGTAATTTTGGCTACCAATGCCTTCGCTAATCAGTTATTTCCGGAGTTGAAAGTGGTTCCCGGCAGGGGCCAGGTGCTAATTACGAAACCAATTACGGATTTAAAACTGAAAGGTACTTATCACTTTAATAAAGGTTATTATTATTTCAGAAATATCAATAACCGTGTACTTTTCGGCGGTGGTCGAAACATTGATTTTGATGCTGAGGCCACCTGGGATTTTGGTCATACTGAAAAAGTGAAAAAACAATTAACTACCTATCTGAATGAAATGATCCTGCCCGGTCAAAACGTAGCGATAGATTATTGGTGGAGTGGTATCATGGGTTTCGGCGATGATATTAGCCCCATTGTAAAGCAAGTTGAACCCAATGTTTTTTGCGCAGTGCGCTGCAATGGCATGGGCGTGGCAATGGGTAGTTTGGTTGGTGAAGAAGTGGCGGAGTTGGCGTTGAAGTCCTAATCCAGGCTGTTAACAGTTAGGTAATTATAACGCACTAAGTCCTGTTTGTTTTCGATGGGTTTGATGCCGCCATCATAAACAATGCAGTATTTATTGGCTACATCAAGTACGTTATTATAATCATGGTCGGTTAAAATGATGCCTTTCGTGACTGAATGTTGGGTGATCATTTCCTTAAGTTGATCAATCATGATGGGTGCTACCCCATTAAAAGGTTCATCCAGCAAAACAAATTTGGAGGGCATGCTGAGCAGCAGTTTAATTTCGAGATACCGCGATTCGCCGCCCGAAAGCGTAGCGATTTTATTTTTTCGGAGTTTACCTAATAAGTTATCGTCAAGAAAAGTATCTATACCAATGCCATCTAAATAAATAGTGGCAGTTTCCTCAACACTTAAATGCTCCAGCAAAAAAGGATGTTGGGGCAGGTAACTGATCAGCCCTGGTGTTTTAAAGGGTTTATCATAAATAACGCCATCTATTTTGATGTATTTGTGGTCGGTAGCCATCGCCCCAAACAGTATTTTTAGCAAGGTTGATTTCCCCGAGCCATTGCGGCCAAGCATGCCGATGATATCACCGGTTTCGCATTTGAGGTAGATGTCGGAAAGCACCCTCCTGCCTTTAAAAGATTTTAAAACACTGTCGATCTCAAGGATATTATGCATAGCTACCAATAGCGATTAAGGTTATCCCGATAATAAGATTTATTAGTATGCAACTTAAAATAAGCGTGAACTTAGATATGCCTTTATTGTAATAAAAGTAGTACTCGTGCTGCTTGGATATTTCCTTATAAGTGATACTGATCACGCTGCCTGCGGATAAAAAACCAAATCCAAATGCGACAAAGAAAATGTTAAAATTAAGTGCTGCCAACATTACACCGCATGCAATGCTGAGCAGCAACGTGCTTTTATAAAATATAACCAGTAATTTAAGTTGGTTCCTGTTTAAGATCGTCATGAACAAGGTTGAGTTACCATAACTCCCAAAACGTATAATTATTGTAAATTTTAGGTTGAAAGGCATACACTGAAAGCGCAAATAAACTACATTAGTAAATTAAATGCCCCTGATGAAAAGCTCACTATTACTCCTGTTGCTAATTTCAAGTTTGATAGGCAATGCTCAAAAAGTTACCTGGCCTAAGCATAAAAAAGCCGTTATCGTTTTAACTTATGATGATGCGCTGGAATC
>Ga0302303_10000617_pt1 | contig 27289 bp, 23 predicted proteins | sample III_Palsa_E2_1_FD_194542 | JGI IMG/M metagenome (GOLD analysis project Ga0302303, IMG submission 194542) | Peat permafrost microbial communities from Stordalen Mire near Abisko, Sweden - III_Palsa_E2_1 | ecosystem: Environmental > Terrestrial > Soil > Palsa > Peat permafrost | place: Sweden...
GTGAGAATTGAGATAGGAGAATGAAGATTTATTGCATTCTAAAAAACACCTCCAAATTTACGCATCTAAAATTAAAAAAGTGCTGACATAAATGTGTCGGCACTTTAAAATGTTGTTGCTGGCTTAAATTATCGGAGTGTAATTTTAACTAACCCCTGAAGCAGGATGCTTCAGCAATTGTAAATCTACGCTTCACTAAACTTGAATCGGCGGTTTCTCATTTCTCAAACACAACCGAATCCGCTTTAGCGCCCAATTTATCCAATGTTTCAGCTATTTCTTTTACCATCGGATCTGGTCCGCAAACGTAGAAATGCTTTTTAAAATCGCTTACTTCATCTTTTAAGAAATCGGCATCAATACGGCGGTGATCTCCTTCGGCAGCTTTGTTGTTGCTTGTGGTGAAGATGGCATTATCGCCCAGCATCAATTTCAGCTCATCGGCCATAATAATATCTTCCTTGGTTTTATTGCTGAAGAATAGCTTATTATCGCCAATCTTGCCATCCTTATACAACTGCCTTAGTATGGCAATAAATGGCGTAATACCAGCACCACCGGCAATAAAGTAACCCTCGCCTTTATATTCTATCGCCCCCCAGGAATCGCTGATGATGAACTCATCTCCCAGCTTTAGTTCGCCTAAATGCTGGGTAACGCCTTCTTCGCTATCCGCATAACTTTTTATGGTGAACTCGAGGTATGGGTCGCTATTTAAGCTAGTGAAGGTGAACGGGTTCTTTTTGTCTTTCCAATCTGGTTCGTTGATCGTGAGGTCAGTTGCCTGGCCTGGTGTAAATTTATAGCCCTTGGGTTTATCGACTTGGTAGTGGTTTACATTGTGGGTAACGGCTATTATAGATATGATTTTTACGGTGTGTGACATGGGATGGAATGCTTTTATAGATAATCTATTTGAGCGGAATTTGTTTTGGGGATGATGGTTTTGCATGCGCATTGACAAACGTTTTTTAATAAGCTGTTCTCCACTTGCCGCTTAAAAACTATATTTGCCCCTATTATGAGCAAAGCACCCGACGAACTTTTTAAAAATGTGATAGCACACGCTAAGGAATATGGTTTTGTATTCCCATCCAGCGAGATATATGATGGCTTAAGCGCGGTTTACGACTACGGGCAAATGGGCGCCGAGTTAAAAAACAACATTAAAGCCTACTGGTGGAAAGCCATGGTGCAAATGAACGATAACATTGTAGGGATTGACAGCGCCATATTTATGCACCCGAAAATCTGGAAAGCAAGCGGCCACGTTGATGGCTTTAGCGACCCTATGATCGATAACAAAGACAGCAATAAACGCTATCGCGCAGACCAGTTACTGGAAGACCGCATAGCCAAATATGATACCGACGGCCAAACCGATAAGGCTGAAAACTTACAGCATGAAATGGATGAAGCTTTAAAAGCTGAAAACCTGCCTCGCCTGAAAGAGTTAATCATCGAACATAAAATTGCCTGCCCGGTAAGCGGTACTGTAAACTGGACGGACGTTCGCCAGTTTAACCTGATGTTCAGTACCCAAATGGGTGCTGTGGCTAATGATGCCGATGTGGTTTACCTTCGCCCGGAAACTGCGCAGGGTATATTTGTAAATTACCTGAATGTGCAAAAATCAGGCAGGATGAAAATTCCGTTTGGTATCGCGCAAATTGGTAAAGCGTTCCGTAATGAAGTTATAGCAAGGCAATTCATCATCCGTATGCGCGAGTTTGAGCAAATGGAGATGCAATTTTTTGTTCGCCCTGGCACCCAAGCACAATGGTTTGATAAATGGAAACAAGCCCGTTTAAACTGGCACCTGGCTTTAGGTACCGATGTAAATAAATACCGTTTTCATGAGCATGTAAAGCTGGCGCATTATGCCGATGCCGCTTTTGATATCGAGTTTGATTTCCCATTCGGCTTTAAAGAAGTTGAAGGTATCCATAGCCGTACTGACTTTGATTTAAGCCAGCACCAGAAATTCTCAGGCAAAAAGATGCAATATTTCGATCCGGAACTGGACGAAAGCGGCAAGCCGTATGGTAACTACATCCCTTACGTTATCGAAACTTCGATTGGTTTGGACCGTATGTTCTTGCTTACGATGATCAATGCTTTTGAAGAAGAAGACCTGAGCACCGAAGAAAAACAAGACAGCCGTACCGTATTACGCTTACACCCTTGCCTTGCCCCGGTAAAGGCAGCTATTTTCCCGCTGACTAAAAAAGATGGTCTGCCGGAAAAAGCCCGTGAGATAATGGATAGCCTGAAAACAGACTTCAACCTGCAATACGAGGAGAAGGATGCTATCGGCAAACGCTACCGCCGCCAGGATGCCATTGGTACACCGTTCTGCATCACGGTAGATCATCAAACTTTAGAAGACAATACGGTTACCATCCGCTACCGCGATAAAATGGACCAGGAGCGCGTTGCCGCCGATGACCTGCGCAAAATTATTGGCGACATGGTGAGCTGGAGAAATCTGCTTGGATAATATCAGTTCACTGGTTCAATAGTTCATTGGTACCAGTCGGATATTATTTATAAAATACTTAGCCTGCTTATTTTTAATAAGCAGGCTTTTTTATATCTTTCAACCAAATTAATTTAACCTTATGTACAAAACCCTTACCACACTATTCGTTATTTTATTGCTCCCTATTTTAGTATTCGCACAGGATGATAATGTGCTTAAAGATTTTGCCAAACGAGCTGACGATGTACAGTCGGTACAAGTAAATGAGCGCCTTAACGTTGTACAAATAACTTATGATAACAATTCGTTTGACCTTGTTGGTGTAAACGACCAGATGCAGGTACTTTGGAGAAGCCAGTTTAAAGGGTATCCATTCAAAACATTAAAGTTCAAAGGCAACGTAATAACTATAGCGTCTACTGATTACAATTTATCGAATGGCCCTAATAATACCTACAATGCTTTTTTAATAGACATTACAACCGGCAAAGTGATGGTACAAAACCAAATATTTTCTAACACTGACAAGTTTTCACAATCTCTGGAGATATCTACCGGCGAAGGAAACTTTTGCAGGATCGTTGTAAGGCAACGCGCAATAAAACGCAGTCTTTTCGGCGGTATTACTTTCAGCCGTAGCAAGATAATAAAAGAGGAAAATGCAACTACCGACCTACAAGCTTTTGAGCTAAATGATAAGCTTGAGGTTGTTGATCTTTTTAAACCCGAAATTGATCCTGGTAGTTATATGCATTCAACATTTAATAATAAAGGCAATCTTTTTATTTCCTGGCTTGATGGCACAACTGCTAATGTTTACAAATATGAAAAAGGGAAAACAACGGCATCAAGAAAAATAAGCATGAATATACCAATTTTAGATAAAGAGGGTGAAAAATACCAAATGTCGTTTATTGCGAGTGAAGAAGACCCGAACGTGGTTTATACCGCTATGATCTACAGAAACAAAGATAAAGACCCCGAATTGAATGTCGGAAAATTCGACTTTTCAAACGGGAAACCGAGTTCGGTAACAGAAACATTTATTAAAAAGGATCTTAAGAAACTGGAGAAAGCCTTTGTAAAAGTAAACAAAAAGATCAGCGACCCTGAGCTTGGTCTTTATGATATTGAGCTAAAATATATAATGGAAAAAAACGGAAAACTTGTAGTTGTAACAGGTGCCCGCAATGGATATACTTACGACGGAATCCCTGTAATAGCAGATTTCGCCCTATTGATAAATGGTTACGATGCTGATCTTAACCAAAAATCCCAACAATTGATGCCTATCAAATCATTAAATCCATTTCTCGACCTCTATAACGGATATCACATTATGAACGATAAACTTTACATAGTTGCTAACTATACATCCGGAACATTTAATAGCCACGGGCAAGATCTTGGTATTATGGATCTGAATACCGGTTCATGGGATAAGATGGACATCCTTTCAAAAAAGCATGTTAACAATAGTGATTTTTCCGGTGGCGACGGTGTAATGTGGTTTAAGGATAGTTATATCGTTCCTTATTTTAACCCCAAATCAGCTGTTAGCCTTACCAGGTCAGAGATAACACTTCAGTTAAATCAATATTAAAACCCAATAATCAAATCATAAAAAAGCCCCGAGGTAATTTACTTCGGGGCTTTTTTGTGTATATCTGTTATTGAACTGTTCACCAATGAACTAATTAGTTATTAACAGGATTATCGCCTTGGTGCAAAGTACCATTTTTATATAGCGTAGGATCAACCTTTTTAGTATCGCCCTGGTAAACCCATACAATGTTGCCAATGTATTTGCTAAAGGCATTGTTAATATCGGTAAGGGTTACTTTTTTAACGTTGTCAATCAATGTCAACGCTTTTCTCCAATCATTATGCAAAACCTCGTTGGCAGCAATTGATGATGCCTGCGCCGCGTTAGTTTCATTTTTATAGTAAAAACCGGTAAGGTAGGTAACCTTCATATCAGCTAATTCTGCAGGCGTAAAACCATTATGTTTGGTACTATCTACCAATTTATCAAATACAGCAATATACTTGTTAGGCATAGTGGTTGATACCGAGAATTTAGCTACTGAAGTTGAACCTGAGCTAAACCACGCCTGTGGCGCGTAAGATAAGCCATTATTGGTACGGATATCTAAAAAGTGCCTGTCGGCGAAAATGCGCATGGCAATCTGAAAGGCATAATAGTCAGGCGAATTCAACTGCGGACCGCTGGTTACACCTTCAACGTAATTGGTTGCCAGTTCTTTTGATTCTTCGTTAAACGAATTGTTATACACCCTGAAGAATGATTCGGGCATGGTATAAGGCGCGCCTTTTTTTATCGGTGCTATTAGGGCTTTTACTTTTGCCTCAATCTGAGCCTGGTCAATATCGCCAACCACAACCACAAACATGCGCGATTTGGTTAGTATCGAGTTATAATAAGCTTTGGTTTCTGCCGCGGTTAACCCATTAATAATTTCGGGTGTGCCTTGTGGCTCTTCGGCGTATTTACGGCCGGCGAAAGCAACTTTATTAGCCATCTTATCTATTGATGCATCAGGCGATGATTCATTTGCATGCAAGTCATTAATCGCATCCTGCTTAATACGCGAAAACTCGGTAGTATCAAATTTAGGCTGATCGATAGCTTCGGTGTATAAAGGCCAAACAATATCAAAATCGGGTTTCACACAACTCATGCTTATAACCGCATAATCTTTTGAGGTATAAGCATAAACTGATGCGCTAACTTTATCAAGCTCATTTTTAAAGCTATTTTTATCGTGTTTTAACGTACCGCATTCGGTAAGGGCACGCATGGCCATGGCCTCAATGCCCATTTTTTCGGCCGGATAATTTTGCACACCGCCCTTAATTACTGTTTGTATCTCAACAATATTATTACCGCTGGGCTGCACAATAACTTTTACGCCATCAACCATAAAATCATATGCCTTATTTTGTGCCATTGCAGGCTTTATGCTTCCTGTTGCCGCTATTATCAGCAGGCTGTATATGTATTTTTTCATGTGTGATAAAAGTTTAGATTATTGCGCTGCGAAAAACGAAGCTGCATTAACTGTTTTATTTAGTTCAGGATTGATGATGATACCGCCAACAAATGGTTTGCCAACTACATAAGTATCCAGGTATCTTTTAATATCCTCACGGGTTACTTTCTGGTAATCATCGGTATTATCGGTATAATAATTTAATGATGTACTTGCCCAGTTAAAACTTAACTGGCTTGGCAGGCTGGATGGTTTTTCCTTCGCATATTCATCATTACGTAACAATATTGCTTTGGCATCTTTTAGCTGCTCATCGGTATAATAATCAGCCTGGCTCCACATGTTTATTTGCTTGTTAAGCTCATAGTAGCACTCTTTAACTTTGTTAGGATTAGGAACAACACCAATGCTAATTGGGCCGGTATATCTACTGGTGCTATAATCAACACTTACGCTGCTGGCCAAACCTTTATCAACTAAAGCCTGCTGTAATTTTGAAGCATTTAAACCTACAATAGTCGAAAACACATCCGCAGCAATAGTTGATGCCGAATCAGTTTCGTACGATGGGCCTTGCCATTCGTACAAGATGTATGGCACACGTGATATGCTTGATTCCTGAACAAAAAGATCAGTTTTAGCAATAGGCTTAAATTTAGGGATCGGATACTTGGCTATCGGATCAGATCCGCTGCTTTCCCAACTGCCAAATATTTTCTCGGCCATAGCAAAAGCTTCTTCATGCTTAACATCGCCGCAAATAGTAAGCAGGCTGTTGTTAGGGAAGTAGTATTTATTTTTGATCACCATCATCTTTTCAGGTGTGGCGGTATTGATGATCTCGTGGATACCTATCGGATTTTTACGGGTGAACAGATCGCCCCAAACCTTTTTGTTTACAGAAATATATAACTGCGCAAAAGGGTTACTTTCCATACGTTGAAACTCGCCATCAACAACGACACGCTCTTTCTTCATATCCTCAACACGATATATCGGGAAACGGATAGCGGCATTCAGGAATTTCAATCCCTGGAAAAGGCTGTCCCTGTCAAACGTAAAAAAATAGTTTACACGCTCGTTGCCGGTAGTACCGTTCCAGATTGCACCTAACTCCTGGGTACGTTTTAAGAATTGTGCTTGAGTGGGATAATCTTTGTTGGCTTTAAAAAACATGTGTTCGAACAGGTGAGATAAGCCGTTATAAACAGAATCCTCAGTAAAAGAGCCATTTTTTACAGCGATTTCGATGGTTGCTAATGGCACTTTGCTATTTTCGATAACAACTACCTGCAAACCGTTAGGCAGCTGTTTGTAGTAATACCCGGCCGGTAATCTTAACTGGGCAAAAGATACTGTTGCCATTAACAGTAAAGCCGTACAAAGTGTAATACTTTTGATAATTTTTGAGATCATATTGTAGGGTTTAGTAAGAAGTATAAATATATTCAGTTTTTCTTATAAAGAGAACCTTTTTAAACATATGACGAATATTTTTAACTGATGTTACAGGTTTGAACTTATAAAAATTACATGCAATTATTGTTGAAATTAATTATTTATGAATTACTGATATTATAGAAAATCCATCTTGACCCTCATTAGTAACTTTTGCAGCAACATTAAAAATAAACTGTTTATTCTCAAATACTTTATTACCTGTTTTAAAAACATCATCAGGGTCGGCCTTGTTCGTCTTAACAAAGCCATTCGCAACTAAATAAATTGGGTAAGTATCATTAAAATCTGATTTCCCTAATAAGTCCAGTTCATTCGCTTTGATGGATATGGCGCATTGGCGTTTTTCGTTAAGCCACGATTTACTATTTGGATTATAAACCCATCCGTAACTTATTTTATTTAGTTCGTTTAGCATTTTGTCGGGACTAACAGTCACCAAGTGTAATAAATCGGGAGCAATAAGATCTCTTTCCTGAGTATTTTTAAATTCTCTTATATTATCATCATCAGTAAGAAGACTAATATTTTGCGGATTAACGCTTGAGTATACAAGATGGATTTCTTCTCCTTTGTAAAGGCTTTTCATTTGATAAGCATCGATATCCTTGGTCACTATCAGATCCTTACCATCTTTGGTTTGAAACGAAACAACTACCCTGGATAAACTCACTTCTTCACCTCCAATTAATTTTCGTACTACAAGAGAACTCCCACTCACTATATGTCCTGTGGCCTCAATCTGGGTTTCCTTAAGGATGTTATCCTGCACGTATGAGAAACAGGCAGAAAAAACATAATAAAGTATTATTGCCGGTATCCAAATAATTATGATGACAGGCTGTAAAAACTTAGGTTTGCCAATGCTATAAGCAAATTTTTTATCCCATTTTTTGTAATATATAAATGCCAGATAAGCAAACAAGCAAAATAGCGCTGATCCTAAAAATGAAAATAGCAGGTTATGTCCAACAGCCCACTGCATATGTGGTAAAACAAATAAAACAAGTATAAAAATGCTTGTACTAAGTGTAAGCCATAAATAAAAGAAAAGCTTGTTACTTTTAATATAATGCTTACCTCTTTCTTCAAAATATTCAACCTTTGCTACTGTTATTACCGATGCCATCATTGACTCTGGCGTACCAAATTCTTTTAATTCGTAGATGATTGTATCATTGCCGTAGTTATGCCCCAATAGTGTTTTTGCGTAGTCAATATATTGCCTGTCATTCATTATTGGTTCAGATTAAGTTTAATAAAACTAACATACAAAAATTTGTAACTCCTTACATAATATCAATTAACAAAAAAAGGCAACCGTTACTAACGATTGCCTTCGAGTATAAAATAATTTACTTTTTATTAGCTGTATTGAACGCTTAAAGTAATTGGCACGCTTAACGCTTTTGAAATAATGCAATTAGCTTTAGCACCTTCGGCAATCTCTTTAAACTGATCTTCAGATACGCCATCAATAGCTGACCCTACTAAATTTAACTGGATACCGGTGATACTTAATGCCTGCATATCCAAATCAAGGATAGCTTCGGTATTCAAATCATTTGGTGTAAAACCGGCTTGCGTTAATGCTGCTCCAACAGCCATGGTGAAGCAACCTGCGTGTGCAGCAGCAATCAGTTCTTCCGGGTTAGTACCGATACCATCCTGAAAACGGGTTTTAAAAGAATATTGTGTATTGTTTAATATGGTGCTTTGGGTTGTAATTTCGCCTTTACCGTCGGTTAAGGTACCATTCCAATGTGCTTTTGCTGTACGTTTCATATTGTTGTTTTTTTGGTTTTTGTTACTGTAAAATTAGTGTTTTGTTTGATAGTTGCATATTGATAATATCTATAGGATATAGCATATTATTTATGCCATTTAGCACGCTCATATTGCACCGGCCATTTAACTTCCTGATTCAAAACATGTGCAGCACGCAATGGAAAATACGGATCGCGTAGCAGTTCACGGGCGAAGAACACCATATCGGCATGGCCGTTTTGGATGATGCTGTCGGCTTGCAGCGGTTCGGTTATCATACCTACTGCACCCGTTAAAATATTGGCTTCTTTGCGTACTTGTTCAGCAAACTGCACCTGGTAGCCAGGGCCAACCGGAATTTTAGCCGTTGCCACGTTGCCGCCTGTTGAGCAATCAACCAGGTCAACACCTTTTTCCTTTAACACTTTAGCTAATGCCGCGGAGTCATCTCCTGTCCAGCCGCCTTCAGTCCAGTCGGTTGCTGAGATTCGTACAAATATTGGCAAATCTTTGGGCCAAACTTCTTGTACCGATGCCAGCACTTCCAGTAAAAACCGGATACGGTTTTCAAACGAGCTGCCATATTCGTCGGTGCGTTTATTACTTATCGGCGATAAAAACTCATGGATTAAATAGCCATGTGCGCCATGCAACTCAGCCACTTTAAAACCGGCCTTTAATGCCCTTGCCGCGGCGGCTTTAAAATCAGCTTTTACTTTTTCTATGCCTGTTTTATCTAATTCAATTGGTGCAATTTCACCATCGGTAAAAGCTACTGCGCTTGGCGCTACGGTTTCCCAACCGCCCGGCTGATCTGCCTTTAGCTGTTCATTGCCTTTCCAGGGCACCTCATGACTTGCCTTTCTACCTGCATGTGCCAATTGAATACCCGCCACCGCGCCATGTTCATGCAAAAAATCGGTTATCTGTTTAAGCTTTTCAATATGCTCATCTTTATAAATACCCAAATCATGGGCAGTAATACGGCCTTCGGGTGATACGGCTGTAGCTTCAGTAATAATCAGCGCAGCACCTCCTACTGCCCTGCTGCCTAAGTGCACCAGGTGCCAATCATTAGCAAAACCGTCCTCGCTGGAGTATTCGCACATCGGCGATACTACAATGCGGTTTTTAAATTCGACGCTTTTTATTTTTAATGGGGAAAACAAATGTGCCATGATATTTTTTTGTACAAATATGATGAGTAATAGTTAAGCAATTCTTAATGCATTGTAAAATACAATTTACAGAGCATACGATTTGTTAAATGTTTAAACCTATATATTTGTTTCATCTACACAAAACAATATGACAAACGAAAAAAACTATGTTGACCTTGCTATAAGCGATGGTACGGAAATGGCGGCATACATTGCTTTACCCGAAAACTTACAGCCAAACACCCCGGCAATTATTTTAATACAGGAAGCTTTTGGCGTTAACCACCACATGCGCAATGTTGCCGATCATTTTGCTAAAGATGGCTATGTGGTAATTACCCCGGAGATATTCCATCGCACCGCGCCAAAATATTTTGAAGGCCCTTACGATAATTTCCAGGCTGTGATGCCACACTATTCGGCCATAACTAACGAAGGTTTAACAGCCGACTTAAAAGCCTGCTACCAATGGCTTACCGATCAAGGTAAGGTTGATACTAGCAGCGTTTTCAGCATAGGCTATTGCTTAGGTGGCAGGGTTGCATTTTTAGCTAACGCGGTGCTGCCGTTAAAAGCGGGCGTATCTTACTACGGTGGAGGTGTAGACCAAATTGCTGACAAAGCAAAAGACCTGCACGGCAGGCATTTATTCTTCTGGGGCGGGCAGGATACCCACATCCCTGATGAAGCTATCAACAAAACTTTAAAAGCGTTGGATGACGCCGGTAAGGATTACATCAATGTAAAAATATCATTTGTAGGCCACGCCTTTAGCTGTGATGAAAGGCCATCATACAATAAACAAGCTTCGGATGATGCCCTGGCACTTACTTTGGCTTTCATGAAAAACAGCTAGTAATAGAGAATCAAGAGGTAAGAATCAGGAATCAAGATGGTTGCAAAGCAACTGTCTTGATTTTTTGTTTTTAGATTGATTGATATTAAATTCTTATCTTAAACTGATTTATCAATTAATCACATCGCTTAAGTAAAACATGACTTCATATACAACCTTAATTATATTAAGCGGGCTTGTTATCTTCTCCTATTTGTTTGATCTCATCAGCGGGAAAACAAAAATACCATCAGTAATTCTGCTGATGTGCCTGGGTATAGGCATAAAGTTGGGATTGGATTATTTTAATTTCACCCCTATTAATTTTAGTAACCTTTTGCCTACATTAGGCACACTTGGTTTGGTGTTAATTGTGTTTGAGGGTGCGTTGGAGTTGAGATATAGTAAGGATAAGAATAGCGTTATCAAAAGTTCATTCTTATCGGCATTGGTAATTTTGCTGGTTACATCAGTAGTAATAACGCTCATCATCCAATACATCAGCGGGCAAGATTTTTACCATTGTTTTATAAATGCAATTCCTTTTTGCGTAATCAGTTCGGCGGTAGCTATACCGGCAGCGGCAAACATGAGTAAGGAAAAGCGGGAATTTATTGTTTACGAATCCTCGTTTTCGGATATCCTTACCGTAGTGCTGTTTAACTTTATGGTGAATAACCGCCAGATCAGCTTTACATCTTTTACCAAATTAGGTGCAGAACTGGGTGTGATTACCGTGGTGGTTATTTGTTCATGTTTATTGTTGCTATACCTCATCGGCAGATTGAGTCACCATGTAAAATCGTTCCTGGTTATATCGATATTGATACTGGTTTACTCCATAGGGCAGATGTTTCACCTGTCGTCTTTGATTATTGTTTTGGCGCTGGGACTGTTCCTGAATAACGCCAGCCAGATCAAATTCCCGCCATTTCGCAAGTACTTTCTTTATCCCAAACTGCGGTATGATATTAAACAGCTCTTCCAACTTTCTGCCGAAAGCGCTTTTTTAATGCGGACATTCTTTTTCATCATGTTCGGTTATACCATGGATATTTATCAGCTGCAAAACTGGTCGTTGTTATTATGCGGCGGGGCAATGTTGGTGGGCATTTATTTGGTGAGGTTCATCTACATCAAAATGGTTTCAAAAACCGACTTAATGCCCGAACTGGTGCTAATACCACGCGGATTGATCAGCGTACTATTATTCTATAGCCTACCACCTGACTTGAAGATTAAAGGCGTGGAAACGGGCTTATTATTCGTGGTGATATTGGGGACCAGCATTATTTTAAGCTTGGGTTTATTGGTTACCAAAAGGCAAGGCTTAACAACTAAGCAAGGCGACAATAACTTTGAGAGCTAGGCTTAATTTCTTTTCAGGCCTAAATATTCGATAGCTTCCGGCACGTTAAAATAATGAAAAGCGTTTAAAACAGCAACCACATCGCCATCCTGATCAACTAGCGTAAACTTACCGGTAACCGGGTTTATTTTAAAGCCGGCAACATAAGTTTCAATAATTGTTTGTTTTTGGGTGATGATATTTTTAAGCATGATACTTGATTTGGTAAATTCAACCTGGTAAAACTCGAATAGGATCATATAGCCAAGCCGCATTATAGTATACAATAGCGAAAGCCCCCAAAGTATCAACCATATCAATTCCTTATTTGAGGATAGTGTTGTGCTTGATATAAATACGATAGGTATAATCAAACAGACTACTCCCAAAACAATAGTCATTACTACTTTATAATATTTAAGTCTCAGTTTCATATACTATTCGCTTTTATCTTCACGCTTAACTAATAACAACTCCTCGCCATCCAATGGCAAATAACCGTACTCATAGCAAAAGTGGTAACGCTTGTCGTTTTTTTGTTTGGTAGATGCTGGTAAAATAGTCGAAATCAAAACCTTTAACCAGCATTTTTTCGCGCGTGGTTTTTGTTTTGCCGGATGGGTTTAACTCTTCCATAATGCGGCGGTTGCGGCGCAAGATGTTGTTAATATTCCGGATTAAATTATAACTGCTGCTGTTAAGCTGGTTGTTATAATTATTGCGGCACATATCATTGCAAAACTTTTTGTCGGCCCGGCCGTGGATCACTTCGCCGCAATCCAAACAATGTTTCTCGGTATTCATAAAGCTAATATAGGCATTTAACTATCCGTTTGCAAACGCTTACAAACGGGAACTGTCGACTATAAGCATTTAGTAACCGACTAAGTTTTGCGGCTACCCTCACCTTTGTATCAAGCAATAACGAAAAGGTAAAATTTAATCAGCAACATGAATACATTAAGAAACAGCGTGCGCCTGGTAGGAAACCTGGGCATGGACCCCGAAGTAAAAAATTTCGACACTAATAAAAAGTTAACACGCCTATCAATAGCCACAAACGAAAGCTATAAAAATGATAAAGGCGAAAAAATTACTGACACCCAATGGCACTCGCTGATATTTTGGGGTGCGCAAGCCAAACTTGCCGAAGATTATTTAAAAAAAGGCGATGAAGTAGCTGTTGAAGGCAAACTAGCTACTCGAAGCTATACTGATAAAGATGGAAACAAGCGCTTTGTAACCGAAGTTGTGGTGAATGAATTTTTAAAGATGAATAAGCAAGCCTAAAATATTTGTACCTAACCTTGTCACCAGCTGGGAGAGATTTTACGATCTCTTTCGGCTTTAAACAAAATAAGAATACCCTTGCGGTTACGTAAGGGTATCAGTCAACTCTATATAATGGAATTGTTCAAGCTATAATAATGTAGCGCGGTTATTAGTCAAGTAATTTCTTACCGCGTAATACCAATGTCCTAACAATCATGAACACTGGAAGAGCAACAAATAGTGCCTCAAAAAAAAGTGTGCTGTCCATCTTAGTAGATTTAAAATTTGTTTAATTGTGATTTGCTGAAACAATGCAAATTCTATTCCCGTTTAAACAAAATACGATTATAAGATTGCTTTGGCCTTATAAAAGTTTAAATGAACATAATGAATAATTGCGCGTGTATTTTACACCTCAAAGCGTAGAGTATTTTACCCTAAATGGGCACAAAAATCCACTATTTTTTCTTAAATAATAAATAATATTAACTGAATGTCAGCTTATTGTGATATTTAAACTATGGCGTTGAGAGTGCAACCGGTAACACTTTTCCGTTAAAAAACTGGTGACCGGTTAATGCAAAATCAGCAATATATTTACCCATTTCAAATGCCATTACAGGCGACTGGTAACCTGGGAAAGCTTTTTCAAGCATTTCGGTTTGGGCCGAGCCTAATGCCAAACAGTTTACTTTAATACCCTGCTCTGTTAATTCCTGTGCCAAGCATTCTGTTAGTGTGTGTAAAGCCGCTTTGCTTGAAGAATATGCCGCCAATCCCAGAAATTTAGCACTGCCCTGAAAACCACCCATACTACCAATATTTACAATATGAGCCCCCGAAGGCATAAATTGCAGCACGTTTTGTATCATACGCACATGGCCTATAAAATTACTTTGCAGCATTTCCACAAAATCCGTTTCCAACAAATCAATAAATGGTTTATTGATCAGTACACCGGCGTTGTTTATTAAGGCATCCACCTGCCCATCAAAATTAGCAGTGATAAATTGTTGCAGGCTATCATAATCATCATGCACAATATCAAACGCGATGGCATATAAGCTGCATTCAGGATTTAGGTTATTGGCAATCTCCAGTAAACGCTCCAATTTATCCTGTGAACGGGCAAGGGCTATCACTTTATGCTTGCCTGATAATATCAGTTCAATTACCGCCTCAAAACCAACACCGCTGCTGGCACCTGTTATAATGATGTTCATAAATCAAGTATTACAAACGCTAAAATATCAAATTTTGCTCAACCGGGTGCTTTATTAAATATAAACCATCATTAATTAGTTTAGTAAACTCTGGTTCTGCTGCTGCTTTATTTTCAAGAAATGCCCTGATTTCGGCAGTTAATTCGGGTTCCACATTTTCATGATCCAACAACTCCAAAACCTCTAAAGCGCAAAGCCAGTCATCATGATGATTGGTTTGCAGCACATGCCAAACATTGCCTAAAAAGCCAAAGTCGCCGCCAGTTTGCCTGCGGTTACGTACCTGTTGGTATAGTTGGTGCAATTCGAGTATATGCGCATCATATTCCACATGATGCGTGCCTGTTGCCGATTTATGCACAACATCAATAAACTCATCCTTATCGGCAGCGCCGCAAAAAACGGAAACTATTTTTTCGCCAACGGCCATATCGTAAACACCCCATGCAGGATCAAACAGGATATTTCCATCCTGATCTTTCACTGTACAATCAGTAAAGGCAATAAGCTGATTCTTTTCATCATTGGTGATGATGGATTTTAAAGTACCGCTTACGGTTATACCGCTTTCAAAATCCAGTATTGCTTTTTCATCTTTTTTAATGCCGAAGGCTGTTAATTCATCTGTAGAAAAATCTTCCAATGGCTTTTCATAACCTTTTAGTTTCCCAACCGGCGAACTGAAACCATCTTGATGATAATCCTTACCATGGCCCGGCAATTGTTTATTATTTACAGCCAATGCACTTGGCCCTGTAGTTTTTATAAAATAGGGCTGATCTTTTTGATCGGTTTTAAATTCCGAAATAGTCCCGCTAACCTGTAATCCGGAACTATAAACAGCGGTGCAGGTATTTTTACTATCGACGGCCTTCTTTAACGCAGATGATCCGCCAACTCTAAACGCCATCGTATTGGCATATTCTTCCAGCACATCAATCAAATTTTGAAAGGTTGGTGTTACGAATAGCTGCGGCTGGGTTTTAGTGATATCGTATGGATACTTTACAGCATCAATAGTGTACCAAAGTTTTTTAACATGAGCCGTCATACAGCTAACGCTTTCACCTATGGACGATAACAAACCTGCGCCATATATTTTGGGCTCTTCCAATGTACCAATCAAACCGTATTCAACCGTCCACCAATGCAGGCGACTTAATAGCGCCATTTCGGATGGCTCACCCATATTTTCCTGTTGCCAGGCAACAAGCTCTTCAGCTTTTTTTAGCTCTTCTTCATCAGCATCGGGCATTTCTTTTAATATCGATAACGCACGAATAGCTTCATACAGATCAAAATCCTGCGCCGAAAACATCGCTTTCGCCCCTATCGAACCAAAATAACTTAGGTATTGATGATAATCGTAATCCGCGATAATCGGCGCGTGCCCGGCAGATTCATGGATGATATCCGGTGCGGGTGTATACTCAATATGGTTTAACTGGCGGATATCCGCAGCAATAACCAGCACCTTACAGGCTTGATATTCCATAAACGCGGCGGGTGGGATAAAGCCATCTACAGTAACAGCTCCCCAGCCAATTTTAGCAAGGGCATCATTCATTTCCTGCAGATTGGGTATTTTCTCGATAGAAAGCCCCGCTTTGGTAAGGCCGGGAATGTATGGGTAATACGCAATATCTTTTAAATAACTATAATTCTGGCGCATTACATAGCGCCAAACGGCATGATCTACCGGGGTGTAGTGCTCATAGTTTTGTTCAACAATAAACTGTTTTAAATGCGCAGGCAATGCTGCAACCTGCGGGTTGCCGAAATCATTAAAATAAGCCATTGGTCAGTCGGTTTATAAAAAGTGCAAATTAAGAAAATAGCTTTACTATTCCTTAATTTCTTCGGCTTTTGGCAAACCATCTTGTAAATGATCGGGGCGTATTAGGTAGTAAACACCACTTAAAGCAACTAATAACGATATGAGGTAAAACGAGATACTCAGGAAAATACCCAAACTGGCATCAATATGAAAAAAGTCGGCTGATTTAGTAAAAACGAATTCACGCGCACCGGCACCGCCAATAGTTATAGGTACTACCGCCGCTAATGCCGATACTAAAAACGCCAGCAAATAAGGCGCAAATTTGCCTGTAAAATCCTGGCTCAATAATATCATAATAATAGTAAGCACCTGGAAACCCTGCACTACAACCGCCTTGGCGTGCCCTTTAAAAAAGTGCTGACCAAATTCCTTGAAAAAAACCTTTACAACTATATAATAAGCAATACTGCCTACCACAAAAATACTTGCCGGGATAGCTATATTGATTGGGATTTGCGGGATGAATATTTTCAAACAAACGATAATCAAGCCAATAGCCCACAAACCGCTCAGCCTATCGAACAATATTGCCCAGAATACTTTTTTGGCAGGTAATTTATAAGTTTTATTGAGTAGCCAAATTTTGTAACCATCGCCACCAATACCACCAGGCAATAAAAAGTTGTAGAATATACCTAACAGGTAAAGCCTAAAGTTAAATTTAGAAGAGAGCCTTAGATTGATGGATTTAAAGAAACTCAACAAACGCCATGATGAAGCCACCATAGATAAGAAATAAAACACAACACCGGCAAGCATCCACCAGTAATTGGCATGCACCAATCGAGCTGCAACCTTGCTAAACTCAACCTTGCTGAATACATAGTAAAGCAGCGCGCCGGTAATAACAAATTTTAATACGGTTTTGGTAACGTTCCAAAGCTTATCCTTAAATGTTTTGGGTTTAACTTCTTCGTTAACTTCCTCAATTATGGATTCTTCAATATTTGCCATGCTGATGCAAAACTAAGTAAATTTAAATTGACCGTTTCATTCAATTTTCATGTTGAAGATGAGTTCCTGCATAAATCATTCGGTCAAAATTTTCATCAAATAAAAAAGCCCTTAGCATAAGCTAAGGGCTCTATATAAACTATAATCAAAATTACATTACCAATTCACCAAGTGCTGCGGCGGTGAAGCCTTTCAGTTCGTCGGTGCGGCCTTCGTGTATCTTTTTAGGCCAGAATGGATCAGCCAATATCGGGCGACCAACGCCAACTAAATCAAAATCGCCACGATCAAAACGCCTTAATAGTTCATCCAATGAGCTTGGCTCTGAGCTTTGTCCTGCGAATGCACCAAAGAAATCGCCCGATAAACCAACCGAACCTACGGTGATAGTTGCTTTACCGCTTACTTTTTTAACCCAGCCTGCAAAGTTCAAATCAGAACCTTCAAATTCAGGCTCCCAGAAACGGCGTTGTGAGCAATGGAATATATCTACTCCGGCATCAGCCATTGGGTTTATCCATGCTTCCATTTCTTGCGGTGTTTTAGCTAGTTGGTTGGTATAAGCAGCCGGTTTAAATTGTGATAAACGGATGATTACCGCGAAATCCTCACCTACCCGTTTACGAACTTCTTTAATTACCTCGATCCCAAAACGGCTACGTTCAGCTAAGGTTTTGCCACCGTAAATATCGGTGCGCTCATTAGTTCCTTCCCAAAAAAATTGGTCTATCAAATAACCGTGAGCACCATGTATCTCCACACAATCAAAACCTAAAGCTTTGGCATCAGCTGCTGCTTGTCCGTAGGCTTTTATGGTATCGGCGATATCACTATCGGTCATGGTATTCCCGTTATTGAAACCGGGGCGATTTAAGCCTGACGGACCTTCAAACGGCTGAGACGGCACCCAGCCCGAAGCATGATTATCCATAATGCCCATGTGCCAAATTTGCGGCCCCATTGAGCCACCGGCGCTGTGTACACCTTCAATCACGTTTTTCCAGCCGACTAAAGCTCCGTTACCATAAAAGTGAGGAATGTTAGCATCATTTGATGAAGACACCCGATCGATAACAGTTCCTTCAGAAAGGATTAATCCTGCTTCACCTTCTGCACGCCTGCGGTAATAGGCCGCAACTTCGGCGGTAGGTATACCGTTTGGCGAGAATGAACGTGTCATCGGCGCCATTACAATACGGTTTTTTATATTTAATGATTTAAGGCTAAATGGCCTGAATAAGCTATCGGTACTCATAGATATTATTTAATTTTTTTAAATTTCTGATTGGATGATCTGGTTCAGCAAGGCAAAGCCTTCTTCGTTGCGCTGGTAGTAGGTCCACTGCCCCACCCGGTGAGATTTAACCAAACCGGCACGCTGTAACGTAGCTAAATATTCGGATACGGTTGATTGGGTAAGACCTGTTTTTAATTGTATCTGCCCTACACAAACACCATTGGCATAACCAAATTGGGCCTGATCCGGGAAACTTGTTTCCGGGTTTTTAAGCCAATTGAGGATTTGTAAGCGCGACTTGTTTGATAACGCTTTAAATATTTCTACCTGATCCATAGCGCAAAGATATATCGGAATATTCCGATATACCAATTATAGTTTTGGATATGACAATTGGTTGATATTTAAATAAGAAAGCCCTTAGAAATTAATCTAAGGGCTTTTCTCAGTTGCCATTGTCAATGAACAAGGGGGTAATTATTTGCCTTTATATTCATCAATAGCAACTTCCGGCTTTAAAACATCATGGTCTTTTTCAACCATGATCGCTTTTGCAACACTAAAGTTGGCTGTTTGCCTGATGTCACGAGATGAAGCACCTGCTTTAAATATATAACTGCCTGCATCGGTAATCCATTCAGATTTATCGGTATGGAAAGAGGCTAAATCAGCGGCATTTATTTTGAAAGTTAATGTTTGCGACTCGCCCGGTTGCAATAAGCGTGTTTTACCAAATGCTTTTAACTCTTGGGCTGGTTTATCAATGGTTTTGGTTGGCGCGCTGATGTATGCCTGTACAACTTCTTTACCGGCAACCTTACCTGAATTTTTCACGGTAACAGTCGCCGTTAAATCGCCATTAAATACTGCCGAACTCAATTTTAAATTGCTGATTGCAAAGTGAGTGTATGATAAACCATAACCAAACTCATACATCGGTTTAACTTTGTAGGTATCATAATAACGGTATCCCACATAAATACCTTCCTGGTAAACTACGTGCTCTGGTTTGTTTGCCGGTTCACCGGGGAAGTTTTTGGCGGATGGCACATCCTCATATTTTACAGGGAACGTAGTTGCCAATTTACCTGATGGATCTACTTTACCGCTTAAAATATCGGCAATAGCATTACCAGCCTCTTCGCCCGGCTGCCATGCTAATAATATCGCGTCGGCATTATCTTGCCAACCGTTCATATCAATTACACCACCAATATTCAACACAACAACAACCTTTTTGCTTTTAGCGTGGAAACTGTTAGCAATTTTCTTGATCTGTTGTTGTTCGTTTGCAGTAAGCGTATAATTGGTTGCCAAATCACGATCCGAACCTTCACCTGCATTTCTACCAATGGTGATCAGGGCCAAATCTGCAGTATTGGCTTCATCTGCAATTTTATCTTCGTTAACCATCATTTCGGGCACAGGCCCCGGCCAATGGTGTTCTTTTTTAGCATTAGCCCAAAGTTTGGCACTTGTATCTTTTACAAAAGTTGTGTAGCTGGTTTCTAATATAGGATCTGTTTTATAACCCGCATTGCTTAAACCTTGTGCAACCGAAATTACATAAGCCTTGTTTACATCGCCGCTACCGGTCCCGCCTGCAATGGTAAAGTACGATGCATTACCAAAAGCAGCTATTGATTTTACTTTTTTAACGATAGGCAAAGTTTGTGCATCGTTTTTCAGCAAGATCATACCTTCGGTTGCTGCTTTGCGCGATACCAACGCATGTGCTTTCAAATCGGGTTTATTTGAGTAGGCATATTTTTTGAAGGATGGCGATTTAAGAATGATAGCAAGGATATGCGCCACATTCTCATTCAAAATTTTCATACTTAATGAATCATGCTGAGCTGCTTCCATCAAATCTTCAATCTGATCCGGGCGACCGGGCATGATCAGATCGTTGCCAGCTTTTTCTTCCGCAACATCACTAAAACCACCACCCCAATCGGTCATCACAAAACCTTTAAATTTCCATTCATCACGCAAAACAGTGGTGATCAAATCATGCCTTTCAGCAGTATAAGAACCATTTAATCTATTATATGATGACATTACTGTCCACGGATGTGATTCGGTGATGGCTATGCGGAAATTCTTTAAATACAATTCGCGCAATGCCCGCTGGCTAACTTCAGAATTAACAAAATTACGGTCGGTTTCCTGGTTATTTGCAGCGAAGTGTTTGATGGAAGTACCAACCCCATTTGATTGTACTCCATTAATCAACGCAGCAGCCATTTTACCGGCAATCAGCGGATCTTCTGAATAATATTCGAAATTACGTCCATTTAAAGGGTTCCGGTGGATGTTTACACCGGGAGCCAATAAAATATCAATGCCGTATTCTTTTACCTCGTTACCAAAAGCTTTACCAACACTTTCAACAACTGCCGGATCCCAGGTTGAGGCTAATAATGTTCCAACCGGGAAAGCCGTAGCGTAGTACGTATGCGTACTATCGCCTTTGCGGTGCGGACTGATCCTCACCCCGGCAGGGCCATCACTCAAAACCATTGAAGGGATTCCTAAGCGCGGAATCGCATTGGTATTACCCGCGGCGCCTTCTACTTTAACTTCAGTTTTACCAATCATAGGTGGCGGGGCAACAAAGCCATTGCTCATACCCGCTTTTAAGCCTGCAGCCTGCTTGGGCCTTGGTGCTTTGCCTGCGCCAACAAGCAGGGTACATTTTTCCTGCAATGTCATGGCGGCAACAACTTCTTGTATTGAATTTTTTCCCAGCTGAGGGACAATTTTGGTTTGTGCTTTAACTGTGATACTGCTCGCAGTAAGCATAGCCAGCATTATGCCAGCTATATATTTTTCATGGAGACTCATAAAATAGGTATTGTTGAGATTGTAAATATATAATTTTAATTAATTCAGTGCTTCATAATAAAGCAAAGCATTAAACATTATTATTACACAACAATATAATTATCTTACAGCCTGCGATCTGATTCTTTTATAACGAGATCATTTATACTGGCGAAACGCTTTTGCATTAAACCGTGCTCATTAAATTCCCAATTTTCGTTTCCATAAGCGCGAAACCATTGACCTGACTTGTCGTGATATTCATATTCAAATCGCACGGCAATCCTGTTTTCGGTAAATGCCCAAAGCTCTTTCTTCAATTTATAATCGAGCTCAATTTCCCACTTTTTGGTTAAGAAAGCGATCACTTCTTCGCGGCCATTAACAAAAGTTGAGCGGTTGCGCCATTCAGTATCAATGGTGTAAGCAAGTGCTATGCGGTTAGGATCCTGGCTGTTCCAGGCATCTTCGGCTAATTGTACTTTTTGAGTTGCCTTTTCAAGGGTAAACGGTGGTAAAGGTAGTTTCTGTTCCATATTACAAAACTAAGGGCGAGCTAATCAGGTTTAATGGCAATATTTATGGATTGTATGGTGTTAAGCATTATAAAATCAAAGGCATCAACCCTTAATTAAAAACACTACTTTAGGCAAGTTAATTATTTATGCAGACTTATTTATTAGGTATCGATATCGGCACCGGGAGCACCAAGGCGGTGGCTGTTGATTTAGAGGGAAAACCGATAGCTATTTCACAGCATTATTACCCGGCGCACAGTCTGCAACTGGGTTACAGTGAACAAGATCCGGAAATCATTTTCAAAGCTTTTGTTAATTGTATAACCGATGTGGTGCAGGATATCGGTGGCTCGCCTATCGCTGTTAGTTTAAGTAGCGCCATGCACAGCGTTATCCCGATTGATAAGGCATGTAAGCCACTTGCGCCAATGATTACCTGGGCAGATTCGAGAAGTGAGAATGTGGCCGAAAGAATAAGAAACTCGGCACAAGGTGCGGATATCTACAAAACATCGGGCACACCTATCCATGCCATGACGCCACTTTGCAAGATCATTTGGCTTAAAGAAAATCAACCCGAATTATTTGCGGCTACTTATAAATTCATTTCGATAAAGGAATATATCTGGTATCAATTGTTTAATGTGTTTGAAGTTGATTATGCCATTGCATCTGCTATGGGCTTGTTTGATATTATTAAATTGGATTGGAACCCGGTAGCCTGCCAGTTAGCAAGTGTTTCGATGGATCAACTTTCAATCCCGGTTAATACCACTTATAAAAAAAGTATTTTAAGTGAATCAACGGCGCAACTTTTAAAATTGGATGTTAATACACAATTTGTGATTGGGGCGAGTGATGGTTGCTGTGCAAATCTCGGCAGCTATGTTACCGAACCGGGTGTAGCATCTTTAACTATTGGCACCAGCGGCGCGGTGCGTATAACCAGTAAACGACCGGTTTATGATTACCACAGCATGATATTTAATTACCTCCTGAATGCTGATACTTTCGTTTGTGGCGGCGCTATTAATAATGGCGGAATCGTGCTGGATTGGCTGCTAAAAACCTTCTCGGGCAAAACCTCGCTGGCTAAAACCGATTATGAGCTGTTGTTTGAAGATATGGCAGGTATACCCGCAGGTAGCGATGGCTTGATATTCCTCCCCTATTTATACGGCGAGCGTGCGCCAATATGGGATACTAAAAGCTGCGGCACATTTTTTAATATTAAACCTATCCATACCCAAGCTCATTTTCTAAGAGCGGGATTAGAGGGAATATGTTTCGCGCTGAATGATGTGATCCAATCTGTTGAACGGTCATCATTTCCTATTGAACGAATACATATTAGTGGTGGTTTTATTAATTCGGCGGTTTGGGTACAGATGCTGGCCGATATCACCCAAAAACAACTAATTACTGTTCAGCAGGAAGATGCCTCGGCATTGGGTGCTATATTTTTGGCTGATGATGCGCTTGGTTTAAATAAATTAGGCAAATATCCAACGGATCAAAACCAATTAAATATCTCTCCCAATAACAATAATGCAGTGGTTTATGATGCGCGTTTCTTAATATTCAAAAAACTGTATCAAGATCTGAAGGAAACCATGCATTTAATGCACCATATATAATTGTTATAGTTTAGGAAATTTAACTAAACTTCTACATATGATGCGGTATACACATTTTGCGCCGCATCATTATTAACATCGCGGCTTATTACATTAATCATTTCGCGGGCATTTTCGCTTAGTGTAAAGTATTTTTGATAAGCGCCTAATGCTTCAACACCCATTTGGTTCTTTTTATTTTCGCTTAAAGTGAGCCAGGTTTTTAGTAGTTTCTCAACGCCTTCTAAATCGTCATCAGCAATTATCCCGGCTTCAGCCCTATTAATTTCACTCCAAATATTTACCTGGTTTGTTATTAATACCGGTTTGGCACAAGCCAAAGCCTCAACAACTGCAATACCAAAGTTTTCCTGGTGGCTGGGTAGTATAAATGCTTCGCAACCGTAAAATGCGCCCCATTTAGCATCGCCTGTTAACATACCGGGTAAAATTATTTGCTCAGATATCTCCGGAAACTGCACTATCTCTTCCATTATTTTTTTGAAAAAATCAGTTTCTAGTCCGGGCCCTGCAATTACTAATTTAGGCAGGCTTTCATTAAGCATCTTTTTGGCTTTGTATAAAGTTATATATGCCTTTACTAACAAATCAATCCCTTTTTTAATATCAATGCGCCCTAAAAATAAAATATAAGGCTCACCATTTAAACCCGGACAAGCCTGGTTAAAAGCGGTTTTCATATCAATATTAAATACAGGTGGCTTTTTTATACCGTAACCTACATTGTATTCCTTTTTGGGCCTGTAAAAACGAAAGGTTTTACGAGCTAAAATTAATTCTGTTTCACAAGTAAATAATAAACCATCCGCGCTATTTACAACCCGTCTTTCTATTAATTGCCAATAAAATTCATTCCTAATCGCTTTAAGCCACCTCTCTTTTGCACGTTGAAAGTACGGATCGAGCATGCCGTGTGGCATTACAAACATTAGCGGCGCTTTTTGCTTATCTTTTTTTAGCTTTTCGATAGCCCGCCAAACCGCATAACTATGGTACGACCATAATCCATTTACAATAACGGCATCAAAACGATTGATATTTTTTATTAGCCATGGCAATAAAATACGGCTATGCCTTAAAAATCCATAGCTTGGACCAAGAGAATTAACGGATGTATGTTCGGATTGAAGAAAGTTGGAACCTGGGCCATCAAGCGTTACCACCTCATTAACAATGGGATACTGTTCAGCAATTGAAATAAATGATTTTACAGCTTCGGAAACTCCACCTTTGGCAGGATCTAGTGTAGCTGTTACGTGTAATAATCTCACAAAAATAGGGGTATATTTTATTTGCAAATATATACAATATTATTTATTGTAACATAGCTGTTACAATAAATAATCATAATATATAAACGCCGAATGTATAGCTAAGGTTTTAAGATTAGAAAAATTTAATGTTAAGTATTATTACCTTATTTATTTAATATTATCTATAAATGTTTTATTAACTATAAGCTTAATTACACTATCCAGCTCATAACTTTCTGTTTGCAAGTGTTTTACTATTTCGTGGTTTTCGGGGTTGTTAAGATTTTCTTTATCCAGAATATCTATTAAACCAATAATGGTAGCTACCGGCCTTCGCAACTCATGAGAGCTTAATGAAGCTATGTTCCTTAATCGTTCGTTCTGTTCCTGTATAGCTAATTCAAATTTTAAACGTAAGGTTACATTATGAGCAAAGCATCCGGCTCCGCTAACATTATTATTTTCATCATAAATAGGGTTAAAACTAACTTCAAAGCTGATCAGTTCATTAGTGCATTTATCATATGACTCAAAATCAATACTAAATCTTTCACCCGCTAAAACCCGGTCATAGTAATTAGTCCATTCCTGCACCACACTTTCATTATCATATAATTGCTCATATAGCTTTGATCCTTCTAAATGATCAATATCGAAATTATGCTTTAGCCATTTCTTATAAGCATCATTTGCAAACACATAAACCTTGTTTTTATCAACCGACCATATCATATCATTGGTGTTATTGATAATCCCTTCCAGATTATGTTTAGTCCACATGGCTTGTTCTTCCGACTCCTTCTCCCTTGTAAAATCTCTCATTAACACCGCTAACCCTTCATCCGAAGGATAGGCGGAAACCCTGAACCAACGTTTTGATATAGGTGAAGATGCAATAAATTTGAATGTTTGCTGCTCCACAACGGCCTTTTTAAAACCGTCTTCAAACGGCGTACCAATAGCAGCAGGTAAAACATCCCATATTAAGCGCCCTAAAACATCGGCTCTATTTCGTGCAAATTGCTTTTCCCAGGCGCTATTTACCCTTAAAAACCGCCATTCTTTATCCAGGATAAAAAAAGCATCAGTTATACTATCCAGATAAAAATTTAATTTTTCGAGGATGTTTTCCACAGTCATCTTCGCTTCTTCAAGCTCCGAAACATCAAACCCGGTACCCTGTATTTCAATTATTTCATTATTGGCGTTAGCAACAGCAACACAGGTAGCATTTATCCACCTGGTGTGCCCGGCATCATTTACTTTACGATGTAATACTGTAATTATTTTACCGGGATTGTTAATACAATCACTAAACGCTGCTTTTAGCCTTGATATATCACTCGAGTAAGAAATATTATAAATGCTTTTACCAATCAGTTTTTCTTTTTGGTACCCTAACATGCGTGTATATGCCTGGTTAACATAAGTGTAATTGCCATCTTTATCAATCCGAAAAATAAGTGCTTCCTGAGCCTCTATCAGCGAATTAAGAAACCAAACCTGGTGCTTTGCTTCTTCTTTAAAAGTAACCACATCGGTTATGTCTTTTAGTATATTGAGAATAATTGAATGGCCTAATGTATCGTGTATAAACTGAACCCGCTTTTCCTGTATCCAGCGCACGCTGGTATCTTTTGTATTGATGCGATAAGTGATCTCTTTTTCATCAGGAACTTTTAGGCTTTTGGTAAACTCGTCAACAATTGCTCTGTCTTCTGTATAAATAATACTATTAAACAGATTGGGGTTGTTTTTATATTCTTCGGGCTTATAACCGGTAATATTTTCAATTGCCGGGCTCACAAAAATGTACGACCTTTCATTCAGATTGTAAGCCATAACGGCATCAGTCATAGCCGAAAGAAGATAGTCTAACATTTCCATATTGAAAGTTTACATGATATAAAACATAACAAAAAACGGAAAATAAGTTATTGTAATTAGTTGATTAAGTTTAGGTTATGCCGAAACATAAAAGATCAAGCAACCATTAATAAATTACTATCGCTATAAAAAATAAACTACGGTTAATTTAATCAATTGTTTTATAAATACCTCAAACTAATATATTTAATATACACAGTAAAGTTGTGAAATGTGCAACACAATAATTTCCCCCAACAAAAAAATCCCCGCCAATGACGGGGATTTGATTTAACCAAAATTAACTTGTTAAACTATTATATTAACTTAATTATTAAAAGTTTTTAGGAACAGCCTGGCCTTTATTGGTATCCCACCAAACTGGTGTTCCGCCATTATCAGGGCCGCCAAGCATAGTTACCGCAGCAGCAACAGCAGCAGCGTTATTGGTGTACTCTGTTGATGGATAAGCTATCCTGCGTATTTGTAATGCTGTACTAATTGTACCACCGCTGTTATTAACAACAACCGGGAACAATCGTGGGTAACCAGTACGACGGTATTCTGTCCAAGCTTCCCAGCCACCGCAAGGGAACATG
>Ga0302303_10000626_pt1 | contig 27101 bp, 25 predicted proteins | sample III_Palsa_E2_1_FD_194542 | JGI IMG/M metagenome (GOLD analysis project Ga0302303, IMG submission 194542) | Peat permafrost microbial communities from Stordalen Mire near Abisko, Sweden - III_Palsa_E2_1 | ecosystem: Environmental > Terrestrial > Soil > Palsa > Peat permafrost | place: Sweden...
CGGTTGCCATCATCCAAAGACGATGCAGGAACTCACCCATAACAAAGGCTCCGACGACAAGATGGAATTTCCGTCGTCGGCTCATCGTACCGCCTCACGGTGGGCGAGGCAACTATATTCTTGCCCTAATTAGCGCTCCGCCCTTTTTTATTGCTAAGTTCAATACTGAACGGGCCGCCGAGGAAAACCGGACTCATTGCACCGAGAAGGTCCAGACGTTGGAGTGCTGCGTGCCGTCGGCGCTGTTCACCGTCACCGTCCAGTTGCCGGGGTCGCTGCCGTCGTTGAACTGATAGCTCAACTGGGTGCTGGAGACGAAGGTCAGCTTGCTGGGGGTGCTCTGGATCACATCCCCCTGCGGATCAGTGAAGGTGAGAGTGTCCCCGCTCACGTAGTTGGTGCCGTTGATCAGCATCGTCTGGTTGCTGCCCGACGACGCATACGAGGGCGGCGACAGGTTGCTGATCGTCGGTGCTCCCGCCGTCGCTGTCACCGTCCAAACGACCGTGTTACTTTGGGCGCTGGTCTTGACGTCGGTGTCCACCTCGGAATACGTACCGACCTGACTCTCCGTGAATGAAGTAAATGTGAATTGTCCTGACGAATTTGCGGTTGTCTGGCTTGTGACTGTGGTGCTGTCTGGTTGCGTGATGGAGGCTGTCACGCTGCCGTTTGCCGATGCGCCGGTGCCACTCACCGTAAATGTTGTGCTTCCGCTGGTACCTGTCGTTGGAGAAATGCTCGCAACAAGTGTGGTCGCATTGACACTGATCCCGATGCTACGCGTGTCGTTGTCTCCATTAGAGTCTGATACCGTGCAAGTGGCAGTGTACGCACCCCCCTGAGTTGGTGCAGACCATGTGACACTCGAACCACTTCCGCTGATCGTTCCACCTGTCACGCTCCATACGTACGACAGGGCCCCAGCACCTTGGTACTGAGCCGTGCAGACTAACGCCGAAGTGCCAGCAGGGCCTACCGTCGATGGATTAGCCGTCAGCGACTGTATCTGAGGCGGAACATTTGGATCAAAAACGGTTATTGAGATCTGCTCATTGGCGGTCTGTCCAGTCGCGTCCACTACTTGAACAGTCGAGACAGAAGATTGCACTTGCGTGGGGGTGCCGCTTAATAGACCGTTTTGCGTGAGAGTAAGGCCCGCGGGAAGGCTCGACGGAATTGTTGACCACGAGTAGGGTGCTTGCCCGCCAGATGCCGTCAACGTTTGTTGATACGCCTGTCCCACGCTCGTGCTGGGTAAATTAGAGGGGGTTGTGATAACCAAAGAGACCGCCCCGGCCCCAACGGTAATTGATGAAAGCGCATCGGCGGAGGCCGCCGTAGCGTCCGACACCTGCACATAAAATACGAACGACCCAACTGATGTAGGGGTTCCGCTGATAGTTCCGCTAGCTGGATCAATACTTAACCCCGGCGGCAACCCGCTATTCCCCGTTCCGCCTGTGCTTTGCGTTGAGAAGGTAAATGGTGGTGTCCCAAACGCGGCCGATACGGTAGCACTGTAGGGTGTGTTCAGTTGCGCAGGTGTAAACGACAGACTGTTTGCGACCAAGCTCACTGGCAGCTTGGTTCCGTTCGGCTGGATCACCAGATAGTTGGGGTACTGTGCGCTGTTGCGCCACGAAGCAAGGAGCTCAGCGGTCGTATATGAAGTATATTCTCCCGCTTCCCCATTGCTCCCATACGGTGAGACGGGAAAGGGATCGTTGACGTAAACGCTTCCGTCAGGGGCAGCATCCATTCCAACAATCACCATGTAATGCCCGCCGCAGACGGCACTGGTCAGTTGCTGCCCATCCAGAGAGCAGGTCACCGTCGTGCCTGTAACCTGCCGCACCCGCATTCTGTAGTGGACGGGAAGGATAACAGGCTGCCCACTCCCAAGGGCGCTCTTAAGTCCATCGAGTTCATGAGTCGACTCCACGTCCTGCGCATCCGGAATGGCGCTATTCACTACGGAAGACCCAAATCCCTGCTGTTGAGAAATTTGCCACAGAGTAGAAAGAGAGAAGCCGTTGTTGGGTCCGTAGTATCTCGATATGCCGTCAGGGCTATAAGTTACCCCATCTGAGTTTAGCTTTGTTCCTTCGTAGTAGAGACAAGAATGCGCGGCGTATTTTTGTCCCCCCATTACAGAGTAGTTGGACTCGTCGCACTCGCCCGCGTCCTTAAGTATGCCGTCTTGCAACCAGCTTTCAAACGGAGTGCTAGAAAGCATCGGAACCTTTGGGGCCGGATTACAAGACGCAACAGCGACAGGATTAGGATCTAGATTCTGAAGTAGGCTGGTGATATGTTGAGCCGACAAGGTGCAATCACTTCCGTTGGTTGCATTACTTGCCTGTGGATAGTCGAAGCAGGCCGGGACCGCCCCCGTCTGTTGGCAACTCGAATTGTTCTGGTTGTTTTCATAGAAACTGCGAACCATCAGGTAAGAGGCCGTCCCACAGTTCGCAGTGTCTTGGCCGTTAACGCCGAAAATGCCAGGTGCCATTTGGAACATCCATGGGACGTGACCGACGCAAACACCGTTGGAGGTTGTCGCTGGTCCGTTGAAGGCGAAGGTGCACCATTGAGTTCCAGATTGTGAAGTATATTCACGGGCAATAGCGTGATGTTTTTGCGCCTCGAGCGCACGATTCTTAAGTGCGCTATTCGACGAGGGCACTCCCGAGGTTCCGACGATATAAGTGAATGATCCAGTATCAACTCCTGCGGTGGCATCTTTCGGACCGGGATCATTGTTCGTGATCTGGTCTGTTACGACAAGATTCAAACTGCTTGAAGGGCCGCCGCCTGGCGCCGGATTGGTCGCGATCACGGAAAGGGTCGTGTCCGATCCCAAACTGATGGCGGGGACTATGGCGACCACTTGTGTGGCCGAAACGTAGGTCGTTGCCAGGGAGCCGGCTCCAGCTGAGACTGTTGTGCCCCGTACAAAGTTTCCGCCATAGACAGTGATCTGAGTGTCCGGGCTACCCGGCGGCAACGTCGAGGGGTTAATAGAACTCAAGAATGGCGAGGGATTGTTGACTGTGAAGTTTGTGGCAGCGCTTGTTCCGCCACCTGGGCTTGGATTGCTGGCGGTGAGACTGTGGGTGATGGCAACTGTTTCTTGCTGAGCTGAAATCGTGATCTGAATCTGAGTACTGGATAGGAGAGTTGACGTTACCGCTGCCCCGTCCACTTTTATAGACGTGGCACTTAAAAATCCCTGTCCCGTGAGTGTAACAATCGTGTCCGCACTCCCCGCGGTCGTAAAGCTTGGCGATATCGCGGTAATTTTCGGAATGGGGTTAGACTGCGGCGGTGTTTGACTCCCGCTATTACCACCGTTAGTGCCACTGCTGCACCCGATCAGGGATACCAATAAAAGTACCGCTCCGGCAAGGGTGATATGCGCAACGGTAAAGAATCGAATTCGCATGTAACCTCCTTCTCAGCCTTGACAATGCTTCGGACATCCGCCGATGCATAACGGTGTAGTAAAGGCGAGGCTCCGCCTCTTACCGATCTTTAAGTTGTCCCTGGGTTCGGTCTCAACTGAGCGCATGTTTCTAACGGGGGGATGCGCTCTTGCATGAAGCTAATGCACGCTAAACCGCGCAATTATGGCCGTTTCAGTCACGATTGTCAATGACTTACACGACGCACAGTGGGTGAGCATCTCCGCTCTCTTCCACTTCCGTCAGCACAATCCTCTTTAATGCGCTTTCTGTCTTAATATGGTGCGCACCGAGGCATCTGGCAACTGCCGAAGCCCTGGTTAATCAGAGATTCGACCGCGCTATCATGAAGTGTCAATTCTTGCCCTAAATGTTCAATGGCCCCCGATTAATGTTATTGAGGAACCTGTTCATCTGCTGCGTAACTATTTGATTCCGGCGTGAGACACAAGGTGGACCAAGACGGACAACCCGAGCGGGAGCAAATCTTCGAAGAATTGCTTCGGCATCATCGTGGCCAGATCAGTGCCCTTGTTCGCAGAGTGGTGCGCCTCAACGAAGTCAAAGATGTTGAGCAGGAGGTGTTTCTCGCGCAATGGGGGAGCGTCCCAAAGGCTCCACAAGAAACTTCAGCGCGTAGCGGTTGGATTCATGAGTTAGTGCGGCGAGTCTCATTCGCTTGGGTTAGGAAGGAAATTAAGGGCTTAAGCGGAAAACCGAGTCCTGTCGGAGGCGGCGCCCTCTACGGTTTCAATCCGTCTCTATTCACTGAACGCCAACAACCTTCTCGTTCACGAAGGTTACCTTCAAGTCTTAGTACACATAAATCTGGTTAGCGCCCTGGTTGACTATCTTCTCCGGCTTGACGAGCGCAGCCTGCACCTGATCCACGGTCCCAGTTGGATGGCTGCTGGCTCAGCTTGCTCTTGCCTCTGCGAGCGTGATCAGAAAGGGACTATCCCAACAATACGTGGTCGGCAAATAACCGGCTAATCTCCGCCAGTTGCGCTCGAACCACAGCGACCTCACGACGGGCGACACCATGCCTTTTTACAAACTTCCGCAACGCCCGATCTGTCAGGTCGCTCCATTTCCCGTGATCAACCAGTTCAGCGCATTTTCTGCAGGTCGCCCACGATCCCACGGCAAGTCCGCTCACGAAGACTGGATTTCCTTTTGAGGAAAAATTGGCGCACCTGTACACCTTGAAGACCGGGGATGTGCAACAGAAGTCGCAGTGATCCCCGCCACGTGGCACGACGCATGGCCCGAACGTCATAAACCGGCTTGAAGCTTGTGCACGAACGAAATGAAAACGAGCGGCTTCTCGCCCATGAGTATCGCTATTTTCTTGGCACACTCCGGACAACGCCACTCATAGGGAGTGCCGCATCGGAAACCATGCGGGAGGTGAGCCGAAGCAGGAAACAATTCTCTCTCCTGGCTGACAATCGTAATGCTGCCTAACGCTGAAGGCAGAAATGAAGCATAGGCGACCTCCCATGGAAAATTCCGGGGGGAAGGAGACCGTGCCCGGCGTAGCTGACAAGCTACCGACGCCCCTCGCAGGCACGGCCTCAAACTTTGCGCAACTCCGTTTGCCTATAGGCCAATACGACCGAAAGCGTTCTGAAAGGGTATCCATCTGGTTTTCATGTGAGTAGCATCCTTTTTCAAGTCGTAGCGGGCAATTTCCCGTAATCGGAATCCTACGCCAAAATAGCTATAATAATCAAGTAATTGTCTTTAATAATCCGTTCTTTGGGCTTCCAGGCGCACCCGTGTTACGGTGCGCTCTTGAAACTCACTAATGGAAGACAACTCAGGGCTGCCCGTGTCTTGCTTGGGTGGAATCAGGCGAAACTCGCAAAGGCCGCACGCGTCGCAATCGGCACCATCCGGCGGATGGAATCGTTCGAGGCGGCGATCAATTCACAGACCGGCACGCTTTATAGCGTGCAGCAGGCCCTAGAGCGTGGCGGAATCGAGTTCCTCAACGATGAGCGCCCTGGCGTGAGGCTACGAACTCCGGTCAAGCGGCAAACTGGACCTTGACGGGCGGGTTCTCCGTGTCAGTAAATCAAGCGGCTGGATCGCGCGAGTCCATGTCATAGTGGAGGAGTTCTGGAGGCCCGCATTGCTATTAGCACTTCCGCTCTGCATCTTGCCGGTCCGCCATAGCGGATTCGGCGCACTACTGTTCAGATGAACCGCAGCGCCGTTCCTGTCAGAAGTTCCGAGCCATATGGGTCAAGCCTGTACTGATCTGAATTCGCTCTGCTACAATTCAGTCTCGGGGCAGGGACAGCTGCTCTGGGTTGGGCTTGCCTGCAGAACAGTTTTGGACGGTGGTTTAGCTTGGTGTCCATGGTGTCCATTAACCTCGGAATTTGGTTCTATGGGGTTGAAATGGGCGACGCAGGCGAAACGATTGAACATGAGGAAAGCCAGTAAAGACGCGGGTTTCCGATAAAGGTAAGAAAACAAAGTGGGGACGTAGTTCAGTTGGTTAGAACGCTGCCCTGTCACCGGCTTCCGACAACACAATCGATCAGGTATTCGCTGTTTCCTCGCAGAGCACACGATTATCCCGCCAATTTCTCTCTTACATTCGTCAAGGGCTGCTTAACCCAGATTAAAACTCCCGTGTGTCCAATGGCGAGAGCAGCAACGACCGTCAGCGGCGCTACGGATTCTTGTGACAGCACCAGAACATCTACAGGGTCGTCGGGTCAAGCGAAGCCGCGGGCGACCACCCGACCCTGACAGAACCTAAAGAATTCGCGCAGAGAGGAGACACCTTGCCGTCTACACCTTCTTGAGCGACGGTTGATGAACTCTTATACGACCGTCGTCATCCCATTTGACGAGAGCGTCATCTTCATTGACTTGCCGGACCGTGCCAAATTCTCCGGTCGGCATTCCGAAATCGCCCAAACCCTCGACACGATCTCCGGGACTCAAATCTTGGGCATTGCCAGAAGGTTCGACGAGCGGTGGCTTCTTGGCACGGTCTGAATCAGGGGGTGCCCCGGGGTGTGACAACGGCGCTTGGGGTAATTTACGCAGTTTCGGCGTTGGTTTATCGGCAGTATGAGGCATATCAACGTATTTCTTTTCGCGAGCCAAGATCTTCCCTTCGCTTCGACCGTTCAGCCACTAGATACAGAATGGGCTTGGAAACAATGGTTTGGCTGATCCAAACTGAACACTTCTGATCATCGACGCCGGTTGACGTCAGCCATAGGGCTCAAGCAAATCAGCACCGCGCCGTTGTTGGATTTTGTGTCAGACCAAAGGCTTGCCGGGCGAAGTTAATCGTGGAGAACAACACTGAGAAGTGAGCTGTGAACTTCCAACCCGCCGTTGTAGTGAATAAATCCCAATTTCCTGAATCTGTTCATGAAAAAACTCACTCGCGAGCGGGTCGTGCCGATCATTTCCGCTAGGCTCTCTTGGCTTATCTTGGGAATCACCGTCTCAGGAACACCGTCTTTGCCAAAATGAGCGAGCATAAGAAGCACTCGGGCCAGTCGCTTTTCACTGGAGTTAAACAGTTGGTCTACCAGATCCTCTTCGTATCGGACATTGCGCGCGAGCAAATACGCTACGAATAGGTCGGAAAACTCGTGTTCCCGATGAAGCGCATCCACCATAGCCTTCTTGTCGATTCGCAGCACAGCACAATCGGTCATTGCCGTTGCTGAACCCATACGAAGAGGCTGGCCAGCCAGCGAACCTTCGCCGAAAAAGCTCCCATCGCTCAAGACGCCGATCGTCGCTTCTTTGCCAGTTTTGGAGACAACAGTGAGTTTCACCTTGCCCGTTTGCAGATAAAACACTGCGTCCGCTCGATCCCCTTGCGCAAAGATGGTTTGCTTCTTCGGAAAGAGCATGGCCTTCCTACCCTCGCCGATGGTAGCGAGGAATGCATGTGGATCGAACTCGCGGCCGTTCTTCGGACCACGGCGTACTTGCGTGGAATTCTGCGCTGCAGCGGATCTCCGACCGGTCGGCTTTGGGCGGGCGATGTTGGTTGAACCCTTGGACTCGCGAAGCAGAGACATAAGCCCCTCCTCTAACCCCGCGTTCGAACACATTGTAACCGCCCACCCGAGGAAGAGTAAACTCGGCCATTCAGAAACTGTGCAACCTTCGGTTCCTTCATCCGCAACCGCACCAAAGCCGTTTTGGTCTTTACGGTCTTCCGCTGCGTTGTCGCAACACCGCGCTCGTTTTTGCGGATTGATTGGGCATGAGCTGGTGCGTCGGCATATATTCAGCGCATGAGGTCTGCTGTCGGGGGTAAGGCGCGAGGATTCAGTGCGATAGGCATTTTCTTGTTCTTCGGAGCGGTTATGGCAGGTCTCGCCGCAATCACTCTCCTTTGGCGAGGGACACCGCTTGATCGCCTGTGGGTTCTCAATCAGATGGCCTACAAGCGGCTCGTGCCTATGGGCCGTGCCGTTGGGATTCTGTTCCTCCTGCTCAGCGGGGCCCTCACCACGGCAGGAATCGGGTGGTTCCGGCGCCGCCCTTGGGGATGGAGGCTCGCAGTTGTAATCATCGCCACGCAGGTTGTGGGGGATCTCGTTAACTGTGTTAGAGGCGACTTGCTGCGAGGTGGAACAGGCGTCATTGTCGCCGGTGCACTATTGCTATTTCTCTGGCGGCCAAAGATCAGAGACAGCTTTGTCTAGAATCTCTTCCGAAGCAGTTCAAAAGCGACATAGCCAATGAGCCCGGCTGTCGCGGCAATTTCGAAATTGGCAATAGTTAAAGATATCTTCGATTGCCCACACCACGCCCCTCTTCAGCCCCATACCTGAACGCTCAAATTCCCCCATCAAGAGATTGGAATAAAAGAGGAAGATGATAAATCCCACCTCGATTGCCGCCCTCCAGAAAGTTTTCTTCATGGCAAGAATCATCCCCTTGGTCGATTGGTGAGAGACAAGAAACTCTTCTGGGTTGCGTGCTGAACAATCAGCATCGCTGTCCGTTCCAGTTGTGAGAATACTAGCCTAAATAGCACAAACAGTTGCAGTGCTCACTATTGACCAGTAATGTCCCGTTGGTAACGCCTAAAATTTTGTCTAAGGCCGCCGCGCGGTGATCAGCAGAACAGAAATGCGCGTGTCAAATCCAGTCCGCACTGGTGTGCGTTGGATTGACTTGCACTGTGGAGACGTACGGTTCTGCTCTGAGCGAGCCCTTGCTTTTAACGAGTTCAAACTTGAATGGAGACAAAAATGTTGAAACGCATTTTGGCCGTAACAATTCTGATAGGGATTGCAAGTCTAACCGCTGTAGCCTCGGACCGCGAAGATGATGTGAATCGTACCCAGAAAGCTGCCCAGGTCTTCAAGGAGATCATGAATACTCCGGATCAGGGAATTCCTTCGGGTCTTCTGGAATCGGCGAAGTGTATTGCCATCATTCCGGGGGATAAGAAGTTCGCCTTTATATTCGGTGGCAGCTACGGCCGGGGACTGGCAACTTGTCGCACCCAGCATGGCTGGAGCGCTCCCATGTTCGTGGCTATCGACGGCGGAAGTGTGGGATATCAGATCGGCGGTTCGTCGACCGACCTTGTAATGCTCTTTATGAACGATCACGCCCTACAAAGCCTGATGAGCGACAAATTTAAGCTGGGAGCAGACGCTTCTGTTGCTGCCGGACCAGTGGGCCGCAATGCTGCAGCTGGCACTGACCTTAAATTGAATGCGGAGATTCTGTCTTACTCGCGGTCCAAAGGCATTTTTGCCGGGGTTAGCCTGGATGGCGCTGTAATGCAGGCGGACAAGAGTGGTGACAAAGCCATGTATGGCGACGATGTAAACCGCCATGAAATTCTTGACGGCAAAGTTGCCGTACCTGCTTCTGCCCGAGCGTTGGTGGAGGAACTTGGCGGCTACGCCCACGTAGCTAAGGCTGAATAACGGCTCCACGCGATGAAATCGAAGGTGCCGCTGTCTCAACAACAGCGGTGCCTTAGCAACTTGTGTTTAGAAAGGTCACACTTGGTTGACAAATTAGATTGGAGCCAATATGGCAAAAACTGCAGTGGGTCTGTTTGAAAGCTCAGGATCGGCCGATGAGGTCGTTCGCGACCTTGAGGCCAGTGGTTTCCTTCGGAAGGACGTTCGCGTTTTGAAAGAGCCACTGGAGATGGCGGGGAGCGGACTCATGAGTACGCCACACACTGATTTTGAAGTGGGGTTGACTCGTGATCTCACGGCATTTGGGGTCCTCGAAGCAGACGCGGAAGACTACGTTCAAGGAGTACGGCGCGGAGGAGTGATGGTTTTCGCAACCGGTGCTGGCGACAAAGCTCAGGCGGCAACTGAGATTATGAACCGCCACGGCGCTGTAGAGGTCGAAAAGATCAGCGCATCGCGGCCGGAACTACCTAGCGCGGACCACGGTGAGGAGCCTCCCGTCCACGATCTTTCCGTCCAAACTGGAAGGTTCCGCTCGCCCGGCTCCGGTGCTCGCTTGTTCGTGTGGTAACACATTGTTGCTAAACAAGTAGACGCGCCAAGAGTCGCGGCGTGCTCGAAAAAGACTATGTCGGTGTGCCTGCAAAATCCCACGAAGACGGAGGTTCGCAATCATGGCCGCAAAACTCGCGACGGCAGAAGAACACATTTTGGCTAATGCGGAAGGATCGGGTGCGATTCCGGACGGGAGCTTTCGTTCCTCCAGGGCCACCGAACAACCGCCGTTTGGCGGGATGGAATTTGACTGCGGATACGTCTCACCGTTCTTCATCACTGACCCCGAACGTATGGAGGTTGCCTTCGAGAACGTCTACATTCTCGTTTACCTCGGCAAAATCAGTTTCAAGAAAGACCTTCTCCCGTTACTTGAGCAGATCACGAAGAACAGCAAGCCCCTGCTCATCATCGCGGAGGATGTTGAAGGGGAAGCTCTGGCTTCTCTGGTCGTGAACAAGCTAAGTGGCTTTCTGAAAGTTGCAGCCGTCAGCGCTCCAGGGTTGGGAGATCAACGCAAGAGTTGGTTGCAGGACATCGCTCTGCTGACCGGCAGCAAAGCCATAATGGAAGACCTCGACACCCACCTGAAAAACATACAGATCTCCGACCTCGGGCAGGCGAAGAAGGTCATTATCGGCAAGAACCGTACGGTGATTGAAAACGGGGCCATACTTCACCAACTCTGCAGTCCTGTACCGCCGGAAAGATTTCCCGTAGCTGACTCCGGTCAGCACGGCAACCGGGAATATTCTTCTACCCAATCCACCACTCTTTGAGGAGGAAACGAATGCAGCTCGGAATGATAGGTCTCGGACGAATGGGTTCGAACATGGTGCAACGGCTGATGAAAGCCGGTCACGAGTGCGTAGTGTCTGACACGCATCCGGAAGCCGTGAAAGGTTTGGTGGCGAAAGGCGCCCAGTCGTCCGACAGCATCGCGGATTTTGCGAAAAAACTCAACAAACCGCGCGCCGTGTGGTTGATGGTTCCGGCGGCGGTCGTCGATTCGGTATTGACTTCACTTACGTCTGTGCTGGAACCGGGCGACATCGTAATCGACGGGGGCAATTCCTACTACCACGACGACATTCGCCGCGCAGGTGAATTAAAGAACAAAGGCATCCACTACGTGGATTGCGGAACCAGCGGGGGCGTGTGGGGATCGGAGCGGGGATACTGTCTGATGATCGGCGGGGAGCAAGCGATTGTGAGTCATCTCGATCCGATCTTCAAGTCGTTGGCCCCAGGTGTTGGCTCAGCGGCGCGGACGCCGGGGCGGACCGGCGAGCCTTCGACATCAGAAAACGGCTACTTGCGCTGTGGCCCGAACGGCGCGGGTCACTTCGTAAAGATGGTCCACAACGGCATCGAGTACGGCATGATGGCTGCGTTTGCCGAGGGATTGAACATCATTAAGAATGCCAACGTCGGCAAGGTGAAGCGCGAAGTAGACGCCGAGACAACCCCGCTGCGCCATCCCGAGCTCTATCAATACGACATGGACATGCCCGAAGTCGCGGAGGTCTGGCGGCGCGGCAGCGTTATCGGATCGTGGCTGCTGGACCTGACTGCTGCGGCTTTGCGGGAAAATCCTGATCTCTCGAATTTTGCGGGCCGCGTGTCGGATTCAGGAGAGGGACGGTGGACCGTGCAGGCAGCGGTGGACGAGGGCATTCCGGCGCCGGTGATTAGCGCTGCGCTCAGTTCCCGTTTTGCCTCACGTGGCAACGAAGAATATGCTGCCAAACTGCTTTCGGCGATGCGCTACGAATTCGGCGGCCACAAGGAGAAAGCTGCCGATAAGCAGGAGGCGGCCTGATGGCGGATTTCCAGTCTGACGCCTTTGTGTTTTTCGGCGCCACCGGCGATCTCGCGCACAAACAGATCTTTCCGTCGCTGCAAGGGCTGATTCGCGATGAAGGGTTCAATCTGCCGATCGTCGGCGTGGCCAAAGCAGGCTGGAATCTCGATCAACTTAAGGCGCGCACCAAGGACAGCCTCGAAAAACACGGCGGCCTCGACCAGGATGCGTTCAACAAACTGACCGGCCTTTTGCGCTACGTGGACGGGGACTACAACGACCCGAACACTTTCGCCCAACTGCGTAAAGAGTTGGGTTCGGCAAAGCAACCGCTACATTACTTTGCGATTCCACCCAGCTTGTTCGGCACGGTTGCCGAGGGGCTGGCCAAGTCGGGTTGCGCTGAGAATGCGCGCGTCGTGGTGGAGAAGCCCTTCGGGCGTGATTTGGCATCGGCACAGGAACTCAACCGAATTCTGCACCGCTATTTCCCCGAAGAACGAATCTTCCGCATCGATCATTTTCTGGGAAAGGAACCGGTACAGAACATTCTCTACACCCGCTTCGCTAATCCAATGTTTGAGCCGATTTGGAATCGCAACTACGTGCGAAGCATTCAGATCACCATGGCGGAGAAGTTCGGAGTCGAAGATCGCGGCAAGTTCTACGACGAAGCCGGCACGGTGCGCGACGTGGTTCAAAATCACCTGTTGCAAGTCTTGGCCATCCTGGCCATGGATCCGCCGACCGGGGAGGCTCACGACGCGTGGCGCGACCAGAAGGCTGCGTTGCTCAAGGCGGTGCGGCCGATTGCTCCGGCGGACGTGGTGCGCGGCCAGTACAACGGATATCGCTCGGTCCCGGGCGTAAACGCCGCTTCCACAGTCGAGACTTTCATTGCGCTCAGGCTGTTCATTGAAACGTGGCGTTGGGCCGGCGTGCCCATCTATATCCGCGCAGGAAAAATGCTGCCCGTTACCGCGACTGAGGTGTTCGTTGAATTCAAACGGCCGCCGATGGAGACCTTTGGCGAGGTCGTGCCCGCCGCGTCCGCACATCTGCGCATGCGTATCAGTCCGGACATCGCCATCGGAATGGGAGTTCGGGTGAAGACGCCGGGCGAGCAGATGACAGGCAGCGACGTGGAGCTCACACTCACCGAGCAGGCTGCGGACGACAGGCCGCCGTACGAACGGTTGCTGGGCGACGCGATGCGCGGACTGACTGAGCTCTTCACCCGTCAAGACGTAGTGGAAGCGCAATGGCGTGCGGTCGATCCGATCCTGGGCAACGTTACGCCGGTGCATCCCTATGAGCCGGGGACGTGGGGACCCGGCGAAGCGGACCATCTCATCGCGAGCGACGCAGCGTGGGTTAATCCGACGGTGCAAGAAGAAAACGAGAAAGAGCTAGCAAAATGAACCAGCGATTGACGGAAGCTCCTTCGTGGCAGGCTCTGCAAGCTCATTACGAGAAGGTTAAGGACATCCAACTAAGACGGTTGTTTGCCGCTGATCCCAGCCGCGGCGACCGATTGGCAGCTGAGGCCGCCGGCCTTTACCTCGACTACTCGAAGAACCGAATTACGGATGAAACCATCCGCCTGCTGATCCATCTGGCCAACGAACGCGGCGTCGCTGAGCGTCGCGACGCAATGTTTCGTGGCGAGAAGATCAACATCACGGAAGGCCGCGCCGTGCTGCACGTTGCATTGCGGGCTCCACGAGGCACGCAGATCAAGGTGGACGGCGTGGATGTTGTCCCCGAGGTACACGCGGTATTGGATAAGATGGCCGCGTTCTCCAACCGCGTGCGCAACGGAGGATGGAAGGGACACACCGGCAAGAGCATCAAGAACGTGATCAATGTCGGTATCGGCGGCTCCTACCTGGGACCGGAGATGGCCTACGATGCGCTCCGCACCTTTACCGACCGCGCGATGAAATTCCGTTTTGTGGCGAACGTCGACGGCGCCGCGTTTGCCGAGGCCACTCACGACCTCGATCCCGCAGAGACGTTATTCATTCTCTCCTCGAAGACGTTCACTACGCTGGAAACCATGACGAACGCCGCGACCGCGCGCCGGTGGGTCGTGAATGCCCTAAAAAGCGATGCCGCTGTGGCCAAGCACTTCGTGGCGGTCTCGACCAACGCACAGGGAGTCAGCAAGTTTGGAATCGACGCCGCCGACATGTTCGAATTCTGGGACTGGGTTGGAGGACGCTATTCGATGGACTCCGCCATCGGACTCTCCACGATGATCGCGATCGGTTCTAAGGGCTTCGAAGAATTGCTCGCCGGATTTCACGAGATGGACGAGCACTTCCGGACTGCTCCGCTGGAGAAGAACCTTCCGGTCCTGATGGGCTTGCTTACCGTCTGGCACAACAACTTTTTCGGCACGCAGACCATCGGCATCATGCCGTACGCGGACAATCTCAAGCGCTTTCCGGCGTACCTGCAACAGCTCCAGATGGAAAGCAACGGCAAGCACGTGTCTCTCAACCGCCAGCCCGTAGACTACCAGACTGCGCCGATCATCTGGGGCGAGCCGGGCACCGACGGGCAGCACTCGTTCTACCAGCTTATTCATCAAGGAACCAAGTTGATCCCTTGCGATCTGATCGGATTTTGCAAGCCGCTTAGCGAATTCACGGACCATCATGATTTACTGATGGCAAATCTGTTTGCGCAAGCTGAGGCGCTGGCTTTCGGCAAAACGGCTGAGGAGTTGAAGGCCGAAGGCTCTCCCGACTTTCAAACGCCGTTCCGCGTTTGTGAGGGCAACCGACCGACCAATGTGATCCTGGCTGAAAAGCTGACTCCACGAGCAGTAGGGTCCATCGTGGCTCTCTACGAACATAGCGTTTTCACGCAGGGTGCGGTTTGGGACATCGACTCTTTCGATCAGTGGGGCGTGGAACTGGGCAAAGTCCTGGCCACGCGCATCATTCCTGAATTAAAGAGTTCCGCCGAACCTAAGCTTAAGCACGACAGCTCGACCAACACGTTGATCGGGCGGTATCGCAGTTTGCGTGGCTGAGCGTGGCGATTTCGTGGCCCCGATATTTCGGTAGTTAGTGGGCAACCTTCGCCATATCCTGTGTTTGACCGGAGAATACCCTCGTGACAAAACTCTGCCCATCTGCTGATCAGAGCCGGAGAACCAATACGGGTTTGACCAAGAGCATGATGAAGCAGATTCTTCTCCTCTCAGTGCTGTCTTCCCCTTCTCTAGCTCAACAGGACGCCGACACGATCATCCAACGTTCAGTCGCCGCGAATGAGGCGGACTGGAAGGCTGCACATGAATACGATTACGTCGAACGTGACCGGCAAAAAGGTGGAGGAACCAAGACATCAGAAGAGCTCATGATCTTGGGCTCTCCCTATGAGCGACTCGTGGCCGTGAACGGGAAGCCGCTGCCCCCAGAACAGCAGGCACGCGAACAACAAGAGCTCGAGACAACCTTGGTTGAACGCCGGAAAGAATCTCAGCAGCAGCGAGGCAAGCGAATCGCGAAATACCAAAAAGAGCGCGAAAGCGATCACCTGCTGATGGAGCAATTAACAAAGGCCCTCGACTTCAAGCTGGTGGGGGAACAAAAATTGGGGCCATATGAGGTTTATGTGCTCAAGGCAACACCTCGTCCCGGCTATGAGCCTCCCAACAACGAGGCCAAGGTGTTGACGGGCATGGAAGGAAAACTCTGGATCGACGAAAAGACATTCCAGTGGGTAAAGGTCGAAGCCACGGTCATACGACCAGTTTCGATTGAAGGTTTTCTAGCTGAAGTCGAACCGGGTACACACTTCGAACTTGAGAAGACACCTGTAACGGACAGTATCTGGCTCCCGAAGCATTTTGCGATGAAATCGCAGGCCAAGGTCCTATTCCTGTTCTCACGAAAATCGCAGGCGGACGAGACTTATGGCGGCTATCACAAACCTGCACCAATTAAGGCAGTCGCTCCCTGAAAGATGAGCTAGCTGCCAACTCCTCACCTAGCGCACGCCCAAGGCAAATCCTGCTGGAGTGTTCCATTCTGACCAGACAGGCATTCCTGGATTACTCAATACTTTCTAGATCACAGCCGGAGCGTTGCAGAGGTCTGTGCGTATACAGGAGGATCTATGTCTCGATTGCGGATGTTGCAAGTTTTGATCGTTTCGGTGTTTCTGAGCGCCGGATTGGCCGTTGTGCCCATTATGGCCGCGGGCACGACCCAGACCTTTACCGGAAAAGTCAGCGACGCGATGTGTGGCGCCAAGCACACAGAGGGGCTTGCCCCCGCAGCCTGCGTTCGTGCCTGCGTGCAGAAGGGCGCTAAGTATGCCTTGGTTGTAGGCGACAAGGTCTACACTCTTGACACTTCGGATCAAGCGACGCTAGACACTCTCAACAAGCTGGCTTGGGAGCAGGCTAAGGTCACAGGTACGGCCGATGGGACCACCATTTCGGTGAAGACCGTGACTGCTGCCAACTAGGCCGTGGGCGCAGGCGGTGAGGACAGCGTTTCTCGTGCTCACGTGTTTCGGGGGCGGCTCTGATGACAACAGATCTGGATACAAGGTCGCCTGAAGAACGCAGGTCCATGTGGCTGGGGATTGGAAAGCTCCTGTTTATAGTTGTCTTGGCACTCCTCTTTTTTCTGCTTGCCCACAGCATGGTGCGTCACCGCTTCTTTAGAGGAGGGTGGCGCAACCAGCATGGCTCCCTCTCGCCCTGAAAGACTCACGAGCCCTTCGATAATGGGACGAGCGGATGATTGTCGACCAGTTTCTGGCCATTGTCCGCGCTGGGAACAGGAAATCGGCATGGCCTAACAGCACGGATTGACGCGATATTTGGCGGGCACAGAATCAAGGTTACGGAAAACCGCACGCGCCGTTGCAACGACAGAAAGGATTATCCGTTATGAAAGCCAACCTCGATCAGCCGAGGGTTCCCGAATCGAAGGCCAAGAATTCCGAACCTAGGTTGGTGTCCACGCCCGATTCAAAGAACGATCTGAAGTCCCTGCCGATGCCGGACGTCGAAAAAAGATTGGGATCGTCAGCGAAAGGACTGAGCCAAGCCGAGGCGCAGATACGGCTAGCGCAATACGGTCCGAATGAGATCAAGGAAAAGAAAGACAATTTAATCCTGAAGTTCCTGAGCTATTTCTGGGGGCCTATCCCATGGATGATCGAAGGGGCAGTGATTCTATCCGGCGTGGTTCGGCACTGGCTGGATTTCTTTATCATTCTGTTTCTGCTCTTTTCTAACGCGGTGGTTGCATTTTGGGAAGAACACCAGGCGGGCAACGAAATTGCTGCGTTGCGTGCGAAGCTGGCGACGACGGCCCGCGCCCTGCGCGATGGAAAATGGGCGACTCCCAAGGTGGCGGAACTGGTGCCGGGCGATGTCATCCGGTTGATGTTGGGGGACATCGTGCCCGCGGATGCACGATTGCTGGCCGGCGACCCTGTGCAAGTCGATCAGTCCGCGCTGACCGGAGAATCTTTGCCCGCGACGCGCAAACCTGGCGAAGCAGTCTTCTCAGGTTCGATCATCAAGCGCGGCGAAACCGACGCGATGGTGTACGCCACCGGGACCAACACCTATTTCGGCAAGACTGCGGAGTTGGTGCAGGGCGCCCATTCCGTCAGCCACTTCCAGCGCGCTGTGCTCAAGATTGGCAATTACCTGATCATTCTTGCAGTGGCTCTGGTGGCGGTGATCGTCACCACTGCGCTCATCCGTCATGATCCGATCCTGAGCACGTTGGAATTTGCACTGGTGCTTTTGGTGGCCGCGATCCCGGTAGCCATGCCCACGGTGCTCTCCGTCACCATGGCGGTCGGTGCCCGTCTCCTGGCAAAAAAGCAAGCGATTGTGACTAAGCTGTCGGCGATTGAAGAACTCGCTGGCGTGGATGTGCTGTGCTCTGACAAGACCGGCACCTTGACCCAGAACAAGCTGACTCTGGGCGATCCATTCTGTGTCAATGGTATTGCCGCGGATCAGATCATCCTCGACGCCGCGCTCGCTTCGCGCGCGGAAGACAAGGACACGATCGACCTGGCCGTGATTGGCGGCGTAAAGAACGACAAGGAACTGAAAAGCTATCAGGTCCTTCATTTCCAGCCATTCGATCCGGTGCATAAACGCACCGAAGCGACCGTAAAGGGTTCCGACGGAAAACAGTTCAAGGTGGCGAAGGGAGCACCGCAGGTCATTCTGCAAATGGCGACCAACGTCGCGGAAGTAAAACCCGCGGTTGAGAAAGCCGTCAATGAATTTGCCGCACGCGGCTTCCGTTCTCTGGGTGTGGCCCGTGCCGATCAGGACGACAAGTGGCAGTTCCTTGGCGTTTTGCCCATGTCCGATCCGCCGCGCGCACAGGCTAAAGCAACCATCGCGAGCGCGGTGAAGATGGGCGTGAAAGTCAAAATGGTCACCGGCGACCAATTGGCCATCGCCAAGGAAATGTCTCATGAGCTGGGCATGGGAACGAACATCCTGGATGCCACGGTGTTGCGGGACAAACAAAAGACGACGGAGACCGCGTCGTCCATCGAAAAAGCGGACGGTTTCGCTCAAGTGTTCCCCGAGGACAAATACAACATTGTCAACGTGCTGCAGAAGCACGGTCATATTGTCGGTATGACGGGCGACGGGGTGAACGACGCTCCCGCGCTCAAGCAAGCGAACTGCGGCATCGCGGTTTCCGGCGCAACCGACGCGGCCCGCGCGGCCGCTGACATTGTGCTGCTCGCGTCCGGCCTCTCGGTGATCATCGACGCGATCAAGGAGAGCCGCCGCATCTTCCAACGGATGAACAGCTATGCGATCTACCGCATCGCCGAAACCCTGCGCGTGCTGTTCTTCATGACACTGGCCATTCTGGTCTTTAATTTCTACCCAGTGACGGCGGTGATGATCGTGATGATCGCGGTACTCAACGACGGAGCCATTCTTTCCATCGCTTATGACAATGTTCATTACAGCGATAGGCCCGAGAAATGGAATATGCGCCTCGTGCTCGGGATCTCCACCGTGCTGGGGGTGATTGGCGTCGCGGCCGCGTTCGGTCTCTTTTACCTTGCCGAGCGCGTATTTCATCTCGACCGCGAGCACGCTCAGACGCTGATGTACTTGAAGCTATCCGTAGCTGGACATTTAACGATTTTCTTGACGCGCACGCGGGGCCCATTCTGGTCGATACGCCCAGCTCGCATTCTCTGGATAGCGGTGCTCGGCACGCAAACTGTGGCGACACTCATTGCCGTCTATGGCGTGTTTATGACGCCGCTGGGATGGCGTTGGGCAGGGTTCGTTTGGGTCTATGCTCTGGCGTGGTTCCTGCTCAACGACCGCGTGAAGCTGCTCGCCTATAAGATTTTTGATCCCATTAAGGCCGACCCTAAGTCTGACACCAAGACCGACGGGAAACCAGAAGCCAAGGTCGAGGCTAGTCCTGTAGCCAGGGCTGATGCGAGACCCGAAGTCAAAGCCGAGTCTAAATCCGAAGCCAAAACTGAGCCGAAGTCAGCAGCCAAGGTCGAGCCGAAACCTGAAATCAAGACTGAGGCGAAGCCGGAAGCCGAAGCCGAAGCCGAGCCGAAGCCCAGAGTCAAGGCACCGGCCGATTTGACACCGCAGATCGCCAAGCGAGCTTACGAACTCTATGAGCAGCGAGCCCGCAAGGACGGTCGAGCCGATCAGGACTGGAAGAAAGCGGAGCAGGAGATTCGGAAGCCTGACATCAAAACCGAGCCGAAGCCAGAAGCTAAAGCCGAGGCAAAAACGACCGATCCGAAGCTTACGGCCAAAGCCGAGCAGAAGCCAGATGCCGTCGCCAAGACCACAACGGAAACCAAAACTGAGGCAAAGCCTGAAGCCAAAACTGAGCCCGTACCCGAAGGCAAAGACAAGCTACCGTCCGATTTGACGCCGCAGCTCGTCAAGCGGGTCCACGAACTCTACGAGGACCTAGGGCGCAAGGAAGTTCAAGAAGTTGAGGAATGGGAGAAGGCGAAGCGCAAGAGTTCCTAAAAATGAGGTCGATGAATAAAAGACTCGACCCAGCGGCTGACATGCCGAAAGGAAGATGATGAAAATTCATTCCAAAGATTTCCGTGTACCCCATCACAAGAAGATCGATATCAAACGCTTGCCGACGATCATGAAGCCATTTTGCAAGTCAAAGAAGGAATATAAGGACCTTCTGGAACAACATATTGCCGACTTGACTTCCCTGCAACAACTTCATTACGCGTCCAACCGCTATGCATTGCTGCTGATCTTTCAGGGGATGGACTCTGCCGGCAAAGACGGCGCTATCCGGCACGTCATGTCGGGAGTCAATCCCGAAGGTTGCGAAGTCTTCAGTTTCAAACAACCGAGTGCCGAAGAACTGGAGCATGATTTTCTCTGGCGCACGACATGTCGCCTTCCGGAACGCGGTCGCATCGGTATCTTCAACCGTTCCTACTATGAGGAGGTGCTGATCGTTCGCGTGCATCCGGAAATTCTCCGCACGCAGCGACTTCCAGAAGAGTTGCTCGACGAGAAAAACATCTGGAAGGAAAGGTATCGCTCGATCGTTGATCTGGAGCGCCACCTTTATCGCAACGGAACGCGGATCGTCAAAATATTCCTAAACCTCTCGTACGAAGAACAGCGCAAGCGGTTTCTCGCGCGGATTGATGTGCCCGACAAGAATTGGAAAGTCAGCGCATCGGACAATCACGAAAGGAAATACTGGAAGCATTACATGGAAGCGTATGAGGATTGTCTAAACGCAACCAGTACACATCACTCGCCATGGTACGCCGTTCCAGCCGATGATAAAGACAACGCGCGGCTGATTGTGTCCCGTATTGTCCTCGACACGCTTCAGGATCTCAAGATGGCATATCCGAAGACCACGGAGAAGCGTCGGTTGGAATTACAAGCGATCGGCAAGGAGCTGTCAGATGAGAAGTAACGGCCTGGGAGCGCCACGAGGCGGAGCAGCGCTGGGGAGGTAGGCATGGAATCTACTGGGCGGGAACCGCCAGACACGGTGCGATACCAACCTACGGCCCAACGGCAATCAACGCTCAATTTCTTCGATTCCTCGCTTGAATGGCGACGTGTGTTCGCCGAGACTTGGGGCACGTTCCTGCTGGTGCTGGTCGCTGCCGGTGGTGGCGTGGTAAGCGCAATGAGCGGTGGCAGAGTTACCTTGGGGATGATAGTTGTCGCGCCGGGACTGATGGTCATGGCGATCATCTATTTTATGGGCGAAGTGAGCGGAGCGCATTTGAATCCGGCAGTAACGCTAGCATTTGCGATGCGACGCGACTTTCCTTGGCGGAGAGTTCCGGGCTACGTCGTCGGACAACTGATCGGAGGCATTGCTGGGGCTGCTTTCCTTCGGGCCATGTTTGGAACGATTGGCGCGCTCGGCGCTACGCTGCCGGGTCCTGGCGTGACCGGAGGGAAGGCCCTTGCAATGGAAGTGGTGCTTACCACCGGCTTAGTGAGCACTATCTTGGGCACGGCGTACGGAGCGAGGAACGTTGGCACGAACGGCGCTATCGCCGTAGGCGGATACATTGCCCTCGCAGGACTCTGGGCGGCGCCGATTACCGGTTCATCGATGAACCCGATGCGTTCGCTGGCGCCCCGGCATAGAAGTAGAGAGGAATAATCAACATGCCTACTAAAGAAAGAGCAATTGACGTTGATCGGGATAGCAGCCAGACATCAGGGGACCGGAAGCTGCCTCAAGCCGGCAAGCCCTCAAAGTTTATCTTCGATGCGGCTTTGTCTACTGCTGTCGCCGCCAACGGCCAACGGCCAACCAAAGCGCCGCAGCCCGAAGGTCCACTGACGCCCGAAATGCTCGGCAAGATGAACCGCTACTGGCGTGCCGCGAATTATCTGTGCATCGGTCAGATCTATCTCTTCGAGAATCCCCTGTTGCGAGAACCTCTTACGGCCGAACAGATCAAACCGAGACTGCTCGGGCACTGGGGAACCTCCCCGGGACAGAATCTCATTTACATTCATCTGAATCGGCTCATCAAAGCGCATGATGCAAATATCATTTACATTGCCGGTCCGGGACATGGCGGTCCATCGCTCAATGCGTGCTCATATCTGGAAGGTACTTATACCGAAGTGCATCCCGAGATCACGCCAGATGAGAACGGCCTGCGGCTTCTCTTCCGGAAGTTCTCGACTCCAGGCGGTGTGCCGAGCCATTGCGGGCCGCACGTCCCAAATTCCATGCACGAGGGCGGGGAGCTCGGCTATTCGATGGTTCACGCATTCGGAGCCGCTTTCGATAATCCCAGCCTGATCGTCGCCTGCATCATCGGCGACGGAGAATCCGAGACCTGTCCGCTTGAGGGAAGCTGGAAGTCTGTCAACTTTCTAAATCCAGCGAGGGACGGTGCTGTTCTTCCGATTCTGCACCTCAACGGCTACAAGATTTCCGGACCGACCGTTCAGGGACGCACGAGCGACGAAGACTTAAAGGCCCTATACATAGGACGCGGCTACAAGCCCTATTTTGTGGAAGGCGACAACCCTGAAGTCGTGCATCAACTCCTGGCTGGAACGCTGGACGATTGCTATGCCGAGATTCGAGCCATCCAGCGGAAAGCCCGTCAGAGCGGGTTCAAGAAGCAGCCAATCTGGCCCATGATCGTCCTGCGCACTCCCAAAGGTTGGACTTGTCCGAAAGAAGTGGACGGCATCCCGATTGAAGGCACATTCCGTGCTCATCAGGTCCCTCTCGCGACCGTCCGCGAAAATCCGGAGCATCTCAAGATTCTCGAAGCCTGGATGAAAAGCTACGAGCCGGAGGAACTCTTCGATGAAAAGGGGAGATTCATTGACGAGCTGGCAGAACTCGCACCGACAGGCGATCGTCGCATGGGAGGGAATCCTCATGTGAACGGCGGACGGCTGCTGACCGCCCTCGATATACCAGACTTTACAAGTTATGCGTTGGAGATCCCAGGGCCAGGTCAAGTGGTCGCAGAAGCTCCACGAAAGCTCGGAGAGTTTTTCAGAGATATCTTCAAGCTCAATCCGACAAACTTTCGAATGTTCTGTCCGGATGAAACGGACTCCAATCGCCTAAATTCCGTCCTCGAAGCTACGAAGCGCTGCTTCATGGCGGAAACTGTTTCCATCGATGACGAACTGAGTCCCGATGGCCGCGTCATGGAAGTATTGAGCGAACATTGCTGTCAAGGATGGCTCGAAGGCTACTTGCTCACCGGGCGGCATGGCATGTGGTCTTCCTACGAAGCGTTTGCGCAAGTCGTCGATTCGATGCTGACCCAACATGCAAAGTGGCTGGAGCAATGCCGAGATTTCCCCTGGCGCAGACCGCTCGCATCCTTAAATGTTCTACTCACAAGTCATGCCTGGCGAAACGATCACAACGGCTTCAGCCATCAGGCAACTGGATTTGTAGATAACGCGTTAGCACGCAGAAGCGAAACGATTCGGGTCTACTACCCGCCGGATAGCAATTGCCTCCTAAGCGTCTTCGACCATTGCTTGCGGAGCCGCAACTACGTCAACATCGTTACGTGCGGAAAGCAGCCGCAGCTTCAGTGGCTGAACATGGACGAAGCTCTGGAACATTGCTCGCGAGGGGCATCGACTTGGAAATTTGCCACCAACGACGGAGGCGGAGAGCCGGACGTTGTATTGGCGTGCGCAGGCGACGTCCCCACCATTGAAATCTGCGCGACCTCATGGCTTCTGCAGAAGTATGTTCCCGGCATCAAGGTGCGGGTTGTTAATGTGGTGGACTTGAGCATTTTGATGAGCCCTGATGATCATCCGCATGGCATGGATAACATGTCCTTCGACGCTCTGTTCACCAAAGACGCACCTGTTATCTTCGCCTTCCACAACAATCGCTGGCTCATTCACACCATGGTTCACGGGCGCTCCAATGAAAGCCGTTTCCATGTGCGCGGCTATATGGATCGGGGCACGACTACCACGCCCTTTGACATGGTAGTGCTGAACAAAATGAGCCGTTTTCATCTTGCTATCGATGCCTTGAAGTATGTCTCAAGGCTGCGTTCAGAGGTTTCGGACGTGGTCGACACATTCAACCGGAAACTCTACGAACACCACGACTACATTCGGCAACACCTGGAAGACATGCCGGAGATCAGGAACTGGCATTGGACAGCCGACTTCACCGAGCCGGGCGCACCTCCACCACTGGCCAAGGGACATCCTCGCGCAGGCTTGTTCAGCGACAGCTAAATTTAAGCGAAGCGGACAAATGGTGATGACGGAGACGAATCATTCGTGAAGCCGACGAACCCTCGCATTCTGACTATTAACGGAGGCTCGTCGAGCATCAAGTTTGCCCTGTTCGAGGGCGCCGATTCGCTTCAACGGATTTTGGATGGCGGAATTGAACGGATTGGACTGCCGGAGGCTACCTTTCGCGTGAAGGGGTCGGACGAGGCAGACAACTTTTCGCGCTCAATCAACGCTCCTGATCACACGGTTGCGGTCGGCGCTCTGATGGACTGGATCGAGGGACGTATCGGGCGCGACGTTTTGACCGCGGTGGGGCATCGCGTAGTGCATGGCGGGCCGAAGTATTACAAGCCGCAGCGAATCACCGCGGAAATGATCGCGGAACTGAAGCAACTCAGTCCATTTGATCCTGACCATATGCCGGAGGAAATCCTATTGACCGAGGCATTTCATCGCCGATTTCCAGATCTGCCCCAAGTGGCGTGTTTCGACACGGCTTTTCACCACGACCTTCCGCGCGTGGCGCAAATGCTGCCAATTCCTCGTCGTTACGAGACGCAGGGTGTGCGGCGGTACGGGTTTCACGGGCTGTCATACGAGTTTCTGATGGAAGAACTGGCCCGCCTAGCTGGACCGGAAGTGGCGCGGGGACGGATAGTCCTCGCTCACCTGGGCAATGGGGCGAGCCTGACGGCCGTGCATGACGGCAAATCCGTCGACACCAGCATGAGTTTCACTCCGACAGCGGGCGTGCCGATGAGCACCCGCACCGGTGATCTCGATCCCGGACTGGTCTGGTATCTAGCGCGCACCGAGAAAATGAGCGCCAAGCAATTCAACGACATGGTCAATTTCCAGTCTGGGCTGCTGGGCGTATCCGAAATCAGTTCCGACATGCGTGACTTGCTAAAGCACGAGACGCGGGACGTGCGGGCGGCGGAAGCGGTCGCGTTGTTCTGTTACCAGGTCAAGAAGTGGATTGGCTCATTCGCGGCGGCTTTGGGCGGAATCGAGACGCTCGTGTTTGCTGGTGGCATTGGAGAGAATGCGCCCGCCGTTCGCGCTCGGATCTGCGATGGGTTGGGATTCCTCGGAATCGAACTCGAAGAGAGGCATAATGCAGCTAACGACGGCGTGATTTCCGCGGCGTCCAGCCGAGTTGTGGTCCGCGTGATTCGTACAAACGAAGAGCTAGTGATAGCCAAGACCCTTTGCCAGATCCTCGGCCTTGCTGCAAAAGGGGAGAAGTGAGCAAAAGAGTGGAAAACTTGAGAGTTGCTCAGGCCGAAGAAGTGGAGACCGATCTTTGCGAGGACAGTGAGGCAACCGATATCTGGATGTGGTGCAAGAAACTGGGGGAAAGCAATTTTCGGGTCCTTCGGGTCACGATCGCGTTCACAGGTGCCGGAATGAAGAGCCACCAACATGGCCAAAACAGCACAGTCTTCTATCCTCTGACCGACGAAAATAGAAGTCTATCCACTCCGTGGTTCGGAGAGGAGATCATTATGCTGCAAGCGACTACTCCGCATTTCATTCCCACAAAGATTCTAGTGCCCATTGATTTCAGCTCATCATCCGATGCCGCTCTGGAGACCGCGTCCGACCTTGCTCAGCACTTTCATGCCGAACTCTACCTCTTGAACGTTGTTCCCATGCTCCCAATGGGCACAAAAACCGTCTCCTTTCCTGAAACGGAGTACCTCCACAAGGCGGAAGGTAATGCGGAGCGGCAGTTGGCCACATGCGACGCTGCTCTTGTCTCCAAGGGGATCAAGGCCAGTTCCAGTATCGAAATTGGCAACGACGTAGTTGGAAACATCATGCTGGCGATCGAACGTGAGCATATCGACATGATTGTGATTTCGACGCACGGCATCTCTGGATGGCGTCCTTTGGTCTTTGGCTCGATCGCGGAGAAGGTCGTCAAACAGGTGCAATGCCCGTTGTTGCTACTTCGGTCCGTCGAACCAGTCGCAACTAGCGCAGCTTCCACTCTGCAATCTTGAAGAATCGTGCCAGCAGATACAGCGTTCCACAAACCAACTTATGGCTGCACATGTCGCAGTAGCACCGTCAAACCCACCCGCAAGGCCAATGCAGAACATCGACTCGAAGGGAATCACGAGCGATGAAGCACATAGCCGTCTGCAAAAAGATGGGCCCAATGCAATGCCCGATGTGTCCGCCCATCCACTTCGCAATGCATTGGCCAAGTTCTGGGCACCCGTCCCTTGGTTGCTCGAAGCATCGATTGTGCTTGAGCTCGTGCTGCACAAATACTTCGAGGCCGCGATCATTGCGGGCCTGTTGGTCTTCAACGCAGCGCTAGCTTATTTCCAGGAAGGTCGCGCCCAGGCCACTCTAAAAGCCTTGAACTCGCGTCTCGCCTTGAATGCCTCCGTCGAGCGCGATGGGGTCTGGGAGACCGTACCGGCAGCGCAGTTGGTGCGTGGCGATCTCGTTAAGTTGTCGCTCGGCGGCGTGGTTGCGGCGGATGTGCATTTGATTGGGGGATCTGTCCTGCTCGATCAATCGATGCTTACCGGCGAATCTCTGCCCATCGAAGCTGGTCCAGGCGTTGATACCTACGCGGGAGCGCTGGTTCGGCGCGGTGAAGCGACCGCAGTGGTTACAGCCACTGGCGTTCATACCAAGTTCGGCCGTACGGCGGAACTTGTGCGCACGGCGCACGCTTCAAGTTCCCAGCAGCAAGCTGTGCTGCGGATCGTGCGTAATCTGGCTATTTTCAACGGCGTCGTCATCCTTATTATCGGAGCGTATGCGTATTTTCATGCGCTGCCGTGGAGCGAGATTATTCCTCTGCTGCTCACGTCGGTTCTTGCTGCAATACCCGTGGCATTACCAGCAACGTTCACGCTGGCGGCTGCCCTGGGAGCGCGATCTCTGGCGAAGCTGGGCGTACTGCCGACGCGGTTATCGGCTGTGGATGAGGCTGCAACAATTGATGTGTTGTGCTCGGACAAAACGGGAACGCTCACCCGTAATGAACTTTCGGTCACCAGCGTTAAGCCGATGCCAGGCTTCGACGA
>Ga0302303_10000629_pt1 | contig 27056 bp, 14 predicted proteins | sample III_Palsa_E2_1_FD_194542 | JGI IMG/M metagenome (GOLD analysis project Ga0302303, IMG submission 194542) | Peat permafrost microbial communities from Stordalen Mire near Abisko, Sweden - III_Palsa_E2_1 | ecosystem: Environmental > Terrestrial > Soil > Palsa > Peat permafrost | place: Sweden...
CATCTCACTTTTTCTCTCTTTTTGCTTGTTTGTTCCTGGTGTTCTTTTTTTTTAAAAAAGGAGTTTGGAGTGGGTAGAGAAAAAGGCATGGATGATCCGTTCATGAATGGATATGCAATCAACGGGGAAACCAGAAAACACAAAGTAATTGTTGTATCTTCTATCGGTGTAGCAATTGCTGCGATACAATGCGCCGTTTGCATCGGAACCCTTATAGTTGAAATGAACTTGACACCGAGTACCAGTTTCATAGCATTCACAGCAGTATCTTTCATTTCCTCGCTATTCTTCTTCAGTATCTACATAACTTGCATTGTTCTTAAAAGATCATCCATTCATCTTACAAGAATCAGAAAATATGCATTCCCACTTTTCGTGTCACTGTGTCTTATTGCAGTTGCTGGCGGTGTGTTAGTATGCACATCCATGTTTGGTGAACCCATATCAAGTTTTGCTTTCATTGCAGCGTTGACATTTTTGTTTGCATGTCTTGCAATATGCAACACATTTCTCATCTCTTTTAAAATAGAACACCCGTTTAAAAACATCCCATCATCATCTTTTTCAAATCAATCAACTATGTCATCACAACAACCATTGCCTCCACTTCAACAACAAGTTCAATCTTCTAGTTCAGTGTTTTCAAAAGGAAAGAAATCATCAGGTAACAACAGTAATGGTGTCTCCAATGGAAATTTCGTTCCTCCTAGAGGCAGCAACGGGACTCCGATTTCGATGCGTTATTATGGTTATGATGACAGTACACCTGGACCCAATTCAAATCAAAACTACAACAACAACAACACAGGTAGAGGATCAAATTCTTCTGGATCATATTCTAATTCTTCGTCTACTGTGTTTTCAGACAACGGGAACGGAGTTAGCATCAACAACAATAATTACAACAGTCGCTACACCCAAAATGGTGTCAGGCAAAATCAATCACAGAATTCCTACGGGAACCCGTATCCTGTAGTGAATTATACCCCCACCATCACTGTCGATGGAAAAAGAGTGAATGTTAATGATGCACAACAACAACAACAGCAGCAACAACAACAACAACAGCCCCAAATTCTAGGAGGCAACACAAGTGTCGGCAAAGATCAAAGTGGCAAAAACATTTACAGATACAACAATGCAAGGGGAAATACACCTCCTAAAGGTGCACAATACGATGTGGGTGGTATAACTTATGATGCAGGATATCACATGGAAGATGCATCGGGGGGTTCTAAAAGGTTCAATGCAACTGGTAGAATTCCTCCACCTCTCCCGACCAATCCACCAAGAGCATTTCAACAACAACAACAGCAGCAGCAACAACAATACTAACAAAATTGAAAAAAAAGATGTGAACCTGTGCATACAACCATAAAACAATTTGTCGTGTGTTGTTTTTTTTTATTTCCCTGCAACAATAAAAAAGGAAGAATATTTTAGACAATACCTTGATTTTTTATGTATATATTTCTTGTGTCACAACACACTCTCTATTGTATGTCACTTTCACCCAAAAAATTAATACATATACTCACTCGCGTGTTGTTCTTTTTCAATTTGTAGAAAAAAAAGTTAGTCTTTGTTTGGTAGTTTCATATTATTTTTTTTTACTTTCTTTCTTTCTTTCATACTTTTTTTTCATTGACAAATAAAAAAAGATCAAAAAGTCATCATGAAAGGCAGTCCAACCATTTTGGCTACTGTTGCATTTTTTCTGGTTGTGTTGTTGTCTTGTGTGCATGCAACATCAGTACCTGATCCATGCATAAACACCAGTCCTTCTTGCAATGGCACACAGCTTTGTATGATCACCGGAACAGGAAACTCTGCACTCGACAGCGCCTGTTCAGATATTTGCTCATGGGGAGGAACTTGTCTCAATGGTGGTGTTTGTACTACTGGTGCTTGTGTTTGTCCTTCATCTTTTGGTGGCAACTTTTGTGAAAAACGAAATGTTTGTGGTGCCGGAGGAAATGCATTCGGTTGTTATAATGGAGGTGTTTGCACTTCGGCTGGTATTATTATGGGTGCCATGACTTACCAGTGCACTGATTGTACAAGTGGATTTGGTGGAAATTGTGGTCTTCCGAATGCAGGACAAGCAGCGGTTCAACAATTTTATGATTACTACACCAAGACTCCCGTGGTTAGTTTCAATCGATCTGGTATCACCCTTTGCGGACAACCCGGAATCACTTGTTCAGGAAGCATTATCACTGGTATCACATTCAGTTCTACTGCATGGAAAGCCATTGATTTGTCAAGCGGAAGTTACCCAAATGCAATTTCCATCAACTTTGCTGCTCTTGCACAGAACTTGACTGTTTTCTCCCTCAACAATGTGGCATGGACTGGAGATTTTTCTTTCTTCGGATTCAATGCTGCCACTGCATTCCCAGCTTTGCAGACAGTTGCATTGAATTCAAACACTAAAATGACAGGACAGCTTGGATTTTACAGTGCACCAGCTCTTATTAGTGTCGATCTCTCTTCGACAAATATCACCAATTCGACTGTTGGATATCAACAGTACAAGCAGTACCTTACCACACTGAACTTGGGACAGTGCACTTTTGCATCTGTGTATTTTAATTTGATCAATCTCCCAGCACTTACTACTCTCACTTTGTCTGGTGCCACCCCCGCATTTGCTCTTGACAGTGCTTATTTCTTGGGTGTGGCCACTCTTCCACCCCTTTATTCCCTGTCTTTGCACGCATCTCCTGGAGTGTCCGGAACTATCCCCTCTACTTTGTGTACACTCAATAACACCAAACTTATCAATGTTCTTGATCTTGGTCAAACAAGTGTCTCTGGTTCTATCCCAGCGTGTGTCTTCACTACCAACCTCACTTACTTGGATTTGTCATTCACCAGTGTCAGTGGATCTATCCCTCCTATTCCAGCTTCTTCCAGCCTTGTCACTTTGAAGCTGAACAATGCTGCGTTGACCGGCCAGATACCCACTACACTGGGAACTGGTTCTAATTTCCCTGGCTTGACAACATTGACACTGGCAGTGAATAATTTCAACTGTGATTTTTCATCTTATACCTATGCCACTACCAACGATTACTCCACTTTGAATGCCAAGTGTGCTGCCAATTGTACAGGCGTCTACGGAAACAACACCGCCTGTTACGCTGGAAGGGGTTATTGTACTGCCACTGCTGTTACACCTACATGCACTTGCTACCCTGGTTATTCGAAGTATTCTTATGCTGGAAATTGCGCCATTAATCAGCAATCATTTGCTTTCTGGGATTGGTACTATGGTCTTAACAACACAGGATCATTCGCTGCTGCACCCAACAGAGCTATCCCACTTTGTGTCCAAGCTGCATCGACTTTCCCTGCTACTGGAGCCGGAAGTTATTCGTCATACAGCTCAGTGATCACCTGCAATTCAAACACTGATAACATCCAGGCATTCTATCTTCCTGTCGGTGCTAGCATCACTGGTTCATTCCCCTCTAATCAGATAGGAAACTGGACCTATATGACAAATTTCGGTGTGTTTGGTCAGACGAACATCACTGGTGCCTTGCCTTCGAATTTGAACACCCTTCCCAGCCTTGCTCGTATTGATGTTGTCAACAGCGGTCTTTCTGGAACGATCCCAGCATCCACCTGCTCAGTTCCCTATATTAACTTGTACGGAAACACAGGAATAATTGGAAGCATACCAGCCAACTGCAACGCCAGCACTTTGATACTCTCATTCAACAACCTGACTGGAAGCATCCCCTCAAACATCGGAACATGGACCCAGCTCACTTCACTTGTCATTTCAGGAAATGCTATCACTGGCTCGATCCCTTCAAGCATCGGTTCTCTGATCAATCTTATCACCTTAGATGTGAGCCAGAATTCCCTTACTGGTTCCATACCCACCACCGTTGGCTTCTTGTCGAATGTGCAGTCGATTAACATTTACTCGAACCAGTTGTCTGGAACGATCCCCACCCAGGTTGATAACTTGAGGGCACTCGTCACTTTCAATGCCAAGTTCAATACCATCACTGGCAGTGTCCCAGACGCAATTTGGGGATGGAATACTACAGCAGTGCTCGTTGATTTCTCTCACAATTTGTTGACTGGCAGCATCACACCCCAGATTTGTCTCTTTACCGAGATTCAGTATTTTTCAGTGGGAAACAACGCAATCAGTGGAAGTATACCTGCTTGTACTGCTGGTCAATTGAGCACCATCACTCACATTTCTCTCAGCAACAACCAACTTTCTGGCACCATCCCATCTACTTTGATAAATGATCTGTCAAGCCTTCAGTTCTTCAACGTTTCTTTCAACAGTCTTCTTACTGGAGACATCAGCACATTCGCTTCCACTTTCCACACCCTTGTCACAGTCGACCTTTCTTTCTGCAATTTCATTGGGTATATTCCCACTGTCACTGGAGGTACTTTGGCCACTCTCTTGCTCCAGGGAAACAACTTGGACTGCAACATGGTATCCTATACCGGAATTGCTACGAATGATTATGTCAACTATACTTCACTGTGCACAGCAAACTGCAACACTGTCACTGCAAACAACACAGCCTGTTATTTGAAGCACGGATACTGTGGTGCTAAATCTCCAGTTGCAAACAGCTGCACTTGTTATTCAGGATTTGTTCAGGATTCTCTTGTCCCAAATTGTGCCCAAGGAGCAGATACCCTTGCAGTCTGTCATTGGTTTTCTACTCTCAATGAACTGATCACGAGCTGTCATCATATGTTCAATGATTGTCAGGCTCCATTGTGCTCTGGTGGAGGAAACAGTTACAATCCATGCAGCATATTCGAACAGGCTCTTTTGACTTGCAACACTGGAAATAAGGTTGTGTCACTCAATCTCAACAATGGTGGTTCATCATGGACAAACTTTGCCGGAACTTTCCCTACTCAGATCTTGACTCTTTCTAGTCTTGCGTCTGTCAGTTTCACTACATTGGCCGGACTCAATGGAACCATACCGTCCAACATTGGAGCATTGACTTCTTTGACCAATCTTTATATTTACAGCACTGGCGTGACCGGAACCATTCCATCTAGTGTCTTCTCTATCTCCACTCTCACCACTTTCGATGCCGAGCAGACGAATTTCACCGGCCAGATCCCAGATTTTTCATGGGCATCAGTGAACATGACTAGGTTGGTGGTGGATGGCGGATCAATCAGCGGATCATTCCCCACTGTTATCTCAAATCTCACCCTTCTTCAGTACATCAAGATCACCGGAGCTCACTTGACTGGAAACTTCAACACCCTTTTCAACCCTCTCGAGGCTCTTGTGACATTGAGGGTGAATGGAAACAGTCTTGTTGGAAACATCCCGGCCTCGTTTTTCACTGGTGGAAGATCAACTAGCCTTGTTGGACTTTACGCAACAGGAAATGATTTGGATTGCACTCTTTACAATTACGGAAACGCACTTGCTTGCAATGATTTCACTTCTGCTAATTCTACTTGCAATCTGTGTAACAGCAGCTTGTGTTTGAATGGTGGTGCATGCACCCAACAGCAACATTGTGATTGTGCAACTGGTTTCATTGGAGCAAGGTGTCAAACAGACAATATGTGTGCTTCTGGTCCTTGTCTCAATGGAGGAATTTGCAATGCCACAGGAACTTCATACACTTGCGCATGCCCTACAGGATATTTTGGAAACAACTGCGAGAGCAGTACTAGCATGTGTCATTCTGCTCCTTGTCTAAATGGGGCGATCTGCACGGATGAAATCAACAATTATTCTTGCAATTGTACTGCTGGATGGATTGGAACCAACTGTCAGAACAACATTCATATGTGTGCTTCGTCTCCTTGCCAGAACGGAGGAACCTGTTTCAGTGGAGTCAACACATACTCTTGCATTTGTCCCACTGGTTACTCTGGAACAAACTGCGATGCCAACTTGTCGAAATGTTCACCTAGTCCCTGTCAAAACGGAGGAACCTGTACACCTGCCAACAACACTTATTCTTGTGGATGTGCCACTGGTTTTAACGGAACAAACTGCCAGAACAACCTCAGAATGTGTGAGACCATTACTCCCTGCAAGAACGGAGCAACATGCACTGATTTGGTTGGAGATTACATTTGTTCTTGTGTCACTGGTTACGACAACAAGAATTGCAGTGTGGTGAAAGACAACTGTGCCCCAGTGAACCCTTGTCACAACGGAGGAACCTGCTCTAGCTCATTCGCAAACCACAGCTGTGCGTGCACCACTGGAGTGTCTGGTTCTAACTGTCAGACAACAACTGCCCCGTCTTCTGATGCTCCAGTGTTTGTCGTGACGCTCAGGATCGTTGGACTTAACTTCTCATGGATTGCCACTTCCCAGGAGACAAACTTGGCATTGCTCACCGCAGCATACAAGAATACTACACAGTCTGTGTTCAACCTGGTTCCTTCTAGCGTGAGTGTGTTGTCATTCTTGCCTGGAAGTATCATCTCTGTGATAGAAATCCAATCAAGCTATAGCACCACCCTCTCCCCGAAACTTTCCGAGTTTATCCAGGGAAACGCTGATACCATTACTTTCCTGTCATCTCTTTCCACTATCTTGCCATCTGGAGCATTCGATTCTGGTATCCTATCGATTACTCTGGATTCTTCTATGTCGAGCGTGGAACTTGTTGAAATTACCCCAACTCTTGCACCTGCTACTGTGGCTGGAGGAACTATTGCAGGGCTTGTGGTGTCTGGATGTGTAGTGTTCATTTTCATCTTGTTTGTGTTTGGGATTCGAGCATTTTGGAGAAGACGGCAATAGAGAAAAGAAAAACACACATGCACACAGATGTTTTTCTTTTCTTTTCTTTTCTTTTTTTTTAAAAAAAAAGAGGCAAAGACAATGACAACAAAAAAATTCCTTTCTTTCTTTTTTTTTCTTTCTTTTGTTTGTTTGTCATCAAAGATCCTTGAACTCAGATGCTATCCTGCCCTCATTTTTCAAAAAGTCTAGAAAGCATTCATATTTCCTTTGGATTCTGTGGTTTGGTGCACTGTTTTGTGTACTTCCAATGAAATGCCAAAATCTTGTATCCAGCTGTCTTATGAAAACCATCTCTTCCTCTGTAACATCGGCCTTCAAGTAAATTTTTCTGTCTGCACAGAGGCCATTTCCGAATTTCCTCGAAAGTCTCCTATTGAAAATCTCCTTTAATTGGTCCATGAAAGAAAAGTAATCGCCTTTGTTGTTTTTGACTAGTTTTCCTATCTTGTTTAAATTTCGCAAGTCATCCGAAACATGAAGCACTGCACCATAGAAAACAAAAGCAGGTTCCGTGTCCTTTTTAAGTACAGAATCTTCTGCAGAAGAATAAACCCTGTTGCATAAAAGCATTTGAAGTTCCATGGGCAACCTCTTTGCTATTGAGAAAAACGTAACTTTTGCCTGAAAATTATCGACAAAATCTGGTTGACGATGATCATTCTGTTGTTTTTTAAATTTCAAGTGATCATCGCACATGAATACGATCAAGGCAAAAAGAGAAGATGCATTTGCCTCGACAAGTCCTAAATTAAGTGCGGCCCAGTGAGCAGTCCTGTCTCTGTTTAATTCATATTGAGTGCACCTCGAATGATATGTATCGCGAACACTAGAATGGACACCTAGTTTTTTATCGTATGGTCCTATGTATTTTCCAGATGCAAAGATGATAGACGAGCATGCGTCAAATTCAGACTTTTTAAAATTGCACCACAATGATTCAATCATCGACAGCCCGCTTGGTGAGAACGACAAAGAGTTTATACGTTTGTGCCTGCAAATAAAGACTGACAGTTTTATACAAAAATCGACCACCTTCTTATTCTTCTGCGTTTCCGGGTGAACGTTCTCCATGATATGCAAGATAATGTTGGAATTTCCAAGTCCTGTGTTCCTCTCGATGTTAAAATCAGGAGAATAAATAAACCGTCTGATCATGTAAGAAACTACATAAAATTTGCGAGAGTCGCTCCAGTGTATCAGTGGTAAAATTCGTCCTGTCAAAATAGTCATGGCGCATCTCAATATAATAATACCATTTGGCATCACCACTTTCTCTGAAGGAAAATTGACATCAAAGTTTTTCGCAGACTTCAATAGATCATAGGCTTCTTGAAGTTGTTGCGTGTCCACTAGATTTCTAAACACGACCTCCTGTGGTACCACTTCCAAAGCCTGTCTTTCGGCAAGAGTTAACAAGACAGGTTTTAGCGACATGTCTTTTTCCGTCTTTTGTAACAAAAAATGTGAAGAAGAAGAAGAAAAGGAAAAGAGAGATAGAGAGATAGAGAGGAAGTTTTTTTTTCACTTTGTGTTTTTATTGACTCTTTTTATATTTTTGGAACAGAGAAAAAAAATAAACAAGGCATGTGTGTACAAATTTTACGTTGTTGTTGTCATGATTTAGAAAAAAAAAGATGTTCATTTTTATGCATACTTTGATGTTTCAGCGAATGTGGCCATTTCCATATCACGCTGTGACACAAAATGAGTTTCTGTTACATTCATGGCATCATTACACAGACGCATCTGAAGTTCCAAAGGAAATCTCTTTACAAGAGAAATAAATGAGGATAATCCAGAAACGGTACTATCTTCACAGACAGCCAATTGTTCAGTGTCGACCAGTCGCACAGCAGTCAATAAAGTAGCTGCATTTGCACGTTTGTATGTTCCTAACTTTAATCTAGACTTGTGTGTCTCAGAATTTGGTCGCAGTAAATACAATTTCAGCCTTTGTTCGAATTTTTCGTTTTTGTGTTCTCTTGCATATTCCATCGGTGTTGTGTAAGAATCCGACCTGAGGATCGTCTTGAAATCGTTGGAATATCTCACGGTGCGACATCTGTTTCTCACATTAAACAATCTTCCAGTTGCAATCGCTATATCTAGGATGTCAAGGCCGACGTTGATATTACCGGCAATCATATGAAAATGTGGGATCATGGTATTGTGAAGTTGCTCCGTGAATGTATGCATGACAGTTTTAGGGTGATTTAACAAAACATTATACACTTCAACTGCCCGCGATTCTGATGATATCAATAGGAATGATAACCAGTGTCTGACTTCATGAAAACTAAATTTTAAGGCTTCTGGCGAATCCAATACCACGGCAACAAGATCAGCTCTGCCAAGTGTTATAAACCTCTCAAGCGGAGACATGACCAATCCATTATGCAGTGTGATGAATGAATTCACATCCCCTCCGTGTTCGTTCAAAAGTGAACAAAGTTCGTTGAAATTTGCTTCGTTCAATGCTCGTTCTATGTCATAATCAAAAGGGATGATTATCCTGTGTCTGTTGTCGAGATCATTGTTTTGTTCTTCCATGTCGTGTTTTTTTCCCTGTAAGAAAGAAAGAAGAAGAAAAAAATGATCCTGTGATGAACAGAGGTTGGCAAGTAAAAAAAGAAGAAAAAAAAAGAAAGAGTAAGATTGTATTTTTTTTTTTAAAAAAAATTATCTTTCCATTTTATTGCAAAGACAAGAAAAACAGAAAAAGAAGAAAAATGTGACTGGACACGATAAAAATAGATTTTTGTGTTGTTGTTGTCGTCATCATCGATTTTCGCGAACATCCTCAACCCTGCAATCACTCAGTCGTGAAAAAGCAGCAGACTTTGTGTTATCTTCGTCATAAGAAGGCGGTTGTTGTGGTTGTTGTGGTTGTGGTTGTGAGTTTTTCACAGTGAGACGAAACACACAATCCGCTCCCTTGTTCACCCCATCAAAGGGTCCATAAAAAATAACACGATCGCCAATGTTGACACCACTGAACGAGTACATAAAGTTGCAATCATTTCCTCTGTTGACACCTTTGAATGGCGTTTGACAAGTGTAATGGTGAATCGAATTAGTCCTCAGTGCACTGTCATTCATTTTTTCTTGTCGAAAATGAAAGGGTTTTTTTGATAGAAATGAGGAGTGCTTGCTTTTTTCTAAAATAAAATAATTGTTGTGTTGAAATCAGTTGCAAAACAATATCAAAAGAACATCATCACTGGTTTGGGAGAAAAAAAAGATACAAACTTCTTTTCCCCCCTTTCTTTTTTTTTAATCATGACAAGCACTGCAAAAAAGATAACATTTGATGCTGAAAGGTTTTTGCCGATTTTTTCTGATGATGCCAGCAAGTTAAAAAAGATATACAATCATGAAAAACCACAAAGTTTATCTGTCGACGCAGAAGATAATATCTTTGGTTTTTCGCCGTGTATACTGGACAATAAAATTCTTCGGTTGACGGGGACAGAAAACGATGAACATCCAGGCAAAAAACTGACGGGAACTTTTACCACGATGGGACAAATCGATGGTGCATTCAGAATAAATGTGAAGATGTACATGCTCTTTATGGCCAGTGTTGTGAATCACACGGACGACCGCGAAGAAGAAAAGAAAAAAGGTTCTGAAAGGACTACAATGTCGGACTTTATGAATTTTTTGACCAATCTCGATGCATACCTATCACTATTCCCGGATGACAAAAGTCTCGGCAATTTCATTGGAAAAAGTTCATTGGTGGCATTTAACATCCATCGATTTGTTTCTGATTTGAGCGATTTGGGGTTGCTTGGACCCGGTGAATCAAAAATATCGTTTCACTTTGGAAGAAGTGTGTATTCACTTTTAAACAACCAATATTTGGAGCCGTCAATAAGCGAAACCCTAAAAGATGCATCATTCAAGCTACATGTCAACCAACTGGAACTAGAAATTGTCGTTGAAATGATTTATTTTTCAGTTAGTGTTTTCAGACTCTTGATAAAACACGGAGTGAATTCTTTTGATGGTGGTTCCGGACAGAATTTAAAAGAAATCGTTGGAGAATTAAACCAATCTTCGCCGAACAAACAAATGTCATACACCCAGAAAGCATTTTGTGTATTGATGTTCAGTCAATATGCATCTCTTTACAACGCAAAACGGGTGTTGATCACCAAAGATGATGCAAAAACCTTGTGCGACAATATAGGTTTAGGAGACATCTTCAAAAACAACACTCAAATCAACAAAGCAGAGCTAAACACATTGAAAATATTGTCAGCGTGCATGGAATCCCAGTGCAGGTCAGTGACTAAGTAATATCAAACCAAAAAAGTAACGAAAGTGATGTCTATTCTTCATTTTTTTCAAAAAAAAAGAAAATTGAGAGAGTTCTTCTTTTTTCCCTTTTTGTCTTTTCCTTCATCCACATGTCACAAAACCTGTAAAAACCTTGGCTGAGAAATAAAAAAGGAATAGAAAAAGCAGCACGTTCAACACATTCATCATAAACTTTCTTTTTTTTGGTAGTGTGTTGTGAGAATAAAGATATCGAAAAAATGTCAATGGAATATGAAAGGATGTCTCGCGATGATAAAGAATGTTTTGTCAGAGCCTTCACGGATGAGATAACACTATGCAGATTACTTTCTACAAGACAAGAGGATACATTTCTTAAAAAATTCAGAGAACTGAAATCAGAAATAAACGTGAATTTTGTATCTCCGTTTCATTCAAGAAATTGGACCATGCTTCACATAGCATGCAGCAAAGAAATGCCCAAGGCAGCAAGTGAATTGTTAGCTCAAAGTGAGATATTCTATGATTGTTATGATATGATAGGATACACACCTCTTGACGTGTCATTTGAAAAAAAATCAGTCGAGTGTCTTGGCATTTTATTTAAATATGTCATCGCACAACTCAACTTAAAAAATGAAAAAAAACCAAATGCGTTCAGACCAATCAGAAAAAGAAAAAACGAGACACTTGATGATTACAAAGAAAGGTTGGTGGATATGTTCAATTTTTTAAAAAACAACAAAAATAAAAACGATGTTGATGTATGCATCGTTGATTCGCACAACGACGACGAGGAAAATGAAGCAATGGCACGTCCTTTGCAAGAAGGAATACATGATGGATATCCGTGGTACATGTCTGATGACGATGGATTTGAAAATTTTAATGAAAACGTCAACATGCTTTTTGAAAGACCACCTCAATAATATTTTTGTCGCCTTTTTATTTTTTTTGTAAAAAAAAATCCCACAGAGATAAACAAAAAGAAAGAAAAGAAAGATATCAGAAAATAAGAGTCCTGAACAATGTGTTGAGCATGTTCACCCTTTCATCTTCGGTGATGTTGCTATCATCTGTTTCGTGTTTCTGTGATGCTGTTGTATTTTCATTTTTCTTGTTGGTTGTAGTAGAAATCTCATCAGAATCATCACTGGAATCATCTTTAGAAGTTGTAGATGATGATGACGACGAGCGAGGAACATAATACACTTCCCAATTCTTTCCGAAACCAATTCCCATTCCAGGATTTTCTTTGGTGTGATTCCAGATGCATGAAAGCTTCTCAATCATTTGCTTCTCATGAATTTTCGCCTCTTCTCCAGTGCACACAAAGAAAGAAAATACAAACTGATCATCTATGCCAGCAGACTTGAGTTGTTTCCTGTGGATTTTCAATCTCGAAAGCATTGTAGATTTTCCAGTGCACGACTTTCCCACAAAGACTGGGTAGTTCAAAGTGGGGATCCAGAATCCGTTTAGTGATGTATTATGACCGCCTTTGTTATCCGGGATGTACTTTCCTGTCCATTTCTTTCCAGCGTAGTAGATAGCATAAACTCCAAAATTTCCCAACCCTCCAATGTTCTCGATGTTTGAAATTTCATAACACATGGATGTTTGGAGGTAGTCAGACACGCGTTCTGAATCAGAAGAAAATGTCCTTGACATGGTGCCGGCGCTTGATGTTGTGGAAATACTCTTTCTAGTTCTGATGCCAACATGCTTACCGTCAAAGTCAGGATCAACGCAAACGTCAAATAAAAATAGCAAAGATGCTATTTCAGGAATAATGTCACAGGTATTTCTGCAATGACCGCCGCCATTCTCGTAAAATTGATAAATAATATCATCATTGCTCTCTTCCACATCAATGTTTCTGTATGACACTGTGATGCGATTGCATTTCTCGTTTGGAATGCTGTGTATTTCTTTCTCGTAAAGAATTCGCTTGTGTGTGGTGGTCTTTCCAGGAGGATAAACAGCTATCAAAGTCTTCTGAAGTAGAGTGTGAACAGCTTGTAAGTTGCTTTTGGAAAACCACTTGCACAGATGTGGCATAAGAGTGTATTTGTTGTCACCCTTTGTCAAACGAGACAGAGCATTATTGGATACACTACTACTGGTGTTGGTATCACTTTCTTGTAGCTGTGAAAGAACTTGTGTGAGAAATGCCGTGTCGCTTTGGTTGCAGATCAATTCCATGTAGGCTGCGTTGAGAGACGGATCATCGGGAAATATCTCGTCTGGCATGGCTCTGACACCAATCGAAATATGTTTGAACATGGCTGGTTTTTTTCTTGCTTGTAATAAAAATAGAACAAGAAGGAAAGATAGAAATTCAAGGTAACGAAGAAAGAAAAAGAAAAGAAAAAAATTTTTAAAAAAAATTAAAAATACACAAGCTCACTCTTTTTTTCTTTTTCTTTCTTCTAAGATGACACAGTTCATTACAATTTCAATGAAATCTGGCGAAACAATGAAAATCACCAGGGAACTTGCGATGATGTTTGCACCAGTGAGATTTTTGATAGATATGTATGGTGAGTGCGAACACGAAGCTATTTGCACCGACATCTCGGATTTAAAAACAGCAAGCAAGATCATTCAGTGGTGCATTCACAATGTTCACATAGAAAAATCCACTGATAATGTGTATACCCCAAACGACTTTGATGAAACTTTACTAAAAGATGCAGATGACACGATGCTTTATGAGATGATGATGAGTGCAAACTTTCTAGAGCTCGAACATCTCATGTGTGCCATATCCTCAAAAATATGCAAACGTTTGAACGGCGCAAAAGCTAGTGAAATATCATCTGCTATGGTAAAAGGAAAAAAAGAATTCTTTGCCGAAATGATCGAGCCTGTTCACAAAGATGGTGTACTCGTGAAAGAAGAAATAAATAAATGAAATTGAATGGCATATTTTATTATGTAAAGCTTCGTCATTAAACCATATCTTTCTTTCTTTCTTTCGGTTTCTTTTCTTTTTTCGACAAGATGAATCCTGAGAAAATGCACGGACTAGATGCACGGTTTTATCACATCATTCTTTTTGTTTTATTTTCATCTTTCTTTTTTCAAATTTCGCATGGATATCAGGGTGTTTCCGTTACTAGTTGCACTTATGCAAATGTCACTATAAATTGGTGTGTTCTGTGTATGCCATCAACTGCGACAGCTTCTGTGGGAATGGTAGTCGAATGGTTAAATACCGATTTAAGTAGATCTCATGCGATGGGAGAACAAGATACTGTAGCAGATGGAGGAAGTCAATTTTCTAGTGTTGTTCTTGTATCGGGTGCTTCAGTCTGTCTCGTTTTCTCTGCACCGGGAACATTCAATTATTATGATAACACTAACGGATTTATGGTCGGAACTCTAACAATAACAGGGAATGCTATAACTTCATCAGTAATAACCACTACAACAACAAGACCAACCACTACTATCAGAACATTGTCATCCACCACGACTACACAATTGTCGACGACTGGAACTAGAACGCTTAGTCAAACAACCACTACCACTTCCATCCCAACCACTACCACAACTTCTTTTATCAGAAGTACAACTACTACCACGGCACAACCAACATCATCATCAACAACAACAAAAACAGCATCTACCACGACAATATCATCGACAACATCATCTTTATCTCCAACAGTGACAACAGCGTCATCGTTATTATCATCATCAGAAACAATGGCAACAACAGCAGCATCTACTTATTCTTCTGATGTTACCACTGCTGGGGTTACATCCACGGAATCCATTCACAGGACAACTACCCTTTCAGCAGCAACTACAACATCTGCACCAACACAGCCCCCAATTACAGTAAATGATTTTATAACATTGTATTTTCAAGGTCTGGAATATCAAGAAATCATGAACAGCCAAGATGATTTCGGATTTTGTCTCAAGGCAGGGATTGTTTCTGTCATAAATTCCGTCATCATTTCAGATATCACTATAATCAGCATAGAAGAAGGCAGTGTAATTGTTAATTTGGTCATACAAAACGATGCACTGAACAGCACTGCTTTTGATGACCTGGAACAATTAATAGACGCGTCAACCACAACATCACTCTCATTTATTCAGACACTCTCTTTCGTTTTAAATCCAATTTATTTCACAAATGGGGATTCATCCATGTTGCAGCTCAATTCTACAAATTCAGAGGCACTTCAACAATTACCTATTGTCCCAACACCTATACCAGTGTCTGTTGGAACAGCTACATCTATTTTAATCATTGCATTTGTCACGGCACTCTTCTATGCAACAGCAGTGGTGTTAAACGTGAAAAGCAAAATGAAAATAAAAGAACAAGCAAATATAATCTGAAGAAAAAAAAAATGTATGAGATGTTTTTTTTTGTCGAACGTTTTATAAATCCAAAATAAAGGAAAAAAGAAAGAAAGAAAGAAATGTATGCGTGTACATTTTTTGGCCCGTGTAGCTCAGTTGGTTAGAGCGTTGGACTTTTATAATGTAAGTTATGGCAACAAAAAAAAGGCATCCAAATGTCAAGGGTTCGACCCCCTTCACAGGCGTAAATAAATTTTATTTTATTTTATTATTTTTTTTTTACTTTCGAAAAAAATGTAAAATAGATACAATGTCTCTTTTTGTTGTTCTTGTTATTGCTACTGATGCACGAATAAGTTTTTTTTCTATACATTCTTCTGCGTCTCATTTTTTGATTCATTAGAAGAATGCAACGTATTATTGTATCAAGGATTACATTTGAGATCATAATTTCTATCATCTACATTTCACATTTTTTTGGTACAGTAAGTGGATGCAATGGCACAAACTTTGGTGTAAATTGTGAATATGTGGGTGAAATAACTCAATCAACAGGTGGGTGTGGGTGGAGACTGCCAACAGGTGTGGATTTTTTGGGAGGATGCACAGTGAATTTATATTACAACACAAACCTCGCTGGCTACAACTGGTACACTGAAACAGCTTATGAAAACTTCGATGATTGTATTCAATGCGCCGAGCCATGTTCTTTCTCTGCGGACTCTAATTATCAAATAGTTTTCAATTGCTATCAAACTTATTATTCAGGTGGAGGGAGCTCTGCGGCGAGTGAAGCATGCATCAATACAATATCCAGTTGTTTTAGCTATTCTGTGGACGCCTTTTGTTCAAATCCAGGAGAACAGCCACAAAATTGTGAACCCAATGGTCCCATAGTCATAGGATACGCAGGAATGAATGGAAATGCATACTTCGAAGACAGTCCTGTTTATTACGATATTGATGTTTATTACGATAATGGATTTTCTGTAGAAGCCGCTTCTTTCAGGTCATCTGGTTTGACAGGGGACATAGGCAAGGTATTGTCACCGCCGCCTGAATTCAACGGGGTTAATTTTTTGCATATGGTGGCATTGGACGTGTCACAAAATGCAGGTTTGAATGGAAGCATTTATGCATTTTCAACTTCTTTGACTTATCTTAACATTGCCGGGACCGGGATGACTGTTATTGGAATCGGGAGCTCATTGGACGGACTGACGTCTCTACAGGCATATTACGCAAATTCTGGAAATTGTTCTTCAGCAACCTCGTGTAATTGTTCTGGAGGATACATGGGAAGATGGTGTTCGTATGTCGATCATTGTTACGGAGGACCTTGTCAAAACGGAAGCATCTGCTCTAATTCGGGATCTGGATACACCTGCAATATTAACAATTGTACTGGAAATCAATGCCAGAATGGAGGTACTTGTGTAAATATAATAAGTGGTTACAATTGCACATGCCCTAAAAACTTTAACGGGACATCTTGTCAGAATAATTACAATGGTTGCGCGTCACTGAATTGTTCTAATGGGGGAGTGTGCAATGCAGGAAATTATACAGCCAATTGCACATGTCCTACAAACATCAACGGCACTTACTGCCAAAACAATTATAATGGTTGTGCATCTTTGAGTTGTTTGAATGGAGGGACGTGTAACGTTGGAAATAACACTGCCAATTGCACATGCTCGACTAATTATAATGGAACTTGGTGTCAGAACAATTACAATGATTGCACACTAACAAATTGCTTGAATGGAGGAACGTGCATTGTGGGTAACTTTTCAGCAAACTGCACCTGTCCCACAAATTACAATGGTACTCTTTGTCAAAATGATTATAATGGGTGTTCTTCTTTGGTGTGCCTGAATGGTGGTGTTTGTAGTGCAGGAAATTTCTCAGCGAACTGTACTTGTCAGCCCAATTTTAATGGAACTTACTGTCAAAACAATTACACTGGGTGCAGTCTTTTACATTGCTTTAATGGAGGGGTTTGTGTAGCAGGCAATGACACGGCTTCCTGTTCTTGTTTATCGCAAACGAATGGAACCTCTTGCCAGAATGATTACAGAGGGTGTGGATCTTGGTCTTGTAACAACAATGGTACGTGTTATCTACAACCTCCGTCCAATACCACTGCTTGTAATTGCACCGGAACAGGATACAATGACCTTAACTGTGACACTATAAACGACAGCTGTCCTGGAAATCAATGTGAAAATGGTGCCACTTGTGTAAACATAGTAAATGGTTATAATTGCACTTGTGCCACTAATTTCAATGGAACGTATTGTCAAAATAATTACAATGGATGTTCTTCGCTTGTATGCCTCAACGGCGGAGTGTGCAGCGCTGGAAATTATTCGGCTAACTGTACATGCCCTACAAACTACAATGGCACCCTTTGTCAAAACAATTACACAGGATGTGTCAATTCTCCATGTTTAAATGGTGCGACATGTGTAGTGGGAAATAGTTCTTTTTCTTGTACATGCAGTGGTGGGTTTACAGGAACTTATTGCAACACATCCATAACATCAACAACTACTTTGCAATCTACTACGACTAATTCTAGAACAATAACAACAGTACCGGCCAGGACATCTTCAGCGACTTTAACACGCACATTAACCTCTGCAATGACAACAACAACAACAGCCAGTACTTCTACTGTCATTTCTTCAGCAACGCCCACAACAACATCAACGTCAAATGTTATCATAAATTGGTGTTCTGCTTGTCCGGTTCCTTACATTTTCATACTTTCAGGACAGACTGTTGGGTGGCATAATACCGACACGACAATGGTGCATTTCATAAAAGCGAATTTGCCAGATACTTATCTGAGTGGAAATCTTATCCCAGGTAGATATTTTTATTACACCTTTGTCACTCTAGGAACTCACACCTTTTACGATAAGTACAACGTGAGCATGACGGGCACAATAATAGTGGTGAACAGTACTGCTGCATTACAAACAATGTCATCCACAGCTTCTCAAAGTGCGATGGCAACAACTTCAATTGGAGGGTCTTCTCGGACAACAACAACGGCATCCTCACAAATCACATCACACTCTCTGTTTTTCACTTCTTACGCGGTATTTTACTTTGAAGGATTGAATTACTATCCGATATCAACTCCTGGGCATGAAAGAAATGCATTCGTATCAGCCTTTAAAGAAAGTGTGTCTGTTTTGTGTGGTGTACCAATGTCCAATGTTACCATCACTAACATGAGCAGCGGAAGCATCATAATCACCTTCAACGTTGTTTCTGCATCAAATGGAATTATCACTGTGCTAGAAAACATTCTTAAACCAGATTCTATCCAACAAGATCTTTTCATGGACATATTCATGAATTTCATCCCATCCTCTGTCTTTGATGTCACTGGAAATGGAGTGTTCCTGTTGACCACAGGAAGTGGAGTCAGCTCAACAACTAACAATGTTCCAACAACACCTTTGATTCAACAGTCACCACTGATAGATTCATGGATGATAGGGGTGTTAATAACCCTTGGTGTAGTGGTTGCTATCTTCTACGTTTCTCTGATGACCTTTCTGTGCTTAAAAAAGAAATGGAGATTCTAATAAATTTGCTATTATTATCATTATCTTTTGTAATGATGATGGTGATGTCATATGTCCAATAAATTTTATTTATACCCAAATGCATTTTTTTTCGTGTTTCTTTCTTTTTTCTTTGTACGAAATTTGCGCAAGCCCTCCTTCCTGGGCAAGAAACTTCATTATTTAATCTTTTTGGTGGGCATTATTATATCAAGCGAAAGTTTATTCTTGTTGACTTTTTTGGTTGACAAGTCAGTTTTGTGTGCACTGGAAAAGTTCTTCCTCGCGCTCTCTTTTGAGAATTTGAAAAACAAAAAGCACACACTTCCCACCGCAACACCTTCAACATCTTTTTGAACTGACTTTCACGTGAGTGAGACGGGAACAATTATTGCCCGTTCGTAAATTTTTATCAAAATGAAAGTCTCGACGACTACTTGACTTGCCCGGGAAGGATGTTTCGTATCATATTACATTGCTAGAAAAAGTTTTTTTTTGTTTGGGATAATGTTCTCTCTTGACCACTTGTTGTGTATAAGCCTAGCGAGGCACTGTTTACATGTGCCGTTTTCTCGTTGTGGCATGTCTTTGAAGGCATGTGTTGTAAAATGTTTTCGTGTGTATGTGTGTATGTGATCAGTGTGGTATTCCAAAGGGGAAAAAAACAAACGAGAGTGTTACCAAAAAGAGATAACAAAGCCCAACAAAAAAATATTTTTTCCCTCTTTCTTCTTTTTTTCTTTTCTTTTTTTATTTACAAAAAAAATGTGATTGTGTGATAGCCACCATAAGCTTTTTTCAGTCCTATCTTCTCCAGAAAGTCAAAGTTCATCTGTTTCTTCATTTCAGGTAAGGTTCGCATGTTAACTGCGTCAATAAAAGATGTGTTGATGGGAATGCTGCTGTTGATGTAGCTCTGATGAGAAGCTATCGATAACATGAGGTATTGTATTAAAAGTTTGTGATCCTGTGTCTTTTTTAATAATCTGTCATCGTCCTTGAAGACTTCATATATGCTTGCTACTTTTTCTGTGTAGAGTGTCAACAATCTCTGCCTCAGTTCAGTGCAATAAGACACATCCATCTTTTTCAGACACACAAAGATGTTGAAAATCGTCCTGACTTTGGGTTCTCTTGATTTGAACATCGAATAAACAGACGAAACATCCGACATCTTTTTGTTTTCCCTGTTTGTCACTAATTTGAAAAGGCTTGTGACTTTGTTTTTCAGGTCATGCTCTGTGTTGGTTATGAAATCGTTCACGAACATCATGCACCCATTCACTAAATGATGTATGCCATTCATGTCATATGGTTTATTTTTGCTGGATGATATCTGTGGTAATTTCAATGAAAGAAGTGGCGATATCTGGTCTTGTTTTTGATGATGTTTCGATGCAGGTGTTGTTTTAATTTTTATAAAACTCACACACTCTTTTATCTTGTCGTCCATGTCTCGATGATCACCAACATCTTCGCTTGCCAGTCTTTTTTCATTCATCTCTATCGATGCAAGTCTGAGATCGTTCACCACAGGGCGCAGTATTTTATCATCTTCCCCAATGGAAGACAGGATGATAGTCATCTCTTTGTTGTTTGCATCATATGGTTGGTGCGGGGCATGATTTCTCTTTTTCTTTTTCGCCAAGGAAACAACAGGATCACCTTTCGGAGAAGTAGAAGAAGTCAATGCTAATATTGCTTTAAGAGACAATTTTGACGTGTCGCTCCAATCTTCTGGATCAGAGACTTTTGTATTTTCATAATCATCGCCATGCTCTATCTCGTCAGAACCAAAATCTGGAGATAGTTTTCTTTTTGTGGATGAAGATGATGAAAAAGAATTCAGAACAGACTTCTGTTCTGAAGAAGACGAAGATGATGATGCCTTTCTTGATTTTATTTCGTCCATGATGGCAAATGATCCCGGCCACTTTTCTGTTACCACTGGTTCATAGACAGGGCCATCTTCTGGGTAAGGATACTCTACTAGAGTGGTCGGAGTGTACTTGGGTTGAATTTCGAAGAGTGTAGTCGGTGTTTTTTCATACAATGTATTTGGATCTGAGGGGTCAAAGTAAGTGGTGGTCGACATAGCCCTTTTCTTTTCTGTTAATGACGATGAACTTGACGTGTCATCCAAAACAAGATCTCCAAAGTCGGCTATCCCACAATCCACAGGAAAATCATCTAAAATATCGCTGTTATTATTATTATCTTCGTCTTCATCTGCATCACAATCCATACCACTAAACACTTCAGAAGCATCCTCTGCTACAATACGTCTCGTGTTTTCTGTTTTTATATTTTCTGCCCCTTTTGAAATGTGAGGTTCCTTGAATATCCCAGTAAAACTACAAATTATCTCCTGTGTTTCTGGAGAAATTGCACTGCCCTTGCAATACTGTCCACAGATGTGGATGGCTCCAGACTTTCTGCAAACATACACATTTCCTGTTGCTTCAAGAGTTAGACCAGTGACACATGAAAAGTATTTTTGTCCTGGGAGAAAAGAACGAGTGTCGCACCCACATCTCATACAACTTGTCAGAACACTTCCTTTTATACAAGCTGGCCTTTCACAATTATTTTCTGTGCACCTGTGTCCTATCCTTGAAAGTGGGAAAAGAGAAGACTGTGTGTCATAAATCTGCCTTAAACAGTCTCTGTCTATCTCTTCGGGTTCCGTGTAATTTTTTATGATGTACAGGTTCATCATGCAGTGGTAAGAAATCAATGATCTCGTGAGGAGTTCGTGACTTTCTATCAGATGAGCAAGTTCGATATCGAGCGGGGTGGTGAATTTGCCATCTATCACTGTCTTTTCTTTTAATCTTTCTTCTATATAAGGAACAGGGTAAGTGAAGGGGATGTGTGGATTTCTCTTAGAAGCGAGTATCTCTTGCATCATCTCACCAGGATTTTCCACAGTGTGTGTCCTTTTAAGTGCAGCCGATGCTTGTACATCAGACTTGTTGATCAACTTTCCTCTATCATCCATGTTTTCGATGAGTGTGCAAAGAATCTCCACCCTTTTACTGCTGGACGAGTCATCTTGTTTTTGTATTTGAGATTGGATGTGGTAGTTATGATTTGCATCTTCCGCCGTTCTAGGGGGCGAATCTGTGACAGAAGAATCATCCTCTGATGCATTTGATAATTCCCTGTGACGCAGATGATGTAAAGAATGCTGGGGTGTTAATGGTGAATTGAATTCACTGCTTTCGAGGTCATTGCTATCTTGAAAACTTCTGCGAATGTCAATCCCCGAACTGACAAGTTTGCCGTTGTTATTGTTATTTATGAATGATAATGGCGACGGAGAATATTGCCTATAGTTTGATGACGATGATGATGGTGTCGAGCTATCAGCAGAGGGGGAGAATGTGGTGTATTTGTTATTGTTGTTGCTGTTGGAATTTTCTGAAAATGGGGATGATATAGATGACATCGACGAAGATGGTGTAAATGGTGAATGGGCATTGTTCACGTGTTCTCCATAGCGATTACTTTTGGAAGAAGTATCACTGGCATCAGATATCACTTGAGAAATCAGTGCGGATTTACCATTTTCAAAGCTTGTTGTGAAGTTTACTCTTGTGAATGGCGTGTAAGGTGATCTTTTCATTGTCGCAACTCCTTTTTTTCTTCTTTTTTCTTTTTTCTTCTTTATTTTTCCCCTTCCCACAAAAAAGAGAAAGTTGTGCTGACTTGGGTGAAAGTGAAGAAAATATAATTAAAAAAGGGAAAGAGTAAAGAAAAAAGGAGAAACGCCTTGCTGTTCTTCGAAAACATGGTAAGGGGCAAGAGCAGCACTTCCAAGCCTTCTTCTTCTTCTTCTTCTTCAGCTTGGAAAAAGAAGAATAAGTATAGTTATGGTGGCAGAAGCAAGAAAAAGTTGTATGCCTGTGGCAGTGCTTCTAACTATTTCAGAAGTCCAGGAGGTGCAAGAGAAGGGAGATTACTCGACGGGATTCTGCAACACAAGATCAAATGTCTGACAAAATGTTTTTGCAACAAAGAAGTCAAAAACATGAAACTTACAGAAAGAAGAGAGTGCGAAAAATTGGTTGAAGGGATTTTCTCTTTCATTAAACAAGAAAGGATGACTGTTCTGTATTCCGAAAAGAGCATCAAGTACAAGAATCTGCGAGTTAGAATGGACCTTGTTCTCCTCAATGAAGACAAGACAAGGGTAGTTTACATGGACATCAAGAGAAATTACAAAATATTCTTCACAGAAAAGAAATCTCGTTTTATTTCTGACGAACAAAAAGAAAAAGACATGGAAAAGCACAAATTTCAAATAGCATGCTGTGGTTTGACATGGAACAAGATAAGAGAAGAAAATTTAAAAAAGCAAGGTGCGTCTTCTTCTTCTAAAAACGAAGCATTTCCGAAAACAAAAGGTGCTTCTAGATACGAGATGATTCCAATGACTCATTCATATCTATACTATACATGTGGTCCACATCCCATCAAAGTTCACATGAGCGAATGGCATAAGCATGTCAAGAAGACTGAATCATTGTGGAATCAAAAATGAAAAAAAGGGAAAAGAGAAAAGAAAGAAAAACTAAGCTCATCATTCAATTTTTTATTTCTTTCGGGTGAGAGTGGGGTTTTTATCAAAAATATATATTTTTTTCTTTTGGTTTCTTGTTTTTTTTTCATTTGCGGGAGTTTCGGTTGTCTCTTCTGGGCTGCCAAACTTGCCCCATCTCTTTCTTGTACTTCTTGGTACGCTTCTTGGCAGCATCCGCGACAGATTCCTTGTGTGATTTCCTGTACTCCTTAGACGCGTCTCGTGACAGATAGCGCCTCCTGTGAGTTGCATACTCCTTGTAAAGCAAGCTGTTTCTCTGCACGCCCTTGTCCTTGAGGAACTTTCTGAATTCACCGAAAGTCAGTGTAGCAAACAGACCAATTTGTTCTACAGTGAGGTTGTTGAGGATGTTGTAGTCGTTTAGAATTTTCTTGCCATTTCCTCTTGTCTTGGCACCTATGACAGGCGGAGTGCGCTTCTTTCGTTTGGTGACGACCTTTTTGACATGCAAGTATGCGGTTTTCCTGACGTATTTTCTCTTGGTGATGGGCGCAGAAATGGCGAAGGCGCAGTTCTGATCTTCACTTGACGTGTGCATGTTTTCTTCGTCTTCGTCTTTGACAGTGGGGATTGTCGATGATGGAGATAGTGGCGGCAGAGACGAATGGTCCTCGTTCTTTACAGAAATGCCATCTTCTCTGATGAAGTTGTTCTTGTTGAGGTAGTACTTGTTGTAATACTTGTTGTAATACTTGTAGCAGTAATCCCCGTCTTCTTTGTCGTCGTCTTCCTCGCATGATTCGCTGCTGTAATCATCTTCCGAGTAATTAGATGGAGGTTGTAGTTGTTGGTGGGTGTATTCTTCGATGGTGGCAGGCTCAGGAAGGGTGATCGGAAAATTTTGAGATAAAGTAGAGGGAGTAGAAGTTGTCTGGCTGTCGAAGATGAGTGCAGTATCAATTGTCTCCCTTTCCACAGCGAGGAATGTATCGACATTGAATGTCAGGATCTCACTAAGAAAAAAAGGACACGAGATGGTGGGGGGTTTTTTTAAAAAAATTAAGATTATGATGCGTATATTAAAAAAAAAAAGCTTACTCCAGTTGAAGAGAGATGAGATTCAGCACAGACCTTGGTGCATAAAAGAGACTCGATTCAAAATCAAGGAAATCTCCGCAGTATTCTGACATTTTTGTTCTTCTTCTCTTGATGAAACGACAACTACAACAAAAAAGGTTTTCTTGAAAAAAGAGAAGAAAAAAAAAAGAAAATGGATTGGTTGTATTTATGTTCCGGCAATTTATTTTTTTGGTTATGATTTTTTTCCATTTATTTTTTTTTGTTGTTGTTGCGATTGTTTTGGTTATGATTTTTTACCCCTTGTTGTGCAAACATAGAAAACACCAGATATAAACTTTCAAAACAGGACCGGCATGATCGTCACTATCACCATGGTTATCACTATCATCTTCTGTTTCATGTTCATGCACGCTGACATTGAAGATTTTGAATGGGGTAGCAAGAATTAAAAGTTTGGCGACGATATCCCATGTCTTTTGGTCAATCTTGCTAGGAAGATGATATCCATTCACTTTAATTTCCACTTCGGTACCAGACAGTTTCAGTATTTTGATTGCTTCATCCAGCAAAGTCTTCATTTTATCCCCAGAGAACCCGATTCCTACATATAAGTACATGGCTTTCATAAAATAACGTGACCACGAGAATATGTCACCGACAAACACTATTTTTCTCTTGAATTCTTTCACCAATTCTTGTCTAAATTCTTTGGCGAAGTGATATTCAGAATGATAAAATTCAAACACCTCATGCCTGGAAAACTCCATGGTAATTATGGCATTCTGTGGTTTGAGAATTCTAATATAAGGCACACACACTTCCACGTACCATTCTATCAAAGTGTCGAGTTTCATTCTAACATCTTCATCTTCTGGTGTGCACATTAATTGCAAGAATGACACGAGACACAAACTCTGGATGTAGCATTCTCTGTTTTGTTTGAGTCTGAAGTTGTCGAAATCATCTAAATCATTAACATTAAAACCATTTTCTTTTTTGTTGTCATCATTGCTGCCACGAGGAGATTCAAGTTTTGAAAAAGTCGATTTTATCTCCGAAGATAATTCGAGAAGGTTTTCGTGTCTGGAAGCCAGATATTTTAACATTTTTGAGGTGAATGGTGCATCGTTGTTGGTTTGTAGCCCGGCATAGACATCTTCCTCTGACATCAAAGCCATGAAATCCAAGTCAGTCAAGATAGTATACAAGATATATAAAATTTTGACAGAAGAGAACTCTAACATCTTCTTGCACGCATTGGCATTTGCTCTGTAGACTTCGATGATTCTGTTTTCGTCTTCCTCGGTATCATTGACCATCATCATCACGGGATTCTTTTTGTTTTCTGATTTAAACTTCATTCCATAATTCACCACTTCATCTCTACCTTCCGCGAGCATTTCAAGTGAAGTTTTGAAGTCACTCAAGACAATGTCTTCTGTTTTTGATGGGGTTTTATTGTTTGCATTGGACAGCAATTTGTTGAGATCATTTACATTTGTGCTGGAATCAATTCGAAATCCAGTCGATTCACTCATCTTGGAATTTGTTTTATCCTCGTCTGAACTTTCATCACCAGAAGACAATTCCCATGTTCGAGTAACACCCCTTTTGAATGACATGATTCTGTTGTTGTTATTGTTTTTCAAAAAAAAGAAAGGGGGAGAAAAAAGAAGAATAATGAAAAATAGGCAACAGCAAGCAGCAGAAATGATATCCAAATGTCTTTTTGAATTTCTTTCCTTTTTTGTTTATGAGTGATTACTATTATTATAAAAAAATTTCTTCTCAGGTCGGATACTGCTTCCCCCCCCCCTTTTTGTAAAAAGAACTTTTTGTTGTCTTTCTTTTTTTTTTAAAAAAAAAGCGTGGGAAATCATGAGTCACGATGACTCCTGTGTTATCAACTTTGAATATGAAAATGTGGAAGAGCTGCCAAAAGAAACACCCATAAGTTTGATAGGAAAGGCACTAAACACTGCAAACTTGGATGACAATGATGGTGGCGATGATAACAAAAAGGTTGAGCTTGTGACTGAAGTGATTGAAAATGGTGTTCCAAAGTCTATCATGGATATAATCAGAGCTAGCAAGATAGACGAAATATGCATTGTGATTGTTTGCGCTCAAACAGCATCTACGAGAAAGGCAGCAGCAGAAGCACTTGTCAAGCATAACGGGGATGTTGTGTCTGCTATCATCGAAGTTTCAGACAAATAATAAAAAAAGAATCGACTTTGTGTTTTTTTATTTTTTTATTTTTATTTTTATTTTTTATTTCTGTGGAAAAAAAGAGAAATACAACCAAATCACACCATCTTTCTATTCATGATCTTGTTCTTGTATTTGAAGATTGCTGATGCTAGATAAGCACACACACAGACTGTTCCAATGGCCGCAACCACAGCTGTAGTAGTAATCGCTTGTTCTTCTGGGATGACATCAAATG
>Ga0302303_10000634_pt1 | contig 26952 bp, 26 predicted proteins | sample III_Palsa_E2_1_FD_194542 | JGI IMG/M metagenome (GOLD analysis project Ga0302303, IMG submission 194542) | Peat permafrost microbial communities from Stordalen Mire near Abisko, Sweden - III_Palsa_E2_1 | ecosystem: Environmental > Terrestrial > Soil > Palsa > Peat permafrost | place: Sweden...
CGAGTGACTCGCAGATCGTGGCCGTCCGTATCCATAACTATGGTACGGTTGCCCAGACAAAAGGAGTACCTGTCAGTACTATAGTTACCCAGGGAGGCAATACGGTGGCCACGTTCAGCGCCACTTGTATGGACAGTATTCCTGCCGGCGGGGATGTGGTGTACACATACAGCGGCGGAACCCTGCCGACCACGGGAGGCGCCAGTTACAGCTTTGTCAGCCATACAGCGCTCAGCGGAGACGTCAATACCTCCAATGATTCCAATACGACGGCTGTCACTATCGATGCTGCGGGGTCGACTGCGAATGCGACGGCCACTGTCTGCGGCGCCAATGCTACTTCGGTAGTGCTGCATGCGACGACCACCGGTGATGACGTCGCGATCTGGTATGACAGCCAAACGGCTACCACTCCGATAGCTGCAGGTAACAGTACGACCACCACTGATGTCCAAAAGACCTATTACGTAGGTCTCAATGCCCTGACAGCCAAGGGAGGCTCCCCGAACAGCGCGGCTTATGCCACTGCCGGCAGCAGTCCCGGGATTTATTATCCGTTTGGCGGGCAATTCATGGATATCACTACGAGTGTGCCGCTGACACTCGAAAGCGCCAGGTTGTATGTCGGTCACCAGGGACAGGTCACCTTCACCCTGGCAACTCTGGCGAGCCTAAGTACGGATGGTTATTCATACTACCCCATCGAGAACGTAACGCTGGACGTATATCCGTCCAAGCAGGTGCCACAATCGGGAGAGGTGACCGTCAGTGCAGGCGATTTCAGCGATACGGGGGCCATTTATTACCTGAACCTTCCGATCCCCAATCCGGGTTCGTATATCCTTATCGCCCAGTGTTCCGACAGCACCAATCTTTTCCTGAATACCGGTATCACGACCAATCATTATCCTATCACCATTCCGGGGATATTCTCTGTGACGGGTAATTCCAATGTCTACGATCCCAACAAAGCGTCGGACAGTATCACCTATTACCAGCAATATTACTACCCGCTATACGATATTGGCCTTCGGCTGGAAGGCTGCCCCGGGCCGATTACGGCCGTAACGCCGTCGACTGAGGCATCGCCGACCATCACCCTGACGCAGGACAGCATTTTTACGAGCAGTGCGGACAGTGGAAACGCGTGGTACCTGAATGATTCCCTGACCACCTCTACCGGTGTAAACGATACGGCAAGAAGGGCTGGTGTTTATTTTACGACTGTCACCGACCCCGTCACGGGTTGTGTGCTGACATCGAATTCGATCTCGTATACCCCGGGAGGGGGTGGCAATGCCGCCATCGGGCTATTGATCGGGGCTAATCCGAACAAGGGCAGTTTCCACCTGCAATTCTATATGAGTGACGCGGCGAACACTGCTGTCGAACTATACGATGCGTTCGGTAACAGAGTTTATGAGGAGCAGCTACCTGACTTTAGCGGCAGTTATGACAATGTGATTAGTCTTTATAATCTGGCTTCGGGGTTGTACGTACTAAAGATCACTCATGGCAGCAGCACCTATCATGCGAAGGTGATCATAGCCAGGTAGGTGGAAAATTTGTGGTATATTAGCGTATACGGTCTATACAACCGATCGCTGGCCATAAAATTTTCAGCATGCTCCAACCTTGGCAAACAGGTACGGTAATCCGCATCGAGCAGGAGGCGGCGCAAACGCGTCGATTCTGGATACAATTGTCAGCCCTTACTTCCTTTGACTTCGAACCCGGGCAATTCGTCACGCTGGATTTGCCTATTCACGACAAGCCCAACAAGAGATGGCGAAGCTATTCTATTGCCTCCTGGCCGGATGGTTCCAACGTTATAGAGTTGGTGATTGTCTTTTTGGAGGGAGGGGCAGGAACGCATTATCTGTTCAATGAGGTGAAGGTAGGAAGCGAGTTGACGCTCCGGGGCCCTCAGGGAGTGTTCACCTTACCGGAACCGATCGAAAAAGATCTTTTTTTGATTTGCACCGGAACGGGCGTAGCTCCTTTCCGATCGATGACCCATTATATTCTCGATAAAGATATCGCACACGGGAACATCTACCTGATCTTTGGTTGCCGGACGTTCGGAGATTGCCTGTACCGTACGGAACTGACTTCATTGGCGGAAAAGATCCCCGCCTTTCACTATATTCCTACTTTTTCGAGAGAGACGGCGCATCCTTCCGGATCGCTTTTCCGAACGGGTTATGTGCATGCCATCTATGAAGAGCTTTGCAGCGGGCACCCGCCGGCCAATTTCTTTCTATGTGGCTGGAAGAATATGATCGATGAAGCCAGACAGCGTATACAGGCACTGGGATATGAACGCAAATCCATTCACCAGGAATTATACGGTTAGCCGGAAATAAGGCCTATCGTTCTTAATTCGTAGCTTTCTCTTTTGTATTTTCTTTGCTGCCGTTGATTTTCATGGGGATCACAGGTATAGATTGATCCTTCAGATTGCTTTGTAGCATAACATAGGCACGCTGGGCTTCCAGTGTTTCCTGATGGCAACTCAATATTTCTGACTCTAACTGCTGAATTCGGTACTTGCTTTTGGCTAATTTACCCCTGCCGAGAACAAATCCTACGAAAACACCACCTATTAGCGCTGCAAAAAGAATAACGGGATTAATGACAACATCAAAGGTAACTGACATTTTTCTTTAAGTATTTAAGGTGTTAAACAGAAAGACAGGCTCTTATGAGGGGTTGCGACAGATTATTTCAGGGGATAGTGGATGGGTACCCGACCCGTATCCAAGACACAAGATAGCAATAAAATGATATAAAAGCTATCTTTTCAGGGTATTTTCGTCGTTCTTATTCTCCGATTTCCCGGCTGATCAGGGCGGCAATACTGTCAATAGGGATCCGTTGTTGCTGCATACTATCCCGATAGCGGATAGTAACAGTCCTGTCTTCTTTTGTCTGGTGGTCCACCGTTACGCAGAAAGGCGTGCCGATAGCATCCATGCGGCGATAACGCTTGCCGATCGCGTCTTTTTCTTCGTAAAAGCAGCGGAATTTCTGTTTACAGACGTCCATGATCTCCCTGCCGATCTCCGGCAGGCCGTCTTTTTTGGTCAGGGGAAGGACCGCCAGCTTAACAGGGGCCAGCCGGGGTGGAAATTTCAGTACTACCCGACTATCGGGCTTTTCCGGCGTGCTGAGATCTTCCTCCCAATAAGCCTCGCTCAGTACCATCAGGACGGTCCTGTCCAGTCCGATGGAGGTTTCTATTACGTACGGGATGTAGTTCTGATTGATCTCCGGATCGAAATACTGGATCTTCTTTTTGCTGTATTCCTGGTGATTTTTCAGATCGAAATCCGTCCGGGAGTGGATTCCCTCCACCTCTTTGAACCCTATAGGGAAATCATATTCGATATCACAGGCGGCATCGGCATAATGGGCCAGTTTGACATGGTCGTGGAAGCGGTATTTCCCTGCCGGGATACCCAGCCCCAAATGCCATTTCATGCGGGCCTCTTTCCAATACTCATACCACTCTTTTTGTGTGCCGGGGCGGATAAAGAACTGCATTTCCATTTGCTCGAATTCCCGCATCCGGAAGATGAACTGCCGTGCGACGATCTCGTTACGGAAGGCCTTGCCGATCTGGGCAATACCAAAGGGTATCTTCATCCGGCCGGTCTTCTGGACGTTAAGGAAATTCACGAAAATGCCCTGGGCCGTCTCAGGCCGGAGGTAGATTTCGCTTGCTTCTTCCGAAACGCTGCCCAGCTGGGTAGAGAACATCAGGTTGAACTGTCTGACATCGGTCCAGTTAGACGTCCCGCTGACGCCGCATTTTATCTTCTGCGTTTCGATCAGTTGTTTCAATCCGTCGAAATCACTGGCGGCCAGCAGCTGGTCCATGCCGGTCTGCAGGGCATCCGCCTCGGCTTTTTTGCCATCCTTTTCCAATTCATCGATGCGAGCCTCGATAAGATGATCGACACGATAGCGTTTTTTGCTATCCTTGTTATCGATCATCGGGTCGCTGAAGTTATCTACGTGACCACTGGCCTTCCAGATAGTAGGATGCATAAAAATGGCGGCATCGATACCCACAATATTCTCCTGCAGCTGAGTCATGCTCTTCCACCAATGGTCTTTGATATTTTTCTTGAGCTCGCTTCCATATTGACCGTAATCATAGACCGCGCTCAATCCGTCATAGATTTCGCTGGAGGGAAAAACAAAGCCGTACTCTTTACAATGCGAAATGATCGCCTGGAACCTTACTGTGTCGTTTGCCATAATAAATGTTTGTCCTTCGGACTGGCTGCCGGAGGCGGCCATGGTCGGCAAAGATATAGTACGGGTCCGAATTCCGTGTATCTTTGACGGACAAAGTCATGTCCATTCAATTCAAAGAACAGAAGCCCGCACTTCTGGAGCAGTTTGGGGTCTATTACCTGGAGGTATTCCGGAAAAAGGATCTCACCCATCGTGCTTTCGATTTTTCCGATGCCGAGTTGAACGCTGTCATCCGGCGGATATCCGGCAAAGGCATTGTACTGTCTGCCCTGACGGGGTTGGTCTGTGTCTGGCCAACGGTGTATTTTGCCGGCTGGTGGCAGCAGGATGCCTGGTACACGCGGTATGCATGGCTGGGAGCTGTCAATGGCATCTGCATCCTCGTTGAATTCTATCTGCTGTTCATCATCGCCCTGCGTGCCGTTCACGAGGTCAGCGAACTGATCAATATACGGTCGCATGATGCTGATTTTCTGAAGAGCGGCCCGTTCAGCATTACCCATATCCTTTCGCGGGCGGCCCTGGAAATCAATGATCCGGAATGGCATATCCTTGGGATCGACCCGTTCAAAAGGGTTTCCAAGATGAACCTGCTGCTGCTTGGCTTGCTCTATAAATGCAAGATCCTCATTACCAATTTTGTCGCCAAATGGATACTGCTGCATACAGTTGGCCCTACGATCGGCGGCATTTCCATCAATTATATTGCCCTGCCGGTGGAATGCTTTTGGAATGGGGCAGTACTCTTACGGGTAGTGAAAGAAGCCCGGCTGCGGCTATTTGGCTTTGCCCTCTGTAACGAACTGGCAGACCGCATCCTCAGGGATCAGACCCTGCACCGGTTGACACCTGAAGCCAGGATCGGGTGTATGCGGGCAATAGGTAACGCTGTCGTCCTGGCCCGTAATTACCATCCCAATGTGATCGTCCTGGCCTTGAGGTTCCAGCACCTACTGCATTTACAAAAGGATCATCACTATGACGATTGGGAGCTCTTTCTTCAGGCCCTGGGTAAGGTGACGGCGGAAGAAAGGATTTTCCTGCTGAACCTTTTTACTCTGGCGGTGGCCTTTGACGGGAGGATTACCGGGGCAGAGGCCAAAAATCTGCAAGATGCCTATGGCGCTGAATATGAGGAATACCGTCCCAGGCTGCGGGAATTGACGGCCGCCCTGCATGATGGCCGGTTGAACGAAGCGGCAGCGCTCAGCAAACTCGATTTTACGGCCGGGTGAGGGGGTTCCGCCGGGTGAGGCCCGGGATTTCTGCGGCTGAGCCCGGGTGAAATAATGCGGTGCGAGGGACTATGAAAACCAAGATAAATTTTATAGGTTTGCCGGAACCTAAATCTTAAACATGAAAAGTACTCTTTTGACCTTCCTGCTGTTATGTGGTATTCTAATGGCCCATGCTCAATCCGACGACCGCGTATTCAAACCTTTTAAATTGGATTTATCTTTGGGCGCAGCTATTCCGGCGGGTCCCGGCTCCAAAGGCGGCGGTCTTATTTCCGTTGAGCCTAAATATGCGGTGGCAGACCAGTTCTGGATAGGACTCAGGGTCGAGGTGGCTGCCATGGTACGGGATTTCACCGAGTATGACGGATACGGAAATTCTTCTACCACCACTAAAGTTTCCGCCAGCGGCTCTTACGTGGCCACCGGTGATTTTTATTTTACCACGAGCGATTTTCGTCCTTTCATTGGAGCGGGAGCAGGGTTGTTCAGTCTGGCCAGTGAAGATGTCGATGATAACTATGGCAACGACAATTCGGTCGCGTCGGCCTATAAATTTGGGGGGATGGTACGCGCCGGATTTGAAGTCCGTCATTTTCGGTTAGGGGTGGAATATAACCTTATAGGCAACACTGTCCTGCAATCATACGATAGCAATGGCAATCCCATTAGCAGTCCGTTCAAAAATAGTTATCTGGGCATCAAGGCGGGCTTTGTGTTTGGCGGGCGCAGATTATGAGGCCCGGGGCTGTTTTCATGGCGGCCCCAGTTTTTCATTTGCCTTATGCCGTTCGGCGTCGCGGATATCCTTTTTCCTGAAGTTTTTTTCCAGGGCGGTGGTCAGATCAATGCCTGTCTGGTTGGCAATGCACAGCAGCACCCATAACACATCCGCCAGTTCGTCGGCCAGTTCCCGGCCTTTATCTGACTCTTTAAAGGATTGGTCGCCGTATAGCCGGCTCATCAGCCGGGCCACCTCGCCGACTTCTTCCGTCAGAATAGCCATGTTGGTCAGTTCACTGAAATAGCGGACACCCGTGGTGCGGATCCAGGCATCGACGAGATCCTGGGCCTGCCGGATAGACATTGATTCTGCCGAAATATCATCTGTCATTGCGGGACGATGTTGTTATACAGTAAAAATAGGGAAACTACCGTTTTACCCCTAAATAAAGAGGGGTATTGCAGATACGGGCAAACAGGATTATATTTAGCGTAACTAAACTCCAATCTTATGCTTTTATTTGCCGGGTCACTTGAACTTGCCTTCCTTGTATTTTTAGTCATTACGTTTTGGAAAATCTTTGAAAAGGCCGGCCAACCCGGCTGGGCCTGTCTTGTTCCTTTTTATAACGCGTATATTTTTCTCAAGATCAGCGGGAAGCCCGGATGGTGGCTGATCCTTTTTTGTATCCCGCTGGTGAATATGATTTTTTTGATCTGGGCGACTAATATGCTGTCAAAGAGCTTTGGCAAGGACGAAGGCTTTACCGTCGGATTGCTGCTGCTGGGCATCGTCTTTTACCCCATACTGGCGTTCGGCGATGCTAAATATATCGGGCCCTTTGGCGATCCGGTAGCCTTTCAGGCAGCACAGAATCCGACGTTCGATTTCGATCAGCCTCAACCACAGCTCTGATCGGGTACGTACAGTTTTCCTACAGAATAAAGCTCTATTTTTACCCGGATGAAAATCCTGATCGTCGAAGATGAGATGGACCTTGCGCAGAGTATCGCTGCCTATCTGAAGGGAGAAAATTACCTCTGCGAACTTGCTCCTGATTGCCGGAGCGCGCTGGAGAAGATCGAGTCTTTCGATTATGACTGCATTCTGCTGGACATTTCGCTTCCGGACGGTAACGGCTTGCATGTTCTGAGGGAACTGAAAGCCAATAATAAGACGGATGGCGTGATCATTCTTTCCGCAAGAAATTCTATTGATGATAAGATAGATGGCCTTAACATGGGCGCCGATGATTATCTCAGCAAGCCCTTTCACCTGTCCGAATTGAATGCCCGTATTGCCGCGGTGATCAGAAGGCGGCGGTTCGAAGGAAATAAAACATTAGTCCTGAATGAGTTGGTAATTGATTTGGTTGGCAAGACGGTTATCGTAGGCCATCAACCAATAGATTTAACCCGGAAAGAATATGATCTGCTGCTGTATCTCGTATCCAATAAGAACAGGGTCATCTCAAAAAATGCCATCGCCGAGCACCTTTCCGGCGAGCAATCTGTGAGCTATGATAACCTGGATTTCATTTATTCCCACATGAAGAACCTGAAGCGGAAACTGCATCAGGCAGGATGTGGTGATTATATCCGGAGCCTGTATGGAATGGGGTATAAATTTGAGGTGAAGTGATGCCACCGTTCATTCCCGATTTTTCGAGTCGATAAGGATCGTTACAGGTCCGTCGTTGAGCAATTCAACTTTCATATCTGCGCCAAACTCTCCCGTGAATACCTTTTTGCCCAGGTTGGTCTCCAGGCTGCTGATCATTTTCTGATACAGGGGAACAGCTATATCCGGTTTGCTGGCCCGGATATAAGAGGGGCGATTGCCTTTTTTGGTAGCCGCGTGGAGGGTGAACTGGCTTATCAACAGAATATCGCCTCCGGTCTCTTTTATGGAGAGGTTCATCACGCCGGTATTGTCATTAAAGATCCGCAAATTGATAATTTTTCCGCTGAGCCAGGCTGCATCTTCAGCGTCGTCGGCATCTTCTATACCGACCAACACCAGCAGTCCTTCCCTGATGGAAGCTTTTACATGGCCTTCGATGCTGACAGCCGCATGGCCTACACGTTGAATGACAACCCGCATTTTTTTGTGTGAAGATACGTGTTGCCGGTTATGCGGCCTGAAGGAAGGGGCCATCGCGCAGGGAACCCGATTCATGCCTGAACTCCTGCACGGCAACAATGATAGCGCCGACCATCATCAATAGAAAAATGACGGAAGCCATCCATTGGATCTGCCGGCCCAGATAATAGGACAAAGGCCGGAAGAAAAAGCGAATAATATGACGGCCAGGCGGAATGGACAGGCCGCGCAGCACGTAGTTCGTACGAATGATTGGCGCTTCATGGTCATCGATCCAGGCCCGCCAGCCCCGATTGTAATAGACTTCGCTGAATACGGCGAACCGTTCACCCGGGGATTGTGACAGATAGGTGATCTCATCATTGTCGTTCTTGACGAGCGTGATTGTCCCTGTGGTATCGGCAGCGACGGGGTTGAACCGGACATTGGCGCTGTCGGCGGAGAATACGATAGCGGTATCTTTTGGGTTGAAGTGAGTAAGTTGATTCATTACATCCTGAGCAGTAGGTTCGTAATGAACCGCCTTGACGAACCAGACCGGCCCAAGGGAGCCGTTATTTCGCAACACTGAATCACCGCCTCCGTGCACCGGCTTAATAATATACCTTGTATTCAGCATATTCAGTACCGGCTTGCAATTGGGGAAATTATATAGTTGACGAGTGATCAAATCTTCGTAGATCTTGAGCTTGGCCGCATGATAGCCGCCGATGGAAAAATGAAGGTACGCCGTCATGGCGCCATAAGTCAGTGCATTATAGGCGCTGTCCCGCACGTCGAACACGCGGAAATAACCCTTGTCCTGCAGGATTTGCCTGTCGGCATCGGTAGCCGCGAAATTCTGCTGGTACTCGTCCTTTTCAACGTAATTATCTCCGTTGAGATATTTCAGGTCCAGGCTGATCACATCACCGAAAATCAGTAATCCTATGATCGCCAGGAGAAATCCGGGAGAAACTATCTTTCGGATATAGAGGCCGATGATGATTGCTCCTGCCAGCATAAAGCTGAAAGACCTGATAAGGCTATCCCCGAAGAGGGTCTGTCTGTCCTGGCGCAGTGCGTGGGCAAAGGCTTGCATGTATCCAATGGCGGAGCTTCCCTGTTCCTGCGTCTTTTTCAGCAGATCGGTCTCCCACGGACTGGAATAATTAAAATGGAAATAGAGCCCTGACAGCAAGAGGAAGACACCAGCCATGCTCAGCAAACCCCATTTGTACTGGCGCCAAAGGTCTGTCCTGTTCTCTGCCATCCAGATCTTATCCAGTGTAAGAATAGCCATCATACAAAACAGGAAGGTGGGAATAACCAGGATCATGCTTGGCGCCCTGAATTTGTTGTACAAGGGCAGCCATTTCAGCAGGAATTGATTGAAGGCGAGGAAATAGCCTCCCCAACTCATGAGGATGGCCAAAAGGCTGACGCTTAATATCCACCATTTATGACGGTTGTCCAACACAAAAAGGCCAATGAGGACAAGGAGAATAATAATTGCGCCTGCATAAGGCGGTCCAGCGAAAAATTTACCCACCCCACCCCAGTAGTAACGTGGGCCATCCTCTCCGATGCGGGCAATAAGGTCCGGCGGCATTTGATCCATCACCCGGACGGCTTTTGATTGCTGAGAAGGCAGTTGCAGTTCGGTGCTGCCTCCAAAGATATCCGGCACAAGCATGACCAGTGGCTCCAGCTTATACATGCTGAACTCGAAGGCGGCCGAGTCACTGAGGCCGTTATGTGAAGTGTTGCCTGTATTATCGGGCAGTTCGCTGCCGGCCCGTGTCGACTCTTTGGAAGAGTCATAGGTAGTAAAAATCACCACCGCATTACTGAGAATACCGACCAGTGTAGCCCCGACTGTCATTAATATTACCTGCCCCAGCCTGCGCCCTTCTCCTTTGCGTATCCAGGGAATACCATAGCCCGCCAGCAGCCCCACGGCAATGATCATGATATAATACATGATCTGTACGTGGTTGACAGAGACCAGCAGCGCGCTAAAAAGAGCCAGAATGACCATGCCCAGCCAATATTTTCGCTCACAGATGAGGATTAGCGCCCCGATGACGCCGGGCATCATGGCGATGGACTGCATTTTGGTATCATGACCCACCACTACAATCACAGCATTGTAAGTAGCATAAGCATAGGCCAGCGCCCCAATAATCCCGATATAAGGATTAATGCGCAAGGCGCCTGCCAGGAAATAAAAGCATATGCAGGCCATGAAAAAAAAGCTGGCCGGTTTTGTCAGGTAGAAAGTCAGTGCCCCGTAAAATAAGTCGGGGATATTGACGGACCGTGTGTCCATGGCTATCTGGTAACCGGGCATCCCGCCGTACATGCTGTTGCTCCAAAGCGGAAAATGTCCATGCTTTTCCTTATACTGGAAGGAATTATGTGCCATTCCCTGCCATTGCAAGACATCTTCCTGGGATAAGACCTTATCCTCGAATGCGGGCTTGCAGTAAAGATAGGCTACCCCCCCAAAGATAAAAACAGCTATAAAATGCGGCAGCGCACTGCTCAACAGGCGCTTAATTATATTTTTCATTCTGGTTAATGCAATGATCCGCAGTACCGGTAGGGAATATTGCAATTCCCGGACCAGCTTTGACCGGGCGCCGCCGCAGTCCTTTGATCTCAGGTTTTTATTTTATCTTTAACCTGGCAGTCAGGAGCCGTGGAAGCGGCTCAATTTTCTCTGTGCTAAAATAATGAAGATAGATATTACAAGGGAAATAATTTTCCGGACGGCCCGGAGCGGCGGCAAGGGCGGCCAGAATGTCAACAAGGTCGAGACCATGGTGGAAGGCTATTTTTTGATCCGGAACTCCTCCTTATTCACCGAAGACGAAAAGAACACCCTGGAAAAAAAGCTGGCCGCCAAAATCAATTCAGAAGGATTTTTAAAGGTTCGGTCACAGGCTCACCGTACGCAACTGGCCAACAAGGCCGAAGTGGTCCGCAAAATGCTGCAATTGTTAGAACAGGGCCTTAAGAAAGAAAAGAGGCGGTTGGCCACCCGACCCTCTGCCGGCTCCAAGGAAAAAAGGATCGGGCATAAGAAAAGGCAGGGCCAGATCAAAGAAGGGCGGAAGAAAGTCAACGATTTCGAATAACACGCACAGCAGAACCCCCACTGTTGCGTGGAAGCTGCTGTACCTCACAAGAAATGTTTAATGGTTGATGGTATCTGATCCGGGCGAGGGGGTTAGGGGGTAAAGGCCTTACGGCCCGAATATCCTGATCAGCTTAGAGGCATAACAAAGATCTTCTCTCTGGTTCAGCCTTCCAAATGATGTACTACGCAAAAACATACGTATTTATACCTGATTTTTTAGGAATTAATACTTGCTATTCTTTATAACCGGAAATAGTATTTTGTTACTCAATCTTCTATCTCTCTTAACCTAAAATAGCATCCCTTCTTATGAACAAGATCCTTCAGCCGATCCGGCTATCAAAAACGCTGCTGCTCCTGCTGATCGTCGCATCTGCATGTCATCTGTCCGCCTGCCGCCAGGGAACGGGCGGCGAACCTCCCATCAACCCGGATTCGGTGAGGCAGCATATCCTGCCTATTGGGCAGGCCATAGAATACACTGCCCGTTTCCGGGCATCTATCGACAGTTTTAACAAAAGCACCCCACATTTTGCCGATTCCATGAATTTCGGGCATGCGGAATCCTTTCCAAAGGATGTTTTTTACGAGCTATTGCGGCAAAGCAATGATAAACAGGGAGCCGCCGCCGGCATCCGCATCTATTATGGCCGGGATAATGCCGGGTCGATACGGATGATACTAGTGCCTTATGATTCCAGCGGGAACGACATTATCAATCACATCATCGATTTGAATGGCAAGCCGGTGCCCGGTGCACATGTCGAAGCATTGTCCGTCAACGGAGGGCAGACCATACAAGATGGGCAGCGTTGTCCTACCGTCTGTGACGGCGGGGGCAGCGGACTCAACTAAACATATGAGGCCATTTTTATTATTCCTGCTCAGCCAATCGATATTGCTTCCGTTCATTGCCGGGCTTACCCGGCTGCGTCGTATGGGCAGCCGCTACCGGCCTTTCTTCATTCTGCTGACGGTCGGTGTTGTCACGGAACTGGTCAACAGGTATCTCATCAAATTCATACATAGCAATGCCGTAGCCAGCAATATTTATGCGCTGATCGAATGGTTGCTCATTCTTTGGCAGTTTCGGGTCTGGGGATTTCTCCGGACCCGGAAAAATGCCTTTTTAATCCTGATCTTCGTATCCTGTGCGATCTGGATAATGGAAAACCTGGTTTTCGGCCAGCTGACCAATTTCTCTCCCTACTTCCGCTTTTTCTATTCTTTTCTAATCGTCCTGCTGAGCGTCAACAAGATCAATTTCATGATCACTCATGACGATCGCAATCTGCTGCGCCATCCTGAATTCCTCATTTGCATCGGATTTATCATCTATTTTATATACAAAATCGTCTACGAATGGGCCTACCAGGCCAGTCTCTACGGAACTTCGGAAATTACGTCAACGATAATATTTCTGGAGGCCTACATTAATGCCCTGACAAATATTATTTTTGCCATTGCTATGGTGAAGATACCGGCGCCTTCGACATTTACATTGCGGTAGTAGGTTTGGGCTGTCAACTATCATGATTCATGGAAAACAAGATCCTTTATATTACCATCCTGGTATCTCTGATTATAGCCATAATCATCGTCTATTTCTTCGTTAGCATCATCCGGTATCATCGCCGGTACATGAAATTGCAGCGGGAGAAGATCTTCGCCGAGATCACTATCCGGGAAAACGAGCGCAAGCGTATTGCCAACGATCTGCATGACAGCCTGGGCCCACTGTTGTCGGCGGTGAAGCTGAACATCAGCAGCGTAGACGTCGGCATGCCGGCAGACAGGGTCATCCTGGATAAGACAGCGGGCTATCTGGATGAGATCATCAGTAGCATGCGGCGCATTTCTCACGATCTGCTGCCGAGTACCCTGGAGAGGAAGGGGTTACTGGAGGCCGTCCGTGAGTTCATTCACCAGGTCAACAACAAGCAATCCGTCAATATTCAGCTGTACATTGTAAAAGAGATCCAGGTACCTAAAGACAAAGAGATCCATATTTTCCGGATGCTGCAGGAGATTGTGCACAATACACTCAAACATGCACAGGCCAAAAATCTGCAGATAGGTTTCAGCGAAGAAAACGGCCATCTGTTATGCCTGACCAAAGACGACGGGAAAGGCTTCGACAGAGAAAAAGCGCTGACCGTCTCCCAGGGCCTGGGCCTCCGCAGCCTGGAGAGCCGTTGCGAAATCCTGAATGGCATCCTGACCCTCGAATCCTCCCCCGATGCCGGCACCAACTATTTTATCAAAATCCCTGTCGGGTGAGGGTTGGCAGATATGGGTTAACTTTACAGGATGACAACAAAGATCAGGCTGGTTATTGCTGACGACCACGAAATATTCAGAGATGGTCTCGCCCTGATGCTGTCCAAACAGGATACTGTTGTGCTGACCGGTCAGGCGTCAGATGGGAAGGATCTGCTGGACCTGGTGGAGGCAGTGCGGCCGGATATCGTACTCACCGACATCAAAATGCCGCGTCTCGATGGAATTGCAGCGACCAGGGCCCTGATGAACCGGTATCCGGACTTGAAAATCATCGCGTTATCCATGTATGAAGAAGACGACCTGATCGTGGAAATGCTGGAAGCGGGCGCCAGGGGCTATCTTCTCAAAAATGCAGACAAAAAAGAGATCATGGAAGCCGTATTGACGGTATCGGAAGGGAACATTTTTTATTGCAAGCATACGACGGCCCATCTTGCTGCGTTGATTGTCAAAAGCAAATTTGATGTCCGTAAAAGGGCCTATGAATCGGTGTTTACGGACCGGGAAAAGGAGATCATCCGGCTCATTTGCCGGCAGCATACCGCCCAGGAGATCGGAGACCGGCTCTACCTGAGCAAACGTACAGTGGAAGGGTACCGGACAAAGATCCTGGAGAAGATGGACGCGAAGAATACCGCCGGCGTTGTCATCTTCGCCCTGAAACATCGCCTTATCGCGGAAGGCGATATTATTTAATTTAATTTTGTTAAAAGAGCAATTTGAGCAGCATAAAAAAATTGGCGGGACAGACGATCTGGTATGGGGCGAGTTCTATTTTCGCCCGTTTTCTCTACTACCTGCTGACGCCGTACCTGACCGCCAAATTCGCCGGCGGAACCGGCTATGGGGAAATGAGCCTGGTCTATTCCCTGATCCCTTTCCTGAACGTGGTGGTCCTGTTTGGGTTTGAAACGGCCTATTTTCGTTTTATCCAGCGGAAAGATGCCGAAAAAGACATTTACGATACTTTGCTGGGCTCCCTGCTGATCTCTACTTTCCTGCTGACCCTGTTGCTGCTCGTTTTCCGCCAGCCCATCGCCAGTTTCATCGGTGTGGAAAAACGTCCGGAATACATTACTATCAGTGCCTGTATCATTGCCTGCGACGCTTTGTCGGCACTGCCTTTCGCCAGGCTGAGGCATGAGGGCAAACCCCGGAAATTTGCGGCCATTCGAGTAGCCGGTATCCTGCTGAATATGTTCTTTGCCTATTTCTTTTTGTCGATCTGTCCACGCCTGGTAAAGGAACATCCTAACAGCAGCCTGCTGCTGTTCTACAACCCTAATTTTGGAGTTGGGTATGTCCTGATCGCCAACCTGATCCAATCTGCCTTCCAGGTGCTGGCCCTGTCGCGTCAGCTGCTGCAGTTTCGCCTTAAGCTGAATTTCCCGCTGTGGAAGGAAGTCATGATCTATGCCCTGCCGTTGACGATCGCCGGTTTCGGCGGGATGATCAATGAGACGTTCGACCGGATCATGTTATTCCGACGCCTGCCGCTGACGCACGACCAGGCAGAATATCAGGTAGGTATTTACGGCGCCTGCTACAAGTTATCTTTGCTGATCACTCTCTTCGTCCAGGCCTTCCGGATGGGGGCCGAGCCCTTCTTCTTCAAGCAGTCTGTAGAGGAGTCTGCCCAACGGACCTATGCCCGGGTCATGAAATTCTTCGTGATCACGGTTTGCCTGATGTTCCTGTTCGTTGCGCTTTACCTTAACACCTGGAAAGGGTTTATCCGCGACCCCGGCATGTATGTGGGACTGAAGGTTGTGCCTATACTTTTGTTTGCCAATATGTTCCTGGGGATCTATTACAATCTTTCCATCTGGTACCGGTTGACAAAAAATACCCGGGCGGGCGCCTATATCACGTTGATCGGGGCCGGCATAACGTTGATTATCAACTATCTATTCATCCCGTCCTCCGGTTATATGGCCTCGGCATGGGCGACTTTCCTCTGCTATGGCAGTATGATGGTTATTTCCTTTATCTGGGGACAGAAGGTCTACCGGGTACCGTATGCCTGGAAAAAGCTGACTGCCTACATGGTTATTGTGGCCTTGATCTATTTCTTCCATCATTTCGTGACCGGGCTTTGGCATAACAGGGTCTTCAATCTTGGTCTGGCCACGGTGTTACTGGGGGGATATACGCTGTTTATCCTTCGGGTAGAGCGCAAGGAGTTTAGCCGGCTGCCTTATATCGGGAGATTTTTGGGCGCCAGGCCCGCGGCGGCCTGACGGCCCGAAGGGCCGGCGTCCGAAGGACAGATATAGGCCCCGTTAGACTGCGTAAGCAGTCGTAAGCGGGGCGACGAGCCCTTATCGCAGGAAGGGGTTGTGCGCCCTTTCGTGGCCGATCGTTGTGGGCTCCCCATGTCCCGGATAAACAATCGTCTCATCGGGCAAGGGCCATAGTTGTTCGCGAATGCTGTTTAAAAGGGTCTGGTGGTCGCCGCCCGGCAGGTCCGTACGGCCGATGCTGTCCCTGAAAAGTACATCTCCCCCAATAAGAAAACCCTGTTTCCGGCAATAAAAACCGACACTGCCCGGAGAGTGCCCCGGCAGGAAGAGAATTTCCAATTCATCTTCTCCCATCATCACAGACTGGCCGGGAACGAGGTATATCAGTTCACCGCGATAATTCTCGAAGGGCATTCCCCACTGAAGACCCATTGCCGGCGCCATTGCAAGGACGGGTTGTTCCTTTTCGTGGAGATGGAGGGGTAAGTCCCAGGTTTCCTCTACGAAGTGGTTGCCAAAAACGTGATCCAGGTGGCAATGCGTGTTGAGTAACCATTGAGGGCTTAGTCCTTGCTCCTCAATATGTTCTTTCAAAGCCGTCCTTTCGTTGCCGAAATAACAGCCCGGGTCGATAATACAGCAGGCATCCTTTTGACCAGATAGCACGTATGTGTTCTCTTGTACAGGATTAAACTCGAAAGATTTTACGGTCAGCATATTACACTAGTTTTCAATTAAAATCTATTTCACCGGTATTTGGGATTGTTATAACTTTAAAACCTTAAAGGAAAGCAGGTATGCAATTTCATCAGTTTAGGTTGAAGTCACACTATTTTTTTTTATTCCTTGCGGGCCTTCTCTTTTTCTCCGGTCATACCCAAGCCCAGGTGAATACGGTGGAATTCGGTAAAAATCGCCTGCAATTCAAGAATTTCAAGTGGAAATATTACCAGACACAGAATTTCAATACCTATTTCGAAGAAGGGGGTCAGGCGCTGGGGAAATATGTATGCCAACTGGCCGAAAAAGAGTTGCCGGGTATAGAGAAATTTGTTGAATATGGTCTGCAACGCCGGGCTAATCTTGTCATTTACAACACGTACAATGACATGGAGCAATCCAATATCGGCCTCAATCTCGACTGGCAGACCACCGGCGGCATTACCAAGCTCGTCAACAACAAGATGGTGCTGTACTTTACCGGGGACCATAATAACCTGCGTATCCAGGTAAGGGAGGGCATTGCCCGTATCCTGGTGGAAAATATCCTTTTTGGAGATGACCTGGGGGAGTTTGCAGCCAATCAGGCTTTACTGGACCTGCCGCAATGGTTAACGGACGGTTATATTCAATACGTCGCTGAAAACTGGAATACGGTGCTGGATGATAAGTTGAGATCTGCCATGCTTTCCGGCCGGTATAAGAATTTTTACCAGTTCGCCTATGAGCAGCCCAATCTGGCCGGGCAGGCCTTCTGGGAATACCTGGCGGAGAAATACAAGAAAGAGAACGTGACCTATTTCCTGTATCTCGCCCGGGTCTACCGCAATCTGAACAATGCCTCGCAGCGCATTTGCAAGAAGAAGTTCAAGGAAGTCCTGAAGGACTTCATGAATGATGAGGAGGACAAGTATGAAAAGGAACTCAAGGGCCGCCGTAACTTCCCGAAAGGGATTGTCTCGGTAACCGAGGATATCAATGAGCATAAGGACTTTTTTCACTTTGCTCCGGACCCGGCGCCCCGCAGCCAGACCTATGCAGACGTAGAATACAATCGTGGCAAGTATACGGTGATGCTCCACGAGAATTTCATCAACGACCGGACGCTGCTTAAGGTCGGTGTCAGGTCGCTGGAAGAACAGATCAACCCGCATTATCCTTTACTGGCCTGGGATCCCAAGGGGGAAAGACTGGCCTGTATTTACTGGTCCCGTGGCAGTGTCAAACTCTTTGTCTATGATGTCGCCAGGCGGTACAAAACCGTCGTGCAGGACCTGCCGGATTTCCAGCAGGTGCAGAGTATGAAATACATGCTCAACGAGGGGACCCTCCTGCTGAGCGCCGTGCGCAACGGTCAGTCGGATATTTATACCTATAACATAGCTGACCAAAGCTACAAGCAGATCACCAACGATATCTACGATGACCTGGATGCGTCCTTTGTGGCCTTCCCCGGCAAAACCGGTATTATCTTCTCCTCGAACCGGCCTTCCGGGATGGCACCCAACAAAGACACGGTACTTCCTTCCTACTACCATTATAACATCTTCCTGGTTGGCAATACGGATAATGACGAAGGCAAGCAGGTATCCCAGCTGACCCATATGCGTTATGGCGACGCCCGCTATCCCTTGCAATACAATGTCACCCATTTCACCTTCATCAGCGATGAGAATGGGATTGCCAACCGCTATGCCGGCTTTTTCACCACGCGTGGCGCCGGCTTGGACACTGTTTATAAGGTAGGTGACGAACTATTGCACAATCCCAGTCCGGAGGACCTGGATTCCACACTGCGTGCCTATAAGAAGCAGGCGCCGGACACTTCTTATGTTTTTGCGATCACCAATGATTCTTCCTATGTATTTCCGATCACGAATTACCAAAGCGGGCTGACGGAGACCTCCAGCGCCGGAGAAAACGGGCAGGTCAGTGAAGTACGGCAGGAAGACAATACAAAATACCTGTACAAGTTGAAGGTGGACCAGGATGCCCTGAAAAAGCGTAATCTCAATGACCGGATGACCGATTTCCGGAAAAAGACAGTACAGGAAGCGCAACTGTCCAGTGCCAATGTGCTAAGGAGAGCCCCGCAATTGAAGACCGATACGGCGACCATCCGGCGGCAGCCGACCTCCGACTTCTTCGACAGTGAATTCGGCAAGGACACCAGCAAGGCCAATAACCGACGCCCGGTTAACAATCCTTTCGCCACTGTCCGGCCGCTGAGCCAGCAGCTGCCTGTCGGCGAACAACCCGTCCTGAAGACGGCCAAGCTATTCGACTATAAACTAAAGTTCTCGGTAGACAATTTTACCGCCGGCTTCAATAATGATGTACTGGTCACCAAATATCAGCCTTATACCGGGGCCCTGCCGATCAACCTCAGTGGTCAGGACGCCTTCAGCGGCCTGCTCAAGGCCTCCATATTCGATCTTTTTGAAGACATCCGGTTTACCGGCGCCCTCAGACTGCCGTTCTTCAGCAGTGGTTCTTCGTCAACGCAGGTGGGTACTCCCGATGGCGCCGTGTTTACACCCGGCGAAGGGTCATTCTTCGACGGCAGCAGCGAGTATTATGTCCGGGCTGACTATCTGAAGCATCTTTTCGACTATTCCCTGATCTACTATCGCGAAACGCAGGTGGGGAATTACACGGATCCGACCTACTTCAATAACCAGTACCCCTATGATGCCAAGGCCTATACCAATCTATGGCAGGGCATCATCAAATATCCTTTCGACAAAGTGCGCAGCCTGAGGCTGTCAGTCGGGGTACGTATGGATAAGGTGCAGATCAGGCCCGATATCAATGGTTTTCCGCCGATCGGGCAGATAGATTCCGCCGGTCTGTTAGCTCCGGCCCTCGACAAGCAGACATTCGGGCTGGTACACCTGGAATATGTGTATGACAACACTTTGCTGAAGGCGACGGATATCTGGAACGGCCTGCGGTATAAATTCTATTTTGACTGGAATACCCAGCTGAATACGACCCAGGGGGCGGCTGAAGGGAAGTACGGCTATAATTTTGGCTTCGATGCCCGGAATTACCTGCCCATCTACCGCAATTTTATCTGGGCGCTGCGTGCAGCCGGAGATTTCTCCTGGGGTAGCCAAAAGATCGTCTATTACCTGGGGGGAACGGACGGCTGGTTATTTCCCAAGGCCTATTCCGTACCGACCCCGCAAGACCCGACCTATGCCTTTCAATCCCTGGCCGTTAACCTGCGTGGCTTCGACCAGAATATCACCAATGGCAATAATGATGTCGTGATCAACAGCGAATTGCGGCTGCCGGTCTTCACGACCCTTTTCAATAAGCCGATCAACAATGCTTTCCTGCGGAATTTTCAGGTGGTCCAGTTCTTCGATCTGGGTACGGCCTGGAACGGCAAGTATAACGCCCTCAAGCGGCCGGAAGAGGAAATACCGTCTTCCTCAGGCGCTCTTACGGTATTGCTGAAGGCCGGTGGTATCGGTCCATTTGCCGGAGGTTATGGATTTGGCGTGCGGAGTACGTTGCTCGGGTACTTCCTACGCTTTGACGCAGGCTGGCAGATGAATACCTTTTTCGATCAGTCGCCGGTGCTGAACGTATCGATGGGCGTGGATTTCTAGTATTAAAACCGGTAGGACAATGTCCTACCGATCGTCAGCCGGTGAGCCGGCGAGAAGAGTGCGGATTGAACATCACGATAACTCCCAGCAGATAATCCAGGACAACGCACAGTACTACGAGCGAAGGGAGGAGTAAAAAAAGAATTATTTGTATAGAGTACATCATTAATTATTGTAGTTGTTAAGGTGGCATTACGATAATGCTTTGCCACATTTGGCAATTAAAATATAGATCAGCGTTAGCAGGACAGAATAACAAAAGATCATGTCCCAGGCATAATGATGGCGAAAGGGATGAACGATCATGCCGAGGATATCTCTCAGTAAATCGAAAGGATCTGTGATGATATCCCAGCTGTTGTAGCGGAGATATCTGCCAGTATATACGCCCAATGCGTTCAGCCACATTACAGGATAAAGGAACAGCCACCGGCCCAGGATCGTCATCCGGGGCACCAGGAGTTTTTCTATCTGGCGGGTTGACAGGACGCCGAGGAGAAGGCCGTTCCAGGCAAAGGACAGGATCAGGGCCAGGTCGAACCATTCCGGTACGCGGGTATTGCGATGATTGTCGGCGAGATGGTACAGGTCCGTGAGAATGTAGAAAGAATTAGGGATAAAAAGCAGCCATACCAGGAAGGTAAGGATCATGAGGAATCCTTTCAGGGATGCTGTCCTGCCAGGGGAGAGCGCTGCGCTGGTGAGTTGCCTTTCAGCCGCACCTTTCCGCCAGGCCGTCAATCCCGTCGAAATGGCGTAGGGGATGTAGGCCAGGAATAAGTTCCAGATCATGGACAGAAAAGTGAGCCTGCCTGTATGGAGAACGCGTATTACCACCAGGATGCAGCTAAAGAGCATGGATGCGGTCAGCATACGATCCATTTCTGTCCGGAGCGGCAGGAAGCGCCTCATGCGGGGGATAGAAAACGATAGAGGTGTCATGGTAGTTTGGGTATGAAGATGAAGAGCGCGACAACAACCGCCGTGATAGCGGCCACCAGCACTGCGCCGGCGGCGAGATCTTTGATAAATTTGATAGTGGGATGGGCTGTAGGATGGACGACATCCGCCATTCTTTCCAGGCAGGTGTTCAGCATTTCCGTGATCCATACACCGCCCGTCACCACCGCCAGGATAGCTGCCTCGGAGTAGCTGACGTGAAAGACGATGCCGGCAATTATTACGGCGACGGTAGCGACGGCATGAATGCGGGCATTGTGTTCCTGCCGGATAAATACCAGGATGCCACTTATGGCATAGCGAAAGCTTTTTATCCGGCTGCGAAGGGAGAATTTTTCCGGGTGCATAGTGACGGCATTTTTGGTTAGGTTATGCGATAGCAGGAAAAGGTGAAAGAGTATGTGCGTTTGGATCGGTTTTTCCACTTTTCACTTTGGATAGGATAGCCTCCAGCAAGGGGAGCATTTTATTCAAGCCTTGTGTCTTGATCAGGAAGTTCCACATCGGTTCGAATTTTTTCCAGCCGCCCGCATAAGCAAAATGTTTGATTACATACCGAATCCGGTCGTGGCCAAGACTGGCCCTGAGGATATTGGTCCAGGAATAAAAGGAGTTATAAGCGGAGTCATACCCTTCTTTAAGCTCTGGGGCAGAAAGCCCAACCGTTCTGTAAACTACCTGCCGGGTATCATACAAATCCCAGTTCCGATGAAGTATTCTTCCTTGTCGCTCCATCTCTTTAAAAAGCCGGGTGCCCGGATAGGGCGTAAGAATATGAAAAGTGCAGGTCGTCAATGAATTTTTGACAGCCCAGTCGACCGTTCGCCTGAATACATCCGGATCGTCGTCATCCAGTCCAAATACAAAACTACCGTTGATCATGATACCGAGAGAATGAAGGCGCCGAATAGCTTCTTCATAATCCTTCCCGATATTCTGGCGTTTGTTGCCCTGCACCAGGTTGTTGCGGCTGAGTGTTTCAAAACCGACAAATATACTGCGTAATCCAGCTTTGGCAGCATCTTCGATCAGATCGCCTCTCAGGATAGCGTCGATAGTGGATGCCCCCTGAAAAACCCGATCCATTCCCCGCATGCCTTCAAACAGGGCACGTCCAAAACGCTGGTTACCTAACAGGTGATCGTCCAGAAAATAGAGGTGCCGGCCTGGCAGGCGATCAATTTCGGCCAATGCTTCATCTGCCCGTTGGGTATAGAACGATCTGCCGCCTTCGAAGAAAGCGTCTTTGTAACAAAAATCGCAATGGTGCGGACAGCCGCGGGATACGACGATCGAATTCGGCACCAGATAACGGTTGCCTTTGATCAGATCTCTGCGGACCGGTGGAATTCCGGCAATATCCCGATCTTTGTTGCGATAAACTTTTCGGGGGGATTTTTGGCGAAAATCCGCCAGGAATTCCGGAAAGATATCTTCGCCCGGGCCGAGAAAAATGCTATCTGCGTGCGGAGCTGCTTCTTCCGGCAGAGAAGTGACGTGGAGGCCTCCGAGGCATACATAGGCTCCGGTGGCGCGGTAGTGATCTGCGATCCTGTAGGCGCGGAATGCGTTCGTAATATATACCTGGATCAGGACAAGATCAGGGTGATCATCCAGCCGGAGTTCTTCCACATGTTCGTCCTGGAGGTCGATCTCGTCGTCCGGCGAGCAATAGCCTGCCAGCGTAGCGAGGCCCAGCGGCGGGAACAGCGAGTATTTGATCGGTCGCCAAAAGGGGTTTTTGGCCTCTGTAAGTGCGGGGAGGATCATTTTGATTTTCATGGTCAGCTGTTTAAGGTGAAAAAAGGATAAGGTCAATGGTCATGGTATGAAGGGTACTACCGCCGGTATAGGGATCATGGTTTCATGAGGCAGTCATGGTTTCAGAAGCATAGGCAGCAACCGGAGCAGAACCTTTAGTATCGGATATGCTGGATGAAAGTATAGCCTGCCAGGACGACCAACAGCAGGATCGCCTGCAGGGCAATCGCTGTATTCAGCCAATGGCGGCGATAGTAGACGCCTACCTGCCAACCACGTTGGTCCCGCTCCAGGCGAAAACGCATAATGGCGAGTACATTGAAGAGGACGGCCAGCAACAGACAGCCGATGATCACCTGTGCCTTGTGAAAAGCAAAGAGATTAAACGGAGACTGAAGGAATGAGGGCGCGAAATAGTAATACATGGCCTTTGTACCAAAGCAGATGCGGGCCAGTATGGTCAGCATAAAGAAGCTGGCAGGCAGCAGCAGGGTGAGGCCGAGGAGTCCGGAGGTCAGCGGCCGAAGTAAACGAGGGCGTGTCATTGTTGTCGTTTTTATTTTCATAAAAGTGCTTTGCATTTCAAAGTATCAAGATCAAAAAAAAGCGGCTTTTATACCGCGATGAAGGCCGGGCGTATGGCGTTCGAGCCAGGCAACCGTCAGGTGGGTGATCCTCCCGGGCCCGCGAGCGATCCGATCATCCGGGGCCGGTCACCCCGCGAATCATATTTTCCAGTGCCTGCAGGTGATCCTTGAACGATTTTTCACCGGCTTTGGTGATTGAATAGGTCGTATTGGTCTTTCGTCCGATAAACCCTTTGTGCACCTTAATAAAGCCATTTTCTTCCAGGTTGATCAGGTGGGAGGCCAGGTTACCGTCCGTCAGTTCCAGTAATTGTTTGAGTTCATTGAAACTGACTTCCGCGTTCATCAGCAGGATGCTCATCACCCCCATCCGGATGCGACTATCGAATACTTTATTGAGATTTCCGATCGGGTTCTTCATTTTCTCTCATATTTCCACCACATGATCAGTCCATAGATGATATGCAGGACGCCGAAGCCCGCCGTCCAAAAATATAATCCTTCATGTGGGTAGTACATACAGATGCTACCGAGCAGTACTTCCAGCAATCCCAGGTACCGGATATCCGTCAGGGTATATTTGCTGGCATTGACCAGGGCCAGACCATAGAATACCAGGCAGGCCGGAGCAACATATTCCCAGTCGGAGTGATATAACAAACCCAGTACAAACAGACCACCGGCGGTCAGTGGAATGAGCATGTTAATCAGCAGCCTTTGGGAAGCGTGATCCCAGATCGGCAGCATGCTTTTGCGCGCTTTACGCCAGGTGAACCAGGTAGAGGATGCCAGGGCGGCAATCAGCACTGCTGCTGCCAGGGTGACGAGTCGCCATTTAAGGTCGCTGGCTGCGTCGTGGAGGTAGCCGTGACGGGTTACGTATCCGCCTGCGGCATAATAGTCCATTATCCATACGTGGCCGATCCAGGCCCCAATGAGGGCGCAAATACCGGCGCTGAGGCCGCTCAAACCGCTCAGGGAGATGAAGCGGGATGACCGCTCCATCATCCTCTTGATGTCCTGCAGAGTCTCCAGTGATTGGTCGGCCGGCGTTTGGCTTGTCATAAAAGTACTTTGAAATACAAAGTAACTGGAAAGAATTCATTCCGGCAAGTTTTTTCTGAAAAGATTTTTGGTGGAGAGGCGCGAAAAACAGCGCCGGTTGGTGGAACGGCGGAGGGCGCGCGGCGAGGGAACGGCGGCTTCAAAGGATGAGTTCCATCTGGATATCACACCGTTCGTAGGGTGAAGGGGGACCAGCCACCTTGCGGAATCCTAACTTATGATACAGGTTGATGGCGGGTTTGAGACGGGTATTGCTCTCCAGGTACACGCGGCGGGCGCCGAGGGCCCTGGCCTTTTCGATACAGGCCCGCCCCAGCAGGTAGCCGATACCCAGCCCCTGGGTTTTCGGGGATACCCCCATTTTTGCCAACTCAAAACTACCATCGTCCATTCGGATCAGCGAACAGGTCCCCACAGGTTCGCCTTTATAAAGAGCCATAAAAATATGGCCGCCCTTATCCAGGATATATTCCCTGGGGTGATCGAGAGCCTTATAATCTCCCTCTTCCATGCGAAACCAGGTGGTGATCCATTCTTCATTCAGTTGACGGAACGCTGCCTGATAGGCCGGGATAAAATCCACGATCTGTATCCGCGCGCTTTCCCGGATCTTCTTTTCTACCCCCACCCGTTGCAACAGGCTCTTTTGTTCCAGCAAAAACTCCCATTCCCCGATCGCCTTCCACAGGTCATGATGCGTCTCTTTCATTGCTTTTTCGATGGCAGAGGTGACGTCGTCCAGCTGGGGCTGCATTTTTTCGCGCAGCTGCTGTCCCGCGGAAGACAACAATACAAAATTCTTCCGGCCGTCGGCCGCCCCTTTCTTTTCGACCACATAACCTTTGATGGCCATCTCCCGTACAATCTGGCTGACAGAAGGATGGGTATGCCCGATCTCTTTGGCAATATCAGTGATCGACTTTTCCTGTGTTGAGGAAAGAGAATAGAATACCGGAAACCATTTCGGCTGGAGGTCTACCTGATAAAGGTCATAAATACCGGCTGCCTGCTCCGTCATTTCTTCACTAAGCCGGCGAAGGCGGCTGCCGAGGGCCATCTTACCGGTGCGGGTATAAAAGTCCATAAATAATATTAATTACGTAAGTGCTTACGTAAATTTAATGAAGAGATAGATTCCATCCAAATTTTCTTGTGGTCGCGAGCGCAAAGGAGGATCTTTCCCTACATTACAGACGTATTTTTTTAAACGACGATTACATGCCCGCATCTTACATCCTCGCCCTGGACCAGGGCACAACCAGTTCAAGGGCCATCCTGTTTGATCAATCCGGCCGTATACGGCAGGTAGCACAAAAGGAATTCCGGCAGTATTATCCTCAGCCAGGCTGGGTCGAACACGATCCGGAGGAAATCTGGTCGTCTCAGTATGGAGTGCTGGCGGAAGTGCTGGCCAAGAGCAATTGCACCACCCGGGATATAGCAGCCATTGGAATTACCAACCAGCGGGAGACCGTTATCGTTTGGGACCGGGTGAGTGGTAAGCCTATCCATCCGGCCATCGTGTGGCAGGACAGACGAACCGCAGGGTATTGCGACGAGCTAAAGGCACGGGGGCTTTCTGCCATGATCCGGGATCGGACGGGGCTCGTGATCGATGCCTATTTTTCCGCTACAAAACTCAAATGGATACTGGACGAAGTACCGGGCGCCAGGGGCCGCGCAGACAAAGGCGAGCTGGCTTTTGGCACTGTCGATAGCTGGCTGGTCTGGAAACTGACGGGAGGGCAGTTGCATATTACCGACAGTACCAATGCCTCGCGCACCCTGCTGTTGAATATCCACACCGGCGCCTGGGACCCCGAATTACTGCGGCTTTTCGACATCCCTTCTTCGGTCCTGCCGGAGGTCAGGTCATCCAGCGAAATATATGGTCCTACTGCCAGTATCATGGCGCCGGGCTCGGTGGGAATGCCCATTGCCGGCATCGCCGGAGATCAGCAGGCGGCCTTATTCGGACAACTGTGCACGCAACCCGGAATGGTCAAGAACACTTATGGTACAGGTTGCTTTCTGCTGATGCATACCGGCGGGAAGGCAGTGAGATCCGACAACAACCTGCTGACAACCATCGCCTGGAGCCTTAACGGGAGAACGGAATACGCCCTGGAGGGCAGCATTTTCATTGCCGGCGCGGTGGTACAATGGCTGCGGGATGGACTGCACCTGATAAGATCATCAGAGGAGGTAGAGGGGTTGGCTGCCAGGGTAGCCGACACTGAAGGTGTCTACATGGTACCGGC